>Ga0325400_1000430_pt1 | contig 30582 bp, 28 predicted proteins | sample PopdelMetagenome_2_FD_205662 | JGI IMG/M metagenome (GOLD analysis project Ga0325400, IMG submission 205662) | Populus deltoides microbial communities from Bellville, Georgia, United States - Xylem-PdKOR-R1 | ecosystem: Host-associated > Plants > Phyllosphere > Stem > Wood/Secondary xylem...
CCACGCCGAGGAGCTGGGCATCGACCCTGGGCGACTTGCCGTCTACGGCATCTCCTCCGGCGGCAACCTGGCCGGGGCACTGGCCCACCGGCTGCGCGGCACCGACCGGGCGCTGTGCCTGGCGGTGCTGCAGGTCCCGGTGCTGGACCTGCGCTTCGTGTCCGACTCGATCAAGGCCGACCCCGAGGCACTGGCCACCGACGTGCTGCGCGACCTCTACCTGCCGCCGGGCACGTCGGTCGAGGACCCCGAGGTGTCCCCGGCGCTGGCCACCGACGTCGTCGGTCTGCCGCCCACGGTCGTCGTCGTCGGCACCCGGGACTCGCTGCACGACGACGGCGTCCTGCACGCGGAGAACCTGGCCGCCGGCGGCGTCGAGTGCACCCTGCTCCGCTACGACATGACGCACTCCATCGCGACGGCCGAGGTCGCCGAGCAGTGGGTGACCGACGTGGTCACGCACAGCCGCCGCGTCCTGGCGCAGACGGCATGAGGGCCGGTGCCGTCGCGGCCGCGGCCTCCCACCGGGCGGGCACGGGCGAGCCGCTGGTCCTGGTGCACGGCGCCGAGACCAGCTGGCGGGTCTGGCGCCCGGTGCTGGACCTGCTGACGCCGCACCACGAGGTGTTCGTGCCCACGCTCCCCGGGCACCGCGGCGGTCCACCGCTGCCCGGTCCGGTCGGCGTCGACCTGTTCGTCGACTGCCTGGAGGCCTACCTCGACGAGGCGGGCCTGGGCACGGTGCACGTGGCCGGCAACTCCCTCGGCGGGATCATCGCCCTGGAGCTGGTGCGGCGCGGCCGGGCCCGCTCGGCGGTCAACCTGTGCGGGCCGTCCGGGGGTTCGACGGAGTCGTTCATCGCGTTCCACGAGCGGGCGATGGCCGCCGCCCGGTTGGGCCGGGTCCCGGGATTGGCGAAGGCCATGGTCTTCCTCGGCGCCCGCTCGGCCCGGGTCCGCCGGGCGATGCTGACCGGTGGCGTCGTGCACGGGGACCACATGACCCGGGCGGACTTCGAGTCGCTGTTCGCCGACGGGGCCCACGCCGACATCGGCCGGCACCTGGTGCCGTGGCTGCTCGACGGGCACCGGTTGGAGCCCTTCGACGTCGGGTCCGTGCCGACCGTCGTCGCCTGGGGCGAGCAGGACGGCGCCGTGCCGCTGGAGGAGTTCGGCCGGCCCACCCACGAGCTCGCCCGCGGTTCCCGGCTCGTCGTGCTGCCCGGCACCGCGCACATGCCGGTCTACGACGACCCGGAGGCGGTCGCCCGGGTGGTCCTGGAGACGACCGCCGCCGGCCGGGGCTGAGGGCCGCTCAGCCCCACATCTGCGCGTAGGGGTGCGAGCAGACCTCGATGACCGTGCCCCACGGGTCCTGGCAGTAGACGATCGTGTAGCCCTTCGCCTCGTCCAGCACCACCGGCTCGGCGCGCATGCGCCCCCCGGCCGCGGCGATCCGGTCGGCCACCTCGCGCACGTCGGGCGCGGTGATGGAGAAGTGGTTGATGCCGGTCTTCCAGAACTCGAAGTTGTCCTCGCGGACCTCCAGCGCCGGCTGGTCGAAGGTGAACAGCTCCAGCCCGACGGCGTCGGCGAAGGCCAGGTGCACGAACCGGAAGCGGCGGAAGCCCCCGCCGTAGATCGCCGCGGCCGCGTTGCCCAGCGGGGAGCCGTCCTCGAGCACCTCCAGCGGGCCGACCAGCAGGTAGGCGCCGAGGGTCTCGGTGTACCAGTCGATCGCGGCCTCGAGGTCGGGGACGGTGGCACCGACGTGCGAGAAGGCGTGCGCGACGGGGCGGGACGGCGCGGGCATGGTGGGGCTCCTGGGGGTGCGGGGACGACGTCGGGGGCCAGCGAAAGCCCAGGTGGGGACGGCGTCAACGGCGCGGCGCGGAATGCGGACAGCGCGTGCGCCGGGCGGATGGTGTGCGGGTCGTCACGTCCCTAACGTCCCGCGGCAACCTGCTCGACCCCACCACCCGAAGGACCACCGATGACGGACAGCACCCGCGCGGACGCCGACCTCCGCGCCCAGATGGAGGACCACGCACTCACCGCGGTGCCCGACTCCGAGCGCCGCTCCGGCTGGGGTCTGATGACCAACACCGCCGGCATCGCCTCCACGCTCATCCAGCTGGCCATCGGCGGCACCGTCACGCTCATCGCCGGTGTCTGGTGGGGCCTGCTCGCCGGCGTCGTCGTCACCGTCTTCGGCGGCACGCTGGGCTGGCTGGTCGGGCACGTGGCCTACAAGTCGGGCACCTCGAGCACGGTCACCGCGCGGTTCTACGGCCTGGGCACCCGCGGCTCGGCGCTGGCCTCGCTGATCTTCGCGTTCATGATCCTGGGCTTCCTCGCCCTGGAGAACGCGCTGCTCTACTACGGCACGCTGTTCATGTTCGGCTGGGCGCCCACCCTGCTGAACGCGATCGTCATCTACGGCCTGCTCACCCTGGCCTGGATCGCGCTGACCGTCTTCGGCCTGCCGCTGGTGCAGCGGACCTCGATGGTGCTGCTCATCGCCTTCGTCGCGCTGACCGTGGTGCTGGCGTTCGTCGCGCTGGGCGACTCCGGCATGTCGCTGGGCCAGGTCTTCTCCGGCGGCCCGGTCGTCCTGGGCTTCGACGGCGACTGGGCCCGCTTCTCCACCGTGCTGTCGATCCTGGCCGGCTCGGCCGGGGCGCTGGCCCTGGTCGACGCCGACTTCGCCCGCTACGCCCGGTCCACCAAGGACGTCGGCATCCTCGCCGTCGGCGGCGCCGTGATGATCGACATCGTGGTCGTCGTCCTCGGCACGATCATCATCCACGCGGGCTCCGGCGCGGTCAGCGACTACCTGACCGCCAACCCCGACGTCGCCGCCACGCAGATGGGCGACACGGTGGCCGACAAGCTGGCCTGGATGATCGCCAACAACGCCGGTGCGTTCTTCGTCGTCCTGGCCGGCACGCTGGGCTTCGTCCTCATGTACGTCGCCCAGGTCAAGGCGCAGGTGCTCAACACCTACAGCGGCTCGCTGTCGCTGTCGAACCTCGCCGACGGCCTGTTCCGCCGCAACCCCGGCCGGGTCACCATGGTCGTGGTCGGCAACGTCATCGCCCTGCTGATGGTCGCCGGCGACATCCTCGGCCTGATCGGCAGCTACCTGGGCATCCTCGGCGTCACCACCACCGCGCTGGCCGGCGTGATCATCGCCGACTACTTCATCGTGCGGAAGCGCCGGGTCGCCGACGCCGGCGAGACCGAGTCGGTCAACTGGGCCGGGGTCATCTCGGTGGTCGGCGCCTCGGTGCTCGGCGGTGTGCTGCAGGAGACCGGCGTGACGGCGCTGGGCTTCGTGGTCGCCCTGGTCGTCGTCCTGGTCGCCTACCCCGCCCTGCGGTCGACGGTGTTCAAGCCGGCCGCGTCCCGCTCCCTGGTCGGCTGATCACCGTGTGGCGGGCGGCCCGGTGCGGCCGCCCGTCACACGATCGTTGCATGTCGTTCCATTGACGTTCGCTCGAAATCGGTCATACGCTCACCTCCGCGCCGAGATGCGGTGCGGAGGGATGGTGCGCGATGTCCGCCCCCGTGGAGCTGCACAGCCAGGACCTGGACGAGACGCGCGACGTCGTGGGCGCGGCGTTCTGCCCGCACACCCTCGAGCTGCCCGACCGGTCGGCCCCGCTCGCCGTGCACTACCGCGCGCACCAGGTCGACGACATCGGCGTCACGGTGCTCGACTACGGCGCCCCGGTGCGGATCACCACCCGCGGCGGCAGCGACGCCTTCCTGGTCGAGATCCCGCTCGGGGGCCGGTCCACGGTCACCAACGGCTCGACCTCCCTGGTCTCCGACCGCAGCACCGGCGCGGTGCTCTCCCTCGCCGAGCCGATCGACACCATCCGCTCGGCCGGCAGCCCGCAGCTGATCGTCCGGCTCGAGCGCGCGGCGCTGGACGACCAGCTGCGCACGCTCACCGGCGCCGAGGTCCGCCGTCCGCTGCGGTTCACCACCGCGCTGGACCTGACCTCCCCCGAGGGGCGGTCCTGGCGTCGGCTGGTCGACCTGGTGCGCACCGAGGCCGAGCAGGACGGCGCGCTGGTGCACTCCCCGGCCGCCCGCGCCCAGCTGCGCAGCCTGCTGCTCACCCAGCTGCTGGTCGGCCAGCCCAGCAACTACAGCGAGGTGCTGCGGGCCGGCGAGCGGCCGCCGGTGCCCAAGCTGCTGCAGCGGGCGGTCGACCTCATCCAGGACCACGCCGCCGAGGCGCTGACCGTCGAGGACGTCGCGGTGGCCACCGGGATGAGCGTGCGGGCGCTGCAGCAGGGCTTCCGCCGCTACGTCGGGTGCACCCCGACGGAGTACCTGCGCGACGTCCGGCTGGACCGGGTGCACGCCGCGCTCCGCGCCGGGGACCCGGCGACCACCACGGTCACCGACGCCGCGTTCCGCTGGGGCTTCACCCACCTGGGCCGGTTCGCCGGCGAGTACCGGCGCCGCTTCGCCGAGCCCCCCTCGGCCACCCTCCGCCGGTAGGGCCGGACCCGTCGCACCAGGTCCGCCGGTGCGTCCCGACGCGGCGGACGGGGCAGGCGCCTCCGCGCGCACCGGCTTCGCGGACGCGCTCCGTCGCGGCCGACCGCCCCGCGCCGGCCGCGTGGACGCGCGGTGGCGAGGGGGGTGCGCCCCGGTGCGGCCGTCCCGCCCGTGTCAGCTCGCCAGGGTCTGGGAGGGGAGCTCCTGGTAGGTGTCGCGGTAGACCTGGGAGAACCGGCCCAGGTGGAAGAAGCCCCACCGGCCGGCCACCTCGGTGACCGAGGTGCGGCCCGGGTCGGCGGCCAGCAGGTCGCGGCGGGCCCGGCCGAGGCGGACCAGGCGCAGCTGCTCCAGCGGCGTGCTGCCCAGCTCGCGCTGGAAGGCCTCCTGCAGGGTGCGGGCCGACACCCCGGCACAGGCGGCCAGGTCGGCCAGTCGCCAGGCGCGCTCGGGCTGGGCCTCGATCGCCGACAGGACCCGGCGCACCGCGCGGGACCCGATCGGCACCACCGGCGCCGTGCGGGTGGTGCTGTTGGGCTGGGCGGCCAGCAGGGCGGAGATGAGGGTCTGCTCGAACTGGGTGGCCACCAGCGGGGTGCCCAGCAGCGGCCCGCCGGCCTCGACGTCGTCCAGGGCCAGGTGGACCAGCCGCAGCCAGGACCGCAGCGGCGCCGCGCACAGGTCGGCCATCGGGTCGAAGACCACCGGGCCGCCGGCCACCTCCTCGACCGCCGCGCGGCGCAGGTAGACCAGCAGCTGCTCGCAGCCGGCCTCCCACGTCATGTCCACGTGCTCGGTGGGGGAGCCGATCGAGGCCCGGGTGGGGTCCGAGGGCACCAGCCGGTCGCCCACCTGCACCCGCGCCCGGCCGGCGAGCGGGACCTGGACGAGGAAGAAGTCCTCGAACCGGCCGGGCACGATGCGCACCTCGTCGCCGTAGCGCATGTAGTTGAGCGTGACGTCGCGGCCGATCGGGGCCGCGTTGTGCACCATGTCCAGCCGCCCGCCGGGGTGGGTCAGCCCGAGCTGGTGGGAGCAGAAGCGCCGGGCGACCGCGCTGCGCGCCTCGTCGAGGTCGGTCGTGGCGACCAGGGGGTGACGGGCGAGCACGGCGGTGGTCATGGGTGCGCTCCTGTCTCGGCGGTCACCCCATTGCGCCATGCCCGGGGAGGCATGTCAACAGGCGAACGCTCGTCACGCGGATGCAACATGCCTGCTCAGGCGGTCGGGCGGACCAGCCGCTCGTCGGGGATGACGGCCACGCCGAGGATCTCGATGAGCGCGTCGGTCTGCCACAGGCCCGTCGTGCCGATGCCGGCCATCGCCGGGTAGACCGGCCCGGCCAGCTCGCGCCAGGCGGCGCCGATCTCGCGCCCGTGGGCCTGGTAGTCGGGGATGTCGGTCAGGAAGATCGTGATGCTGACCAGGTCGCCGGGCTCGCCGCCGGCCTCGCGCAGCGTGGTGAGCACGTTGCCGAAGGCCTGGCGGAACTGGGCCACGATGCCGCCCGGGACGATCTTCATGTCCGCGTCGAGGGCCGTCTGGCCGCCCAGGTAGAGCGTGTTGCCGCTGAGCGTGCCGTGCGAGTAGCCGCTGGGCTTCGGCAGGGAGGACGGGTTGACGGGCAACGGGGACAGCGACACGGGGGCTCCCGGGGATCGACGGTGACCGGACGGGGCGATCCTCGCACGGTGTTGACAACCGAGCAACGATCGTGCGCAGAATGCAACACCGAACGAGAGGGGTTGGAGCATGCGGCTCGCCACGGTCACCGGCCCCGCCGGCACCACGGCCGCGGTGCAGGACGGCGACGAGTGGGTCGCGCTCCCCGCGCCCGACCTGTCCACCGCCTACGCCCACGGCCTGCTGGACCCCGGCGCCGCACCGCTGCCCGGCCACGTACCCGCCTACCCCGTCGGCGAGGTCGTGCCCGGCGCCGTCCCGGTGCTGCCGTTGCCCCGGCCGGGCAAGGTCGTGTGCTGCGGCCTGAACTACGGCGAGCACATCCAGGAGACCGGGCGCGACCTGCCCTCCCACCCGACGCTGTTCGCCAAGTTCGCCGACACCCTCACCGGCCCCACCGACGAGCTGGCGCTGCGCACCGGTGTCCAGTGGGACTGGGAGGCCGAGCTCGCCGTGGTCGTGGGCGCCGTCCTGCACCGCGCCGACCGCGCCACCGCCCTCGCGGGGATCGCCGGCTACACCGTCGCCAACGACCTCTCCGCCCGCGACTGGCAGCGCCGCACCCTGCAGTGGTTCCAGGGCAAGGCCTGGGACGCCACCACCCCGCTCGGCCCGGTGGTGGTCACCCCCGACGAGGTCGACCCCACGGCCGGGCTCACCGTCTCCTGCCGCATCGACGGCGAGGAGGTGCAGCGCGACAGCACCGGGACCCTCGTCTTCGACTCGGCCGACCTGCTGGCCTACGTCTCCACCTTCACCACCCTGCGCCCCGGCGACGTCGTCCTCACCGGCACCCCCGGTGGCGTCGGCATGGCCCGCGACCCGCAGCGGTGGCTGGCCGACGGGGAGGTGCTCGAGACCGAGGTCGAGGGCATCGGCACCCTGCGCAACACCGTCCGTCTCGTTCCCTGACCGCCCCCCGCAGAAGGAGTCACCGTGGACCCCAGCAACGACCGCCTCATCACCCCGGCCAGCGGCCTCGTCGTCCCGGTCGTCACCCGGTCGGGCCAGGAGCCCGACCGCACGGCGCAGAGCGAGGGCGCCACCCGCATCTCCGGGGTGAGCCCGCAGCACACCCCGGCCACGAAGATCTGGTTCGGGCAGGTGCACAACCTGGCCGGCTACCGGTCGGTCCCGCACCACCACGGCGAGGCCGAGACCGGCGGCTTCGTGCTGAGCGGGCGGGCCCGCATCTACTTCGGCGAGAAGTACGACGACTACATCGACATGTCCGAGGGCGACTGGGTCTTCGTGCCCCCGCACATGCCGCACGTCGAGTGCAACCTCGACCGCAACAACCCGCTGACCTGGATGACCGCGCGCACCCCGGACAACGTCGTGGTCAACCTGCCGCAGGTCGACGACGCCGACCTGCGCGACTGGGCCGACCGGCCGTGACGGCCCCGACGTCGCAGGTCGTCACCGACGCGATCACCCTCACCGAGGCGACCGCCGAGGTCTTCGACGTCGCCTTCACCGCGACCACCCAGCCCTGCCCGTGGCCCAAGGCCTACGGCGGCGACATGGTCGCCCAGGCGCTGGTGGCCGCCCTGCGCACGGTCACCGACGGCAAGACGGTGCACTCGATGCACTCCTACTTCATGCGGCCGGTCGACATCGGCGCGCAGGTCCGCTACGAGGTCGAGCTGCTGCGCGACGGCCGCGGCTACGCCACCCGCCAGGTGCGCGGCTTCCAGAACGGCAAGGTCGTCTACACCTGCCTGGTCAGCGTCGCCGCCGGAGAGGCCGGCGGCAGCTGGTCGGCGCCGGCACCCCTGGACGTCCCCGGCCCGGAGTCGCTGCCGAGCTCGGCGCAGGTGCTCGAGGGTCGCGAGGGCGGCACCAGCACCGAGGGCTCCCGGGCCTACTGGTCCGGTGGCCGCAGCTTCGACATGCGGCACGTGCCCGGCCCGGTCTACCTCGACGTGGTCGGCGGCACCGGCCCGCAGCAGGCGGTCTGGGTGAGGCCGTTCGACGCCCTGCGCCCGGTCCCCGGCCTCGAGGCCGCCCAGCGCGACGTCGCGGCGCTGGCCTACGTCTGCGACTACACGATCCTCGAGCCGGCGCTGCGGGTGCTCGGGGCGGCGTGGGCCGACGAGGGCCTGGTCACCGCCAGCCTCGACCACGCCATGTGGTTCCACCGGCCGGTCGCCCTCGACGGCTGGCTGCTCTACGCCCAGGAGGTGCTCGCCGTCGCCGACGGCCGCGGCACCTGCACGGGCCGCTTCTTCACCACCGACGGCGCGCACGTGGCGACCGTCGTCCAGGAGGGACTCATCCGAGCGGCCGGGCCGCAGGCAGGAGGTGCGTCGTGAAGGTCGCCGTCGTCGGTGGGGGACCGGGTGGGCTCTACCTGGCCGCCCTGCTCAAGCAGCTGGACGCCGGGCACGAGATCACCGTCTGGGAGCGCAACGCCCCCGACGACACGTTCGGCTTCGGCGTCGTGTTCAGCGACGAGACGCTGGGCAGCATCGAGGGCGCCGACCAGGTCGTCCACGAGCGGATGGAGTCCCGCTTCGCCCGCTGGACCGACATCGACGTCGACGTCGACGGGCAGTCCTTCACCGTGGGCGGTCAGGGCTTCGCGGCGATGAGCCGCAAGGAGCTGCTGCGGATCCTGCAGGAGCGGGTGGCCGAGCTCGGCGTCACCGTGCACTACCGCACCCAGGCCCCCGACGTCGACCAGCTGCGCGCCACCCACGACCTGGTGGTGGCCTGCGACGGGCTGAACTCCGCGGTGCGCACCAAGCACGCCGACGCCTTCGGGCCCTCGCTGGACCGCCGGCACAACAAGTACATCTGGCTGGGCACCGACCTGGTCTTCGAGGCCTTCCAGTTCATCGTCAAGCACACCGAGTGGGGGACGATGCAGATCCACGGCTACCCCTTCTCCGACACCGGCTCGACGTTCATCGTCGAGATGCACGACGACGTGTGGAAGGCCGCCGGCTTCGACGCCACCGAGCAGCAGGAGTTCCCGCCGGGGGTCTCCGACGAGTACGCCGTGCAGCGCATCTGCCAGATCTTCGCCGACGAGCTGGCCGGCCACGAGGTGCTCACCAACAACTCCAAGTGGCTGAACTTCCAGACCGTGCGCAACCAGAGCTGGCACACCGGCAACCTGGTGCTGCTCGGCGATGCCGCGCACACCGCGCACTTCTCCATCGGCTCGGGCACCAAGCTCGCCATGGAGGACGCCCTGGCCCTGGCCGCCTGCCTGCACGAGCACCCCACCATCGAGCAGGCCCTGGCCGCCTACACCGACGAGCGCAAGCCGGTCGTCGAGTCCACCCAGCGCGCCGCGCAGGCCTCGCTGGAGTGGTTCGAGCGGATCGGCATGTACGCGGGGCAGGAGCCCACCGAGTTCGTGTTCAACCTGCTCACCCGCTCCCGGCGGATCACCTTCGAGAACCTGCGCGACCGGGACGCCGAGTTCGCCGGCCAGGTCGAGGCGGCGTTCGCCGCGCGGCACGGCGGCGAGCAGGCCCCGGCGATGTTCCAGCCGGTGCGCATCGGTGACCTCGAGCTGGTCAACCGGGTCGTGCTGTCGCCGATGGACATGTACGTCGCCGAGGAGGGTGTGCCGGGGGAGTTCCACCTGGTGCACCTGGGCAGCAAGGCCCTCGGCGGCGCCGGCCTGGTGATGACCGAGATGACCTGCGTGTCCCCCGAGGGCCGGATCACCCTGGGCTGCCCGGGCCTGTGGACCGACGAGCAGCGCGACGCGTGGGCCCGGGTCACCCGGTTCGTGCACGAGCGCTCGAGCGCCAAGATCGGCGTGCAGATCGGGCACTCCGGCCGCAAGGGCTCCACCAAGCTGATGTGGGAGGGCATCGACCAGCCGCTGGAGTCCGGCAACTGGGAGGTCGTCGGGCCCAGCCCGCTGCCCTACGGCCCCGGTTGCCACGTGCCCCGCGAGGCCACCCGCGCCGACCTCGACGCCGTCCGCGAGGAGTTCGTCGGGGCGGCCCGCCGCGCGGTCGAGGCCGGCTTCGACCTCGTCGAGGTGCACGCGGCGCACGGTTACCTGCTGTCCTCGTTCCTGTCGCCGGTGGCCAACCAGCGCACCGACGAGTACGGCGGGCCCCTGGAGAACCGGCTGCGCTTCCCGCTGGAGGTCTTCGACGCCGTCCGCGCGGAGGTCGCCGGCCGGGTGCCGGTCACGGTCCGCATCTCCGCGCACGACTGGGTGCCCGACGGCAACACCGACGACGACGCCGTCGAGATCGCCCGGGCCTTCGTCGAGCACGGCGCCGCCGCGGTCGACGTCTCCTCCGGGCAGGTCACCAAGGACGAGCAGCCGGCGTTCGGGCGCAGCTACCAGACCCCGTTCGCCGACCGGATCCGGCAGGAGGTCGCCGCCCCCGCGGGTGCGGCGGTCATCGCCGTCGGTGCGATCTCCTCGCACGACGACGTGAACTCCATCCTGCTGGCCGGCCGCGCCGACCTCTGCGCGCTGGGCCGCACCCACCTCTACGACGGCCAGTGGACCTTGCACGCCGCCGCGGAGCAGGGCTACGCCGGCCCCGGCGCCGAGTGGCCGACGCCGTGGAAGGGCGGCAGCCGCAAGCCCCCCACCTCGCGCACGGACAAGGTGGCCCCGCGGCTGTCGCTGCTGCGCGACGGCGAGCAGGGCCCCGAGCACGTCCGGTGGCGCCCTCGGGTGCCGGCCGCGGTGGGGTGAGCGTGCCCGCCGCGGAGCACCGGCGCCGGGTGGAGTGGGCCGACACCGACGCGTCGGGGATCTACCACAACACCGCGGTCGCCCGGTTCGTCGAGGCGGCCGAGGCCGAGCTGATGCGCGGCCTCGGCCTGGACTTCGCCCCGACCGCCCCCCGGGTGCGGTACGAGGTCGAGTTCTCCAGCCCGCTGCGCTTCGGCGACGAGGCGGTCACCACCGTGCAGGTCGAGCAGCTGGGCCGCACGTCGCTGACCTTCGGCTTCCGGGTGCACCGCGGCGGCGACGGCGGGCTGGCGGCGTCGGGCCGGTACACGGTGGTGCACGTCGACGGCTACGACGGCGGCGGCCCCGCCCCGTGGCCGCAGGCGTGGCGATCGGCCCTGGAGCCGTCGTGACGGTCCTGGCTGGCACCATGCTGGTGGTGGAGCCCCGGTTCGACATCGCGCACCCGACGATGGCCGTCGAGGTCACGCCCCGGGCGTCGCGCACCGTCGTGGTCACGTTCCTGGGTGCCGTGGTGCGCCGGATGGGCGGCTGGCTGCCCATCGGCGGGGCCATCGACCTGCTCGCCGGGGTCGACCTCGACGGCCCGACGGTGCGCACCGCGGTGTTCCGGCTCAAGAAGCGGGGCTGGCTGGACGCCGAGACCCGCGGGGGCGTGCGCGGCTACGCGCTGACCCCGCTGGCGCAGGACTCCTTCGCCCGCGGCGACGAGATCATCTGGCACGCCCGGCAGCCGGCGGCGCTGTCCGACGGCTGGTGCATCGTGAACTTCTCGGTGCCCGAGTCGATGCGCAGCCGCCGTCAGCAGCTGCGGGCGCACCTGTCCTCGCTGGGCTTCGGCAACACCGGCACGGCGACCTGGATCGCCCCGGCCCGGATGCTGCCCGCCGCCGAGGCCGCCATCGCCGAGCTCGACCTGGTCGGCCACAGCTCGGTGTTCATCGGCCAGCACGTCGGCGGCCAGGACCTCGCGGCCCTGCTCGCGCAGAGCTGGGACCTCGAGGGCATCGACCGCCGCTACCGCGAGTTCGTCGACGAGCACACCGGCACGCTGGCCCGCGTCGAGGCCGGGGTCGACCCCGGCGAGGCGTTCGCCACCTACCTGCAGGTCGTCGACAGCTGGCGGCGTCTGCCCTACCGCGACCCCGGTCTGCCCCGCACCCTGCTGCCGGAGGACTGGGCAGGCCCGGCCGCGGCGGGGCTGTTCGAGCAGCTGGTGCAGGGCCTGGAGGGCCGCGCGCTGGCGCACGCCGCCGCGCACTGGCCCGCCGCGGTGCCCGCCCGCTAGGAGCCCTCGGCCTCCAGCTGCTGGCGCAGCCGGAAGTGCTGCAGCTTGCCGCTGGTGTTGCGCGGCAGCGACTCGGCGAAGCGCACCTCGCGCGGGTACTTGTACGGCGCCAGGGTCGCCTTGACGTGGTCCTGGATGGCCCGGGCCAGCTCCGGGGTGCCCTCGACCCCCGGCTGCGGCACCACGAACGCGCAGACCACCGACCCGCGGTCGGGGTCGGGCCGGCCCACCACCGCGGCCTCCACGACGTCGGGGTGGGTGCCGATCGCGGCCTCCACCTCGGGGCCGCCGATGTTGTAGCCCGAGGAGACGATCATGTCGTCGGTGCGGGCGCGGTAGTGGTAGTAGCCGTCCTCGTCGCGCAGGAAGGTGTCGCCGGTGACGTTCCACCCGCCCCGCACGTACCGGGTCTGCCGCTCGTCGTCGAGGTAGCGGCAGCCGACCGGCCCGATGACCGCGAGCCGGCCCTCCTCGCCGTCGCCCAGCTCCTCGCCGTCGGGGCCCAGGATGGCCGCCCGGTAGCCGGGCACGGGTTTGCCGGTGGCGCCGCGGCGCACGTCGTCGCCGGCCGCGGAGATGAAGATGTGCAGCAGCTCCGTGCCGCCGATGCCGTCGACGACGTCCAGGCCGAGGTCGCGCAGCCGGTCCCAGGTGTCGAGGGAGATGTGCTCACCGGCGCTGACGGCGGTGCGCAGCCCGCGCAGCAGGTCGCCCTTCCCGGCGGCCAGCACCTGCCGGTAGGCCGTCGGCGCGGTGGCCAGCACCGTCACCCCGTGCTCGGCGACCAGCTCGGCCAGCCGGGCCGGGGCCACCCCGTCGGTGAGCAGGGCGCACGCGCCGGCCCGCAGCGGGAACACCACCAGCATGCCCAGGCCGAAGGTGAAGGCGAAGGGCGCGGTGCAGGCGACGACGTCGTCCGGGCGCAGCCGCAGCACCCCGGCGCCGAAAGTGGCGTCGACGGAGAGCACGTCGCGGTGGAAGTGCACGCAGACCTTGGGCACCCCGGTGCTGCCCGAGGTGGGGCAGAACAGCGCGACGTCGTCGGCGGCGGTGTCCACGGCGGCGAACCCGCCGGGCTTCGAGGCGGCCCGTGCCACCAGGTCGTCGTCGCCGTCCGCGCCGATGGTCACCAGCGGCAGGTCGGGGGCGGCCTCGCGGACGTCGTCGGCGGCCCGGTGGTCGACCAGCGCGACGGCGGGCAGGGTCTTGGTGAGCAGCGGGGCCAGCTCCCCGGCGCGCAGCGCGGCGAAGGTGGTGACCAGGACCGCGCCGGCCTTGAGGGCACCCAGCCAGGCCGCGACCGTCCACGGCGCGTTGGGCGCCCGCAGCAGCACCCGGTTGCCAGGCACCACGCCGAGGTCCTCGACCAGCACCCGGGCGACCTGGTCGGCGTGCAGCTGCAGGTCGCCGAAGCTCCACGTCGTCCCGTCGGGGGTGCGCAGCGCGGGCCGGTCGGGCCCGAAGCGGGCCACGGCGTCGTCGGCGAGCGTCCCGGCGTTGAGCCGCTCGGGGTGCTGCAGCGCGGGCGTGCCGAACTCCAGCACCGGCCACTGGTCCCCGGGGGGCAGGTGGTCGCGGGCGAAGGTGTCCAGGTGACCGGACGGCTGGGGCACGGGCGCTCCTCCACGCTGGGCGGTGGGGAGCACGCTAGCGCGGACATGACGGGATGTACACGATCGTCCGCCCGATGACATACCCGACCCGCCCGCGCTCCGCGGATCCCGGCCGCGCACCGCGGATAGTCGCCGCACCCGGAGCTTCCTAGCGTCCACCTCCACCCCGCTGTGACCGTCGTCGCAGCCGGCGAGCCCGAGGAGGAGCCCGTGCCCGACCTGTCCGGTCGTACCGCCATCGTGACCGGTGGCGCCACCCTGCTGGCCCACGGCGTGGTCGGCGCCCTGGTCGGTGCCGGCGCCCGCGTCGTCGTCGCCGACGTCGACGAGGTCGGGGGCAAGGCCGCCGAGGCGCTCGGCGAGGACGTCGTCTTCGTCCGCACCGACATCACCGACGACGACTCCCTCGCCGCCCTCGTCGCGACGACCGTCGAGCGCTTCGGCGGCATCGACGTGGTGGTCAACCTCGCCGCCACCTACCTCGACGACGGCTTCGCCACCCCGCGCAGGGACTGGCTGACCGCGCTGGACGTGAACGTGGTGAGCATGGTCGAGGTCGTCCGGCACGCCCACCCGCACCTGGTGGCCAGCGACCACGCCGCGGTCGTCAACTTCACCTCGATCTCGTCGAAGGTCGCCCAGGTCGGCCGCTGGGTCTACCCGGCGTCCAAGGCCGCGATCGCCCAGCTGACCCGCTCGATGGCCACCGACCTCGCCGACGACGGCATCCGGGTCAACTCGGTCAGCCCCGGCTGGACCTGGTCGAAGATCATGGACGACCTCTCCCGCGGCGACCGCGCCAAGACCGACGCCGTCGCCGCGCCGTTCCACCTGACCGGCCGGGTGGGCGACGGCTCCGAGGTCGGCGCCGTCGTCGCCTTCCTCGCCTCCGACGACGCCTCCGTCGTCACCGGGGCCGACTGGGCCGCCGACGGCGGCTACTCCGCGCTCGGCCCCGAGCAGACCGTCCCCGCCATCCCGCAGCTCGCAGAGTGAGGAACCCCGCCATGAAGATCGGCATCGTCGGGGCCGGGTTCGCCGGCCTCTCCTCCGCCAAGGTGCTCCGCCAGCTCGGCCACGACGTCGTCGTCTGGGAGAAGGCCCCCGACGTCGGCGGCGTCTGGAGCGCCACCCGCCGCTACCCGGGCCTGAAGACCCAGAACGACAAGGGCACCTACGCCCTGTCGGACCTCAGGATGCCCGCCGACTACCCCGAGTGGCCCACCGGCGAGCAGGTGCAGTCCTACCTGCAGACCTACGCGGAGATGAACGGGCTCCTGCCGTCGGTCCAGCTGTCCACCGAGGTCACCGTGGCCCGCCCCGCGGACGGCGGCGGCTGGGACGTCGAGACCGCCGACGGCACCACCCACGTCGACCACCTGGTGCTGGCCAGCGGCATCTTCTCCCGGCCCTTCATCCCGCCGATCGAGGGCCGCGAGCTCCTGGAGGAGCTGGGCGGCGAGGTGCTGGCGGCCAGCGAGTGGCACAGCCACGACCAGGTGCGCGGCAAGGACGTCGTCGTCCTCGGCTACGGCAAGAGCGCCTGCGACATCACCGTCGAGATCGCCACCGTGGCGAGGACGACGACCGTGGTCGCCCGTGAGCTGCTGTGGAAGATGCCGCGCAAGGTCGCCAACGCGCTCAACTACAAGTTCCTCATGCTCACGCGGATGGGCGAGGGCCTGTTCCGCTACCGCTCGGTGAACGGGCCGGAGAAGCTGCTGCACGCCCGCGACTCCGCGATGGCCAACTCGATGCTGGGCAGCGTGGAGAAGGTGACCACCGGACAGCTCAAGCTGCGCGAGCTCGGCCTGGTGCCGCAGGGCCGGTTCGCCGACATCGCCCGCTCCACCGTCTCGCTGGCCACCGAGGGCTTCTTCGAGGCCGTCGCCGAGGGCCGGATCGCGGTCAAGCGCGACACCGTCATCTCCCGGTTCACCGAGAAGGACGGCCGCGCGGTCGCCGAGCTCGCCACCGGCGAGGTGATCCCGGTCGACGTCGTCGTCGCGGCCACCGGCTGGACCCAGGACATCCCGTTCCTGCCCGCCGACGTCATGGACCGGCTGGTCGACGAGCGCGGGGACTTCCTGCTGCACCGGCAGATCCACCCGATCGACGTCCCGGACCTCTCCTTCGCCGGCTACAACTCGTCGTTCTTCTCGCCGCTGTCGGCCGAGGTCTCGGCGATCTGGATCGGCTCGCTGCTCGGCGGCAACCACACGCTGCCCCCGCGCGCGGAGATGCTCGCCCAGCGGCGTGCGACCCTGGACTGGATGCGCGAGCGGACGCACGGCCAGCACGCCCGGGGGACCAACATCATCCCGTTCTCGGTGAAGAACATCGACGAGGTGCTCTCCGACGTCGGCATCGGGGTCTCGGCGCTCACCCGCGCCAAGCAGTGGTTGCTGCCGATCGACCCGGGGGCGTACGCGCACGTCACCCCCACCCTCGCGAAGCGGCTGCAGCGGGCATGAGCGACCACTTCGACGCCGTCGTCGTCGGCGCCGGCATCAACGGCCTGGTCGCCGCGGCCGAGCTCGCCGGGGCCGGCTGGCGGGTCGCGCTGGTCGACGAGCACGACCGCCTGGGTGGCTTCATCGCCTCCGACGAGCTGACCCTGCCCGGGTTCACCCACGACACCTTCAGCTCGTGGCACCCGCTGTTCATGGCCGGCGGCGGCTACGCCACCCTCGGCGCGGACCTGCACCGGCACGGGCTGGTCTACCGCAACGCCGAGGGCCCGGTCACCGCGTCGGTGTCCGAGCGCGGCGCCGTGGTCGCCGACCGCGACCCGGCCGCGACGGCGGCGACGTTCGCCGACCCGGCCGACGCGACCGCCTACGCGGCGATGCTGGCCGAGCTGGAGCGCTGGGCGCCGCACGTCTTCGGCGCCCTGGGCTCGGACCTGGGGACGGCGGACACCGCCCGGCTCGGCGTCGGCGCACTGCGCGGGCTGGGCCGGGCCGGGCTCACCGAGCTGCTGCGGGTGGCCACCCAGAGCGGCCGCGGGCTGGTCCGCGAGCGGTTCGCCGGGCACGAGGTCGACCAGCTGTGGGCGCCCTGGCTGCTGCACGCGGGGCTGTCGCCCGACCAGGCCACCGGCGGGCTGATGCTGCCGGTGATGGCCTTCACCATGCACGCGGTCGGCCTCCCCGTGGTCGAGGGCGGCGCCGGCCGGTTCGTCGACGCCTTCGCCGGCCTGCTGGCCGAGCGCGGCGTCGAGGTGCTGCTGGGGTCCCCGGCCGACCGGGTCGAGGTGGCCGGCGGTCGGGCCGTCGCGGTGCACGTCGGCGGACGCCGGCTGGCCGCCGCGCGCGCGGTGCTGGCCTCCACCTCCACCGGCCGGCTGTACGGGCAGCTGCTCCCGCCCGGGGACGTCGACGACGCCGGCCGCCGCGCCGTCTCCCGGCACCGCCCCGGCCGGGCCGCCGCGCAGCTGCACCTGGCCCTGGACGCCCCGCTGAGCTGGACCGACGCCCGCCTGGACGCCGTCCCGCTGGTGCACGTGAGCAACGGCGCCGACAGCACCGGGGTGGCCTGCGCGCAGGCCGAGGCCGGCCTGCTCCCCTCGGCCCCCACCGTGGTGGTCGGCCAGCAGACCCTGCTGGACCCGACCCGGGCGCCGGAGGGGAAGGCCACGCTGTGGCTGCAGCTGCAGGAGCTGCCGTGGGCACCGACCGGCGACGCCGCCGGCGAGCTCGACGTCTCCGGCGGCTGGACGCCGGAGCTGGCCGACGCCTACGCCGACCGGGTGCTCGACCGGGTGGAGCAGTACGCGCCGGGGCTGCGCGACCGGGTGCTGGCCCGGCACGTGATCTCCCCGGCCGGGCTGAGCGCGGCCAACGCCAACGCCGTGCACGGCGACCCCTACGGCGGGGCGGCGGAGCTGGACCAGTCGCTGCTGTGGCGGCCGGGCACCGGCACCGGGCACCGCACCGGGGTCGACGGGCTGCTGCACATCGGCGCGTTCACCCACCCCGGTCCGGGTCTGGGCGGCGGTAGCGGCCACATCGCCGCGCAGCAGCTGCTCAAGCCCCCGGCGGCGAAGCGCGCGGTCGCCGCGCTGAGGTCCATGCTCGCCCGCTGACCCCCACCCCGCCGGGGCGAGGGATCCCCTCCACCACGTTCCACGTGGATCCGTGGGGGAGGGGCTCCCCCGCCTCGGCGGCGGGCCCGGGTCAGCCGACCTCGGGGCGCAGGCCCTTCTTCGCCAGCCGCGGCATGACCTCCTGGGCGAAGAACTCGAGCTCGCCCACGTAGTCGACGAAGGCCATCGTGATGCCGCCGAACCCGGCCCGGGCGAACCGCTCGATCTCGTCGGCGACGTCGTCGGGCGACCCGATCAGCGGGCAGGTGCCGTGGCCGGCGGCGAACCGGCCGCGGAAGGTCTCCAGCATCTCCGGGCTGAAGGACTGCGCGTGCAGGCCCTGCAACCGCATGAGGTTGTCGACGGCGTCCCAGTCGGCCTGCTCGTCGGCGTAGTACCGCAGGTACTCCTCGGCCTCCGCGCGGGTGGGCCGGCACACGACGTGGGTCGGGGTCATCACCCCGGCCTGCCGGCCCTGGGCGGCGGAGTCGGCCTGCAGCTGCTGCACCACCCCGGCGCCGTCCTCGGGCCCGCCGACGATGGTGAACACGAAGTCGGCGTTGCGGGCGGCGTAGGCCCGGCCCTGCGCGCTGGACCCGGCGTTGAGGATCGGGATCCGGCCGGCGGCGGGCTTGGGCAGCGCCTCGACGCCGTGCAGGTCGAAGAACCGGCCGGGCAGGTCGTAGCGGCCCTCGCGGCCCCACAGCGCGCCGATGACGTCGACCCACTCCTGGGCCAGCGCGTACCGGTCGTCGTGGTCGGTGGGCAGGTCGACGCCCATCGCCTCGTACTCGGGCTGGTTCCAGCCGGCGACGACGTTGAGGCCGACCCGGCCGGGGGCGACCTGGTCGATCGTGGCGATCTGCTTGGCGGTCACCACCGGGTGGTTGAAGGCGGTGTGCACGGTGGCGAAGGCGGTCAGCCGCTCGGTGGCGGCCACGATCGCGGTGGCCCACGGGATCGGCTCCAGGACGCCCTCGTGGAAGTTGGTCACGCCGCCGTAGCCGATCCAGCGGGCGATCGGCAGCACGAAGTCGATGCCCACCCGGTCGGCCAGCCGGGCCATCCGCAGGTTGTCCTCCCACGACCCCGACCAACGCTCGGGGACCTTCGTGACGGCCAGGCCGCCGCTGCAGTTGGACGAGAAGAGGCCGAGCCGGAAGTGGTCGGCCTCGAGGATCGGGATGCTCACGGTGCGCTCCTCGGTCGGGGGTGGCGGCGATCCTGCGACGGGGCGCACCCCCGGCGCGATCCACCCACGGCCGCGGCTGTCCAGGAAGCGCAGTGTTCCGTTCTACCTGCGTTCGTCGCACACTCGTCATCGACGACGTCCGGAGGGAGGCCCGGTGGCCCGCACGGCGACACCCCTGGCCTCGCACCGCGTCCTGCGCACCACCAGCGTCGACGCCGCCCGGGCGTCGGTCTCGGACTCCCTGGCCCCGCACAGGCTCACCCCGGCCCGCCGTGGCGAGGGGTTCTGCGCGCTGCACAACGCCGTCGACCTCGGCGGGCTGAGCCTGCACTTCATCGACTACGCCGCCGAGGTGGAGGTCGCCGTCGACGGCCTGGACTTCCAGCTGGTGCAGATCCCGCTGGCCGGGGAGACCCGCATCGGCGACGTGGTGGCCACGCCCGGGACGGCGGCGCTCACCCCGGTCGGGCGGCCGGTGCGGATGCACTACTCGGCCGGCAACCCGCGGTTGATGGTCCAGGTGCCGGCGTCCCTGCTGCGCGAGCGGTCGGCGCTGACCGGGCCGCTGCCCGCGCGCCCGGTCCTCGACCTCACCCGCGGCGCGGGCCGCAGCTGGCGCGGGCTGGTCGACCTGCTGATGACCGACCTGGAGCGCCCCGACGGGCTGGCTGCGCACCCGGCCGCGGCGGCGTCCCTGCGGCTGGCGCTGGTCGACGGCCTGCTCGCCGGCCTGGCCGACGACGCACCGGCACCGGCCCCGGCCGAGGCGGTGGTCCGGCGGGCGGCCCGGCTGATCGAGGAGCACTGCGCGGAACCCCTCGGCACGCCGGACGTCGCCGAGGCGGTGCACGTGAGCGTCCGCGCTCTCCAGGCCGGGTTCCGGGAGCACCTGGGCGCCACCCCCATGGCCTACCTGCGGCGGGTCCGGCTGGAGCGCGTCCGGGAGTCCCTGGCCGACGGCAGCGCGGCCAGCGTCACCGACGCCGCGCTGCGCTGGGGCGTCACCCACCTGGGCCGGCTGTCCGGGGACTACCGGGCGGCGTTCGGCGAGAGCCCGAGCGAGACGCTGCGCCGCGCACGATGAGGCGCAAACCGGCTGCCCCCTGCGCATCGCGGATAGAGCTGCGCCACCGCGGGGCCTAGCGTCGCCTGCCACGGCAGCTGTGACCTGCCTCATGCGACCGGAAGGATGTCCACCCCCCGTGACCGTCATCGACGAGCTCCTGGCCTCCCTCGACTCCGGTCAGGTCGAGATCATCGACCTGACCGCGCCGCTGTCCCCCGAGACGCCGATCCTGCAGCTGCCCCCGCCGTTCGCGAACACGATCCCGCTGTCGCTGGAGAAGGTCAGCGACTTCGACGACGACGGCCCGTTCTGGGGCTGGAACAACATCCACACCGGCGAGCACACCGGCACCCACGTCGACGCCCCCGCGCACTGGGCCACCGGCCGCGACGGCGCCACCGTCGACGTCATCCCGCCGCGCCGCCTGGTCGGCCCCGCCGTCGTCATCGACTTCACCGAACAGGCGCAGGCCGACCCCGACTTCCTGCTCGAGCCCGAGCACTTCGAGGCCTACGTCGCCGAGCACGGCCCGCTGCCGCAGGGCGCCTGGCTGCTGTTCCGCACCGGCTGGAGCCGTTTCGGTCGGGACGCCGCGGCGTTCGCCAACGCCGACGAGAACGGCCCGCACACCCCGGGCGTCTCGCCCGCCGGCGCGCAGTGGCTGGCCGCGTCGTCGATCTCCGGCTTCGGCGTGGAGACCGTCGGCATCGACGCCGGCCAGGCCGGTGGCCTCGAGCCGCCGTTCCCGGTGCACAACTTCCTGCTGGGCGCGGACAAGTACGGCCTGACCCAGCTGCAGAACCTGGACAAGCTGCCCCGCACCGGCGCGCTCATCGTGGTGTCGCCGCTGCCGGTCGTCGGTGGCACCGGCTCGCCCGCGCGGGCGTTCGCCGTCGTCCCCGCCTGACCCTTCCCGACGAGCACGACCCCCAGCACCGAGAGGAGCCCACGATGGCCGAACGGTCGTTCGCCCACGAGGTGACCAAGCTGCGCGACGGCGCCGGCACGACGTTCTCCGGCGAGGGCATCCTCGCGGTGACCAAGGCGCTGCTGCAGTCCGGCGTCGCCTACGTCGGCGGTTACCAGGGCGCCCCGATCTCCCACCTCATGGACGTCCTCGGCGACGCCCACGAGATCCTCGAGGAGCTAGGGGTCTACTTCGAGAACAGCGCGTCGGAGGCCACCGCCGCGGCCATGCTCGCCGCCTCGGTGAACTACCCGCTGCGCGGTGCCATCACGTTCAAGTCGACCGTGGGCACCAACGTGGCCGCCGACGCGCTGGCCAACCTCTCCAGCGGCGGGGTCACCGGCGGCGCGCTGGTCATCGTCGGCGAGGACTACGGCGAGGGCTCGAGCATCATGCAGGAGCGCTCGCACGCCTTCGCCATGAAGTCGCAGATGTGGCTGCTGGACCCCCGCCCCGACATCGGCGCGATCGTCGACGCCGTCGAGGCCGGGTTCGAGCTGTCCGAGGCCAGCTCGACGCCGGTGATGCTGCAGCTGCGGCTGCGCTCGTGCCACCTCACCGGCAGCTTCCCGGCCAAGGACAACAAGCAGCCGGCGATGACGGTCACCGAGGCCATCGAGAACCCCAGGCGGCAGCTGGACCGCATCGTGCTGCCGCCGGCGAGCTTCCTGCACGAGAAGGAGAAGATCGAGGACCGCTGGCCGGCCGCGGTCGAGTTCATCAAGGCCCGCGGCCTCAACGAGGTGCTCGGCGCGGACACCGCCGACGTCGGGATCATCGTGCAGGGCGGGGTCTACAACACGCTCAACCGCTCGATGGAGCTGCTGGGCTGCTCGGACGCCTTCGGCACCACCCAGGTGCCGGTCTACGTCATGAACGTGACCTACCCGGTCGTCGACTCCGAGATCCTCGACTTCTGCGCGGGCAAGCGCGCCGTCCTGCTGGTCGAGGAGGGCCAGCCCGACTACATCGAGCAGAACCTCAACACGATCCTGCGCCGGGCCGGCTCGCCGGTCGCGCTGCACGGCAAGGACCTGCTGCCGGTGGCCGGGGAGTACACCACCGCCGCCGTCACCCGCGGGGTCGACGCCTTCCTCACCAGGTACCTGCCCGAGGTCAAGAAGACCGAGCCGGCGCTGCTCAAGGCGCCCGACGACCCGGCCAGCCCGTTCGCGCCGCGGGTCGACCCGCAGGTGGTCAAGGCCCGCCCGCCGGGCCTGTGCACCGGGTGCCCCGAGCGGCCGATCTTCTCCGCGCTCAAGCTCGCGGAGAAGGAGACCGGCAAGCAGCACCACGTCAGCGCCGACATCGGCTGCCACCTGTTCGCCATCAACGAGCCGTTCAACCTCGGCGCCACGACCATGGGCTACGGCCTCGGGTCGGCCGGCGCCGCGGCGCTGAACTCCAAGGACGCCGACCGGCGGACCGTGGCGATCATGGGTGACGGCGGGTTCTGGCACAACGGCCTGACCAGCGGCGTCGGCAACGCGGTGTTCAACCAGAACGACCAGCTGCTGCTGGTGGTCGACAACGCCTACAGCGCCGCCACCGGTGGCCAGGACGTGCTGTCCTCCAAGGCCGACAACGTCCTCCGGTCGACCAAGCACCCCATCGCCAAGGCCGTGAAGGGCATCGGCGTGCAGTGGGTCCGCACCGTGGACAACACCTACCGGATCGGCGAGCTGCGCGACCTGCTCGTCGAGGCGCTGACCACCAGGGAGCGCGGTCCGAAGGTCGTCGTCGCCACCTCGGAGTGCCAGCTGAACAAGCAGCGCCGCGAGAAGCCGATCCGGAACAAGGCGATCAAGGACGGCAAGCGGGTCGTGAAGGAACGGTTCGGCGTCGACGCCGAGACCTGCACCGGCGACCACGCGTGCATCCGGGTGTCGGGCTGCCCGTCGCTGACGATCAAGCCCAACCCCGACCCGATGCGCCAGGACCCGGTGGCCACCGTCACCGACTCCTGCGTCGGCTGCGGCGTCTGCGGGGCCAACGCGCACGCCGCGTCGCTGTGCCCGTCGTTCTACCGGACCGACCTGGTGCACAACCCCACCCGCAAGGACCGCGCGCTGGCCCGCGCCCGCCGGACCTGGACCGGCCTGCTGTCCGCCGGTGTCGAGAAGCGCGCCGCGGCCTACGAGGCGGTGACGGCGTGACCAGCTGGACCGAGGGCCGCCGGCCGATCACGATCGCGATCCTGGCCATGGGCGGCGAGGGCGGCGGCGTGCTCGCCGACTGGATCGTCGACGTCGGCAAGGAGGCCGGCTACCACGCGCAGAACACCTCGGTGGCCGGCGTCGCCCAGCGCACCGGCGCCACCGTCTACTACGTCGAGCTCTACCCGCGGGTGGCCGAGGAGGGCCCAGGGCTGCGCGCGGCGCCGGTGCTGAGCCTGTTCCCGACCCCGGGCGAGGTCGACGTGGTCATCGCCTCCGAGCTCATGGAGGCCGGCCGCGCCGTGCAGCGCGGGTTCGCCACCCCGGACCGGACGACGCTCATCGCCTCCACCAACCGGGTGTACGCGATGGACGAGAAGCTGGCCCTGGGCGACGGCCGCGTCGACAGCACCGGCCTGCTGGACGCCGCCCGGGCCGGGGCCAAGCGGCTGGTCGCCGCCGACTTCAACGCCCTGGCGCTGCAGGCCGGCAGCGTCATCAGTGCCTCGCTGTTCGGCGCGTTCGCCGGCTCCGGCGCGCTGCCGGTCGAGCGCGAGCGGTTCGAGGACGCCATCCGCTCCTCCGGCAAGGGCGTGGAGGCCTCGCTGCGGGCCTTCGCCGCCGGCTTCGACGCCGCGCAGGCACCCGAGCCCGCACCCGCGCCGCGGTCGGGCACCGGGGCGGTGCCGATCACCCTGCAGACCCGCCGTCCGGTGGACCCGGAGGAGGCGGCCGCGCAGGTCGAGGAGGAGCGCCGCCGCGAGGTCGCCGCCCGCGACCCGCACAGCCTGGTCGGCCCCGCGCTGCGCGCGCACGTGGACCGGGTGGTGGCCGACTTCCCGGCACCCGCCCGCGACATGCTGCTGCAGGGCCTCACCCGGACGGCGGTCTACCAGGACACCGCCTACACCGACCGCTACCTCGACCGGGTCGCCCGGGTGGTCCCGCTGGACCCCGAGGACGCCGAGGGCCTGGTCACCGAGACGGCCCGGCACGCGGCGCTGTGGATGACCTACCAGGACACCATCCACGTGGCGCACCAGAAGATCCGCCGGCGCCGCATCGAGGGCGTCCGCGCCGAGGCCGGGGCGGAGGGCGACCAGCTGGTCGACGTGAAGGAGTACCTGCACCCGCAGGCCGACGAGATCACCGACACCCTGCCCACCGCGCTGGGCCGCCGGCTGGCCGCCTCGAAGCGGTTCACCGACGTCGTGGGCAAGGTGACCCGCGACGGCCTGGTCGTCAACACCACCGGCATCGTCGGCTACTCGATGCTGTGGACCATGGCCAAGGCCCGCCCCCTGCGCCCGCGCTCGCTGCGCTACGGCCGCGAGCAGGAGGCGATCGACGCCTGGCTGGACCGCGCCGTGCGGGTCGGGGCCACCGACCCGGCGCTGGCCCGCGAGGTCGTGGAGTGCCAGCGGGTGCTCAAGGGCTACGGCGCCACGCACGAGCACGGGCGGAAGAGCTTCACCCTGCTCATGCAGGCCGTCGACGGGTTCGACGGCGCCCCGGACGACGCCGCCCGGCTCGCCCGGCTGCGCACCGCCGCGCTCGCCGACGAGGACGGCGCCGCGCTCCGCGCGGCCCTGGGCCAGCGTGCGGTCGCGGCCGTGAAGTCCGTGGGGTGAGACCGGGGACGGCGGCGCCGCTCACGGCCGGCGTCGTCTCGGCCCTGGTCGGGTTCACCAGCTCGGCCGTCGTCCTGCTGGCCGGGCTGGCCGCCGTCGGGGCCACCCCGGCGCAGGCGTCGGGCGGGCTGCTGGCGGTCAGCGTGCTCATGGGCCTGGCCACCGTCGGGCTCTCGGTGAGCACCCGGGTGCCGGTGGCCGCGGCCTGGTCCACGCCGGGCGCGGCGCTGCTGGTGTCCACCGGCGCGGTGACCGGCGGCTGGCCGGCCGCGGTCGGCGCGTTCGCGGTGACCGGGGCGCTGGTGGTGCTCACCGGCCTGGTGCCGCAGCTGGGCGCGCTGGTCGCCCGGATCCCGGCACCGCTGGCCCAGGCGATGCTGGCCGGGGTGCTGCTGCAGATCTGCCTGCAGACCGTCGTCGGCCTGCGCACCTCGCCGTGGGCGGTCGGCCCGGTGGTGGTCGTCTGGCTGCTCGGCCTGCGGCTGGCCCCGCGGTGGGCGGTGCCGCTGGCCTTCCTCACCGCCGCGGCGGTCACCGTGCTGGCCGGCGCCGACCTGGCCGGGCCGCTGGCGCCGCGGCTGGAGCTCACCGTGCCCGCGTTCACCTGGCAGGCGCTCACCGGGATCGCGCTACCGCTGTACCTGGTCACCATGGCCTCGCAGAACGTCGCCGGGGCCGCGGTGCTGACCAGCCTGGGCTACCGGGTGCCCTGGCGCCGGGCCCTGGTGGTCACCGGCGGGGCGACCGTCCTCGGTGCGGCGGCCGGCGGGCAGGTGGTCAACCTGGCAGCGATCAGCGCGGCGCTGACCGCGGGACCGGAGGCGGGGGAGGACCGCGGGCGCCGCTGGGTGGCCGCGACGACCGCCGGCGTCGTCCTGGTGCTGCTCGGGCTGGGGTCGGTCGCGTTCGGCACGTTCGTCGGCGCGGCCCCCGCCGGGCTGGTGCCCGCCGTCGCCGGCCTGGCCCTGCTCGGGACCCTGGCCGCCTCGACCCAGGCCGCGCTGGCCGAGGCCGCCGACCGGGTGCCCGCGGCGGTCGCGCTGGTCACCGCCGCGTCGGGGGTGGCCTTCCTGGGCATCAGCGCGGCCTTCTGGGCGCTGGTCGCCGGCCTGGCCGCCCGCGCCGTCCTGCAGCTCGGCCGGAGCTGATCGCGCCGGTCCCGGTTGAGGCCGGTCCCGACGGGGGAGGACCGGTCGGTGACGGTGGACAGGGCGAACCTGCGGCGGGTGGTCGGTGCGTCGGCGGCGGTGGTGACGGCGCTGCAGGCCGGCACCGCGGCGCTGGCGCTGCGCAGCGGACGGCGGGACTACGCCGACGGCGTGTGGGGCCCCGGGCTGGCGGCGGTCGCGCTGACCGGCGCGGCCCTGGGCACCGGTGACCGCACCCGCCGGTGGGCGCTGGCCGCGGTGACCACGGCGTGGGCGGCGCGGCTGGAGTCGCTGATGCTGCCCCGGCTGCGCGGCAAGGACACCGAGGACCCCCGCTACACCGAGTTCCTCGAGGGCGCCTCCACCCCGCAGGTGCTGGCCAAGGTGTTCGGCACCCAGGCCGCCGCGCAGCTGCTGGTCTCGGCCCCGCTGCAGCTCGCCGCGGCCAGCACGCTGCCCCGCTCGGCCCGCCGCTGGCTGTTCCCGGTCGGTGTCGCCGTGGCCGTCGCCGGCGCGGTGGTCGAGGCCGTCGCCGACCGGCAGAAGGACGCCTACTCGCAGCAGCCGAAGGAGGAGCGGCCCGACGTCCTGGACACCGGGCTGTGGGGGGTCTCCCGGCACCCCAACTACCTGGGCGACTCGATCGTCTGGGACGGCCTGTGGCTGGCCGGCGCGGCGTCCGCCCCCGGTGCCTGGCTGGTGCCGGCGCCCGCGGCGATGACCTGGTTCCTGGTCTTCGCGACCGGCGCGAAGCGCACCGAGCGGCGGATGGCCGACCGGCCGGGATACCGCGACTACCAGCAGCGGGTGCCCTTCTTCTTCCCCGGGACCTGAGCGCGGGCCATGCTCGGGGCATGGCCCTGCTGCTGTACTCCGCGATCTGCTCGCTCGACGGCTTCGTCGCCGACGAGGCGGGTGAGTTCGGCTTCGCGTTCCCCGAACCCGACGTGCTGGCCGCGGTGAACGCCGACACCGCGGAGGTCGGCACGTTCCTGCACGGCCGGCGGATGTACGAGCTGATGCAGGGCTGGGAGACCGACCCCTCCTGGGCCGACGGCGACCCCGGTTCGGCCGAGTTCGCCGGGCACTGGCAGCGCGCGGACAAGGTCGTCTACTCGACGACCCTGCGCGAGGACCAGGTGACCACGCGCCGCACCCGGCTGGAGCGGTCCTTCGACCCCGCCGCGGTGGCCCAGCTGGTGCGCGCCGCCGAGCTCGACGTCACCGTCGACGGGCCGACCCTGGCCGCGCACGCCTTCCGCGCCGGCCTGGTCGACGAGGTCCGACTGCTCGTCGCGCCGTCCTCGATCGGGCGGGGGCTGCGGGCGCTGCCCGACGACGTCCGGCTGGACCTGGAGCTGCGGTCGGTCCGGCAGGTCGGCGGGTTCGCCGCCGTGCGGTACGCGGTGCGGCGCTGAGCTACAGGTGCACCGGCTGGCCGGTGGTCTCCAGCACCGACAGCCACAGGTCCCCGCGCGGGTCGACCTGGTTGCGCGAGCGGGTGACCAGCGGGATCGGCAGGTTCACGAACCGGCCGTGCCAGCGCCCCGCGACGATCGCGGTGCGGCCGGCCATCGCGGCGTGCACCGCGGCCTGGGCCAGCCGGGTGCAGTACACCGAGTCGTGGCTGTTGGCAGGCACGCTGCGGATGGCGTAGCCGGGGTCGACGTAGCGCAGCTGGAACGGGACGGCGAGGGCGCCGAGGTGGCTGCTCAGCTCGTCGCGCAGCTTCTTGCCGATGTCGAACAGCTTCTTGTTGCCCGAGGCGTCCGCCCCGCCCTCGGCGCCGGCGAACATGTCCTGGCCGTAGCCCTCGGCGACCACGACCACCGCGTGTCCCTGCTCGTCGAGCACCTTCTCCACGTGGGCGAGCACACCGCGCTCGCCCGAGAGCGGCATGTCCACCTCGGGGATGAGCACCAGGTCGACGTCGTCGCTGGCCAGCGTGGCGTAGGCGGCGATGAACCCGGAGTGCCGGCCCATCAGCTTCACCAGGCCCACCCCGCCGCGGTGCGAGCGCGCCTCGGTGGCCGCCGACCGGATCGACTCCGCGGCCCGGCCGAACGCGGTCTGGAACCCGAAGCTGCGGTCGATCCAGGGGATGTCGTTGTCGATGGTCTTGGGGACGCCGACCACCGCGATGGCCAGGCCCTGCCGGGTCGCCTCGTCGGCGATGGCCTGCGCGCCGCGCAGCGACCCGTCGCCGCCGACCACGAACAGGATGTCGATCTGCCGCAGCCGCAGGGTCTCGACCATCACCTTGGGGTCCTGGCCGCCGCGGGAGGTACCCAGCACCGTGCCGCCCTGCTGGTTGATGTAGCGGACCGACTCCGGCGTGAGGTCCATCGGCTCGTCGCCGAGCGGGGTCAGTCCCAGGTAGCCGTCGCGGAACCCGGTGACCGAGTGCACGCCGTAGTGCTCGGCCAGCTCGTCGACCAGGCCGCGGATGACGTTGTTCAGCCCCGGGCACAGCCCGCCGCAGGTCACGATGCCGACCTTGGTCTTCTTCGGGTCGAAGAACAGCGTGCGGCGCGGCCCGCCGGGCTCGAAGGTCGGCAGCTCCTCGACGGGGACGCCGCGCCGGGTGGCCATGCCGAGGGTGCCGTCGACCAGCACCCGGTCGTGCTCGCCCACGTAGTGCAGGGACTCCCCGCGCTCGAGCAGCCCGCCGTCCAGCGGGGACGGGACGGTCAGCTCGCCGAGGGTGCGGACGGCGAGGTCGGCTGCCGTCAGCTCGAGCTGCTCGTCGGTGTCCACGATGCCCAGTGTGCCCTGTCCGGGGGCCTCCCCGGGACCCCGGCTCGCCGCTGACCTGCGCGAACGGGGTAGACGTCCCAGACGTGTTCTCGTCCGGAACACCGCCCACCGGTACCCCGTTCACCAGCAGTGAGCTTCTCCCTGGCCGTGCTCGGCGACTCCATCGCGTTCGGCACCGGGGCGGCCCGCCCGGACGACGCGATCGGCCCGCGGCTGGTCCGGGCGCTGGCCGAGGACGGCGTGGACGCCGCGCTGCAGGTGGTCGCCGTCCCGGGCGCGGTGTCGGCGGCGCTGGCGGGCCAGGTCCGCCAGGTCACCCGCTGCGACCTGGCGCTGGTCGTCGTCGGGGCCAACGACCTGACCCGGCTGGTGCCGCCGGCCACCGCCGCGCAGCAGCTGGGCGCGGCGGTCCGCGGCCTGCGGGTGCTCGGCGCCGACGTGCTCGTCGTCCCTGCGCCCGACCTGTCCGCGGTGCCCTGGGTGCCGCCGGCGTTCCAGCAGCTGGTCGCGGTGGCCAGCGGCGAGCTGCAGCGGCGGCAGGGCGAGGCCGTGCGCGCCGCCGGCGGGGTCGCGGTGCCGATCGGCGCCGAGCTGGGGGAGCGCTTCCGCGCCCAGCCCACGCTGTTCTCCGCCGACCGGTTCCACCCGTCCTCGGCCGGCTACGCGCTCATCGCCGAGGCGCTGGCCCCGGTGGTCCGCTCGGTCGCCCGCGGCCGCACCGCCGCCTGAGCGTCAGTCCTCCTCGGCCTCGCGGGCACGCAGCTCGCGGGTGGCCATGCCGCCCTCGCCGCCCTCGTCCCGGGGGCCGGCGTGCAGCTGCGCCTCGCTGTCGGAGGGGGTGGCGGACGGGTCCTTCTCGGCGGGCTGGGTCATGCCGACCACCCTGTGGCCTCCCGCGACGGCCCGCACGGTCAGGCGTAGGCGACGAAGCTGACGCCCGAGCCGGTGGGGCCCGCGGCCTGCTGGGCCTGGCGGGTGAGCGCGTCGGTCAGCGCCTGGGCGGCGGTGGTCACCCGCAGCCGGGCCGCCTGCACGACCTGCTCGCCGGCCTGATCACGCTCCGCGCGGCCGAGCGCGGCCCGGGCGGCGGCGAGCTCCTTGCGCAGGGCGGCCATGGCCAGTTCCTGCGGGCTGCTGGCCCCGCCGCTGTCCTCCTCGGTCTCCGGGGCCGCGCCGGCGGAGGCGCGCAGGGCGGCGGAGAAGGCAGCCCTCACGGCGCTGCGCTCGGCGACGGGCTCGACGGTCACGGGTTGTCCATCGCAGACCCCGGCCGCCCTCGAGCCGGTGCGGTGGTGATCACCACCGCACCGGCCCCGTGCTCAGAGGACGTCGAACTCGTTGAACGCCGCGCCGCCGGAGAGGGTGGCGTAGCCGGGGCCCCGGTCGAAGAACGGCTCCTCGCCGGTGCGGGCCCCGCGCATCTCCTCGCGGAGCGCCTCGGTGGCGGTCAGGTCGGCGTCCCCGTCGTCGTCGACGACCACGCCGTAGTCGCGGCGGGCACCCTCGACGCTCACCTTGAGCCACGCGATGTCCTGCAGGACCTCCTCGACCGGCCGGTCCAGCGGGTCGCCCCAGCCGCCGCCGCCCGTCGTCCGCACCCGCACGACCGTCCCGGCCTTGAGCGGCTCGGCGTCGGCGAGGGCGTCGACCTCGTGCTCGTCCGGCCCGCCCGGGTCGACGGTGATCTGGAACGGCCGGCCGGCCTTGCCGCCCTTGACGCCCCAGCAGGCCAGGATCGAGCGGTCGGCGATGGACATGAAGTGCGCGTCGCGCAGCACCCGGATGTGCTTCT
>Ga0325400_1000432_pt1 | contig 30538 bp, 24 predicted proteins | sample PopdelMetagenome_2_FD_205662 | JGI IMG/M metagenome (GOLD analysis project Ga0325400, IMG submission 205662) | Populus deltoides microbial communities from Bellville, Georgia, United States - Xylem-PdKOR-R1 | ecosystem: Host-associated > Plants > Phyllosphere > Stem > Wood/Secondary xylem...
ATAATATAAGAGTAATATTATTTAATGTATATTTAAATATATGTTTTACATTGATATCTTAAACTAACATAAGAAGAATAATGCTTTGATAGACTTTATTTGTTGTATTAATATGCTTTATGAAACATGCATTAATGCTTAAATTTATTTGAGTGCTTAGTTGATTTAGAATCTTTTTGATATCTAAGTCAGCTTAGTTGATTTAGAAGAAGGATTACTTTTTTGAGAAACGGTCTAACTGGTTTGGAAAATAATTTAATTATTTTATGAAAATTTCAGAATTTATCCAACATCTTTAAACAGTTTAAACTGTTTTCTTAATGATTTAATTGATTTTTTAATAAACATAAATTTTTTGAAGAGTGTATCTAATAACTAGCTTGATGTTTTACCCCTATAAATATTCCCCTTTTCAGCAAAATAAAAAATAACATCCAAAATAAAATTCTAATAATATTTTTAGTCTCATACAACTTTTTACAACCTTTGTTATACTCTTGATTTATATATAAAAAAATAAGGTTAAAGTGTTTTTGACAAAACTACTTCAAGTGTTTTATTTGTATTCCATTTAACTCTATTAAGAAAATAATGTTGCGGAAATATAAGTGATACTTAAAACATTTGAAAAAGACTTTTAAAGGCTATTTACATGGCTTGATACTTGTACATTTACAAGTATTGGTGAGGAAGGATTTTCTACTCTTATACACATCAAATAGATTAGCAGTGTTATTAAATTTGGACCGGCCTGACGGGTCAACCCGGGACCTGGTGGCTGGACCGATTCGGATAAGACAAAAGGCCGTCTAGTGCAACAATCTAGCAAAACTCGGTTGATCTGGCGGGTTGACCCATGACTCGAGCGAACCCTGATGAGACCCGATTTTTTTTTCAAATGTGATTTTTCTCCTATACCCCTTTTTTTTCATATTTTTTTAGTTGATTATTAATATTTTTTAAAGTTTATTATATAAATACTAGAAAAATATTTTATTTTTTCAATGTGTGATTTAAAACCCTTTAGTATATATATTCTATGTTTTCAAGAAAAAAATTATTTTTTCAATGTGGGATCTGAAGCCGTTTCATATATATACTTTATGTTCACAAGAAAAAAGTTAAGTTTTTTCAATATGAGATAAAAAAATTTTTTTGGTTTAAATACTTCAACTTAAAAGGTTAACATAATATCTTTTCAATGTGAGATTTGAGACCCTTTAATATATATACTCTATGTTCACAAGAAAAAAGTTAGGTTTTTTCAATGTGGGATAAAAAACTTTATAAAATATTCTTTTAAATTTTATTATTTACAACATATATAGCCTATATTCACATGAATTATTTCTTAATTTTTTCATATGAAATATTAAAACTTTTAATTTTTTTTTGTAATTTTTCTGGATTGATCCATGAAACCCGGAACCCGGCCCCTTGGTTGGGTTAACCCCCGAGTTGGGTTTTATAACTATATAGATTAGGTGGAAGGTTTGATCCTTAACATGTGTAAGATGATTGGTTTTCAACTTGAGCTCGTAATTGGATTAAATCTTGAAACTAGAAAAAGATTGAGAAAAGTTTTTAATCTTGATTCTCTAAACAGGTTGTTATAGGTTTGATCTTGGGCCAGTAAAATAATTGGATTTAATGTTGAGCCCATAAAAAAATTAGGTTAAATCCTGAACCCGAAAAAAGAGGAAGAGGTTTTCAATCTTTTACACAAAAAACATTGTGTAAAGTTTTGGTCTCCTCCTTTAAGAATACCGTGTATGATAGTAAACTCTTGAACAATGGTTAAAAAAAATAGATGATTGTCTGAACTTGTATAAAAATCCCGGTGCATGCCTTTTTAACTCTATCTACTGTTTTATTGTGTTGATTGTTATGGTGCATCTTTAAGTTTGCTTCTATTATTATTTTGAGCTTATTTATATTAATCATTAGGTTGTGCTATATATTATTTTAAGTTATCAAAAAACTTTTTAATCGGCAACTTAATTCATCCTCTTTTAGGTTCACCTAGACTTTCATATCTTGGGTAAGATAATATTTTTTTTTAATATAAGAAAAAAATATCCAAGTGTTGCTGACATGTTTTTTTATGAAAACAAAAATTCTGATCATGAATTCAAAATTTGAGGCATATTGGACGTCATGTTTTTAAATACTAAGATTGAATTTTTATATAAAAAATATATTTAGATGAAAAATTGACAACATATTGGATCGATTCAGGTCAAATCAAGTTAATTTGCTAAACTCGAAACCCGGGTCATAAGACTTTGATAACCCTTTAAAAATCAAAATCAAAATAGATTATGAAGCCCAATTCCCAACCAATTCAATATTGAAGAACGAGATTGAAAAAAATTTAATTAAAAAAAAGATAAAAAAAAATAGAGTGAACCTGTCAAACTCGTGGTCTGAGTCATGCATCCAATTAGATTTAATTACTTTATTTTTTTCTCAAATTATTTCATATTTTAATTACCTGACAACATAAATTGATACTCTCAAAATTAGATGTCAACTAAATATAAGAAAGTTCATTTGATACTATGATAATTCTATAAAAACTAATAAAAAAAAATCATAAAGTTCAATTTAAAATCATTCAAATATTAAAAAATAAAATTAATAATAATAAAAAAATGGATGGTTAAGTTGGCCCATTCAAGTAACAATAGATAGCCCAAACATATCATTAAAAAATGGGGCTAAGCCCAGACTACTGAAAAAGTGACACGTGTATAAGGACACGCGTTTAACCCAAAACGAGAGGCTGGTTTAGTTGTAGGTTTTGATATCACGTCGCTTCGATGCTTAACCCGTCGTTTTGTTTTCGAAGCAGTTCCTTCCTGGTCGTAGCGGGAGATAAATCAGAACTCTTTCTCCGTCGTCGTTTTGCTAAAAATTTATCCCAGTCTCCTTTTTCAGGTTCGTAATTCCTTTATCCCCTACTCCTCCTCCTCCTTGTTTTTTCATTTTCCCGGAAGCTGCAGCCAGAGCTAGTTAATACAACCACGCTGTTGGTTTTTCTTAGTTTTAATTTTTGTAAATTATTTGTTAGCCAATAGGAACAATAATCTAGGTTTAAAGCAAATTAAAAATTGGATATCCATGGAAGATTTCGATTCAAGTCTAATTCATTATTATCATTCCAAAATATTAATAATAACTGCAAGCTAGTTGTTGAAAGAGGCGTTTTGGATGTTTAATAATGGAGTTGTTACAGTTGCTTACGTTGGTGGTGGTGGGAAACAGTGAATGGATACGAATCCCGGACCCATTGATGGTAGTGTACTGTATGATCAAGACAAGCATGTCTCCTCTGCAGTTTGGGATGGCCAGGTTGGTGTTTGTGTGGAAACATAGTGTCTTACTTTTCATGATCATTACATTAAAGCACATGCATTGTTTGTGCTCTGCTAAGACTTTGTTTATGTGGTGGTGTCCAGGAGCGTGGTGCGCTAAGATGCCATGAACACACCTCGAAGCTGGGTGAATGGAAGCTAACTCCTAAACAAATTGAGTTGGTGGAGAAAGCTGGATTTGGTTACTTGAGAAAGATTCCGGCTATTAGTCTTGACAATCCTCTAATCTCAGCTCTTGTTGAGAGGTGGAGGAGAGAGACCAACACGTTTCACTTCACTGTTGGTGAAATGACTGTTACTCTCCAAGATGTTGCATTGTTGCTCGGACTTGCGATTGATGGGAAGCCTGTTATTGGAATAACACACACCACTTGTGCCTCGGTTTGTGAAGGGCTTCTAGGGAAAGCACCAGACTCTAGCTACGCGAGTGGCGGGATGGTGAAGTTAAGTTGGTTGAAGGAGTTCTTTTCTCATTGTTCTGAAGATGCACCTATTGAAGAAGTTGAGCATTGCACTCGTGCTTATCTTCTGTACCTTGTGGGCAGTACAATATTTTCCACTACCACTGGGAATAAGGTTCCAGTAATGTACCTTCCTTTGTTTGCGTATTTTGAAGAAGCTGGGGAGTATGCCTGGGGAGCAGCAGCATTAGCTTTCTTGTATAGAGCACTCGGCAATGCATGTGTCAAATCTCAAAGTACCATTTGTGGTTGCTTAACACTACTGCAGGTTATTTATGTTTTAACTATAGCTATCCATTGATCATCTTGGAGATTGGTGTCCTTTATTTATTTATTTTTCTTTGTCAGGGTGTGTGCTGCAAGGATTTCTTTCAGCAACTAATTTTATCCTAGGATAAATAATATTGGTATTGACTGGTTCTTGCTTTCTGTAGTGTTGGAGCTACTTTCACCTGAATGTGGGCCGGCCAAAGCTTAATCGGGACCCCATCCACGATCATTTTCCATTTGTACTTAGATGGAAGGGAAAACAAAGCGGGCCAACAACAAACCGTGATGTTGTTTTCTACCGCAAGGCACTGGACTCATTGAAAACAACTGATGTAGGTTTTTACTGCTTTCAGTTCAGTTCTTATTCCACCTACTGAATAAAAAAAATTCTAATTCAACTGGCGTGGTGTTGACACATAGGTGGAGTGGCTTCCTTACAAAATTATGGACAGTACTGTAATACCAAAAGATATAAAAAATACTTTGATTTTAGGGAGATCAAAGACAATGCTCATATGCTTCGACAAGGCAGAAAGACACCTTCCTGACCGTTGCCTAAGGCAATATGGCATGCTTCAACCAATCCCAGAAGATGTGGAGCGGTGGCTGAGAAAGAGTCGAGGAGTTGATGGTGGGGTCGACTTGTCTGGGAAAATGGAGTCGGAGCTTAATGAATGGATGGATCGTCAACTCCATATTGTGGATGGGGATGATGGTGTAGATGAAAGCGACTACATGCAATGGTACTGGAAAATGACTCGTAAAGTTGTTGGAAGGCCAATCTCTCTCTCATCTGAGTTCCAAAGGACGGTAGGACTATGCTCAAACTTCAATTTTGCTATTACATTTACTTTTTATAATAATCTTTAATGGTCTATTCTTTAACTGTCACAGATCTCTGGTCTAAGGGAAATTGCTTATTTAGCGGATTCATTCTCAACAAAAGGGTTGGATGGACAGCAATTTGAGTCAATTTCAAGGATCAGGTTTATTGCGCAGGACTGTTTGAGGGACCAGATTGAATGTCCAGCCACACCTTCAGTCCCCCCACAAATTGAACTAGGAAAAAGGTCAAGGGGGAAGGAGAGGATAAGAAGGAAAGGTATTGGGAAACGCAGGAGAAAGGGTGATCTAATGGAATATCAAGAAGCAAGTGAGGATGACCAGCCTCAGTTTTATGGTACAATTATCGAGGCTGATCAGTTGCACTTGCATCAGGCAGATGGCGAGGTTGGTCAGTTGCTGTTATGCCAGGCAACTGATAACTTTGATCCTCAACAGCTGTCTCATGCAGCTGGCGAGGGTGACAGTGAAGAGCTGCCAAATGTGGTTAATAAGGAAGATGGTGCAAAGCTTAGCAATGCTACAAAGGACATCATTGACTCTCAATCTTGTAGAGACTCTGACAGTGTGAATGACTCTCAGCCTTGTCATGCAACTATTGAGGTCAACGACAGAAAAATATATGGTGAGGCAACTAAAGTGTTTGATGATTCCCGGTCCTGTGAGCCAACAAATAAGATGAATGACTCACAAACTTGTCAGGCAACAATAAGTGATCATGATTCTCAGCTTCCTGATGCATCGGACAAGGTCAATGACTCAGGACTCTTTGATGCAACAATTAATGAGGTTCAGCCCAATGGTGCTATTGATGAGATAAACGATCTGCATATTTCTGATGCAACAAATGCGGTCAATGATTTGCAGCTTCCTGACACGAATGAAAGGCTCAAAGCCTCGCAGCTTCCTTATGCAACCCAAGAGGAAAATGATTTGCTCCCCCCAGACGCAACTGCAGAGATCAATGACTTGCAGCTCCCAGATGCAATTAAAGAAGCCAATGACTTGCTGCTCCCTGATACAATTGAAGAGGCAAAAGACTTGCAGCTTCCTGATACAAAAGATGAGGCCAGTGAGTCAACTCTCTTGGATGCTGCTGACAAGATTGATCAACCAAAAGCCAAAGCTACAATAGAGGATGTTCCAACATCTCTTGATACTATTGAGGATGCTGCAAAGCAGGGTGATAACAGTGTTGGAGCATGAAAAGAAGGCCTTGCCATGATAATTCTTCTGTAGGTACTTTTAATATGCTTGCTGTTTTCTACGTAGTGTTCATTAATCTTTAAGCAAAACATTTTGATGTTTGCCGTGCATTTCATTGCAGATTAATAAGCAGTAAAATGTTCATTTTATTCTGGCAGCAGCTCAAGAGCAACACCATAAGTGTCTAAAAATGGGGGACAACCAGTAGTTGTAGAAGAATACTCGCACCATTATCGTTTGAAGACTATAATATTCATGATACCATGTAGCTTATAGAATTAGGTCATTAATATAGGGATGTTGAAAGTTATTTTCCAATTGAGAAATTCACATTATATTTTGAAGATGCTCATCTAATACTTCACTAAATTAGATTCATGCTTATGGTTGGGCGTGATCTGGCTTTTATATGCATGGTGATGCGCTGTTGATAAAATTCATTGTTGCCCACGTTGCAGGTTCTGTGTGTCTACTTCTCTTGATTAGATTGCACTTTCATTCTGATTATTTAAGTTAGAGAAGCATCTGATAAAAATATTTTCGATCATGTCTGGGATTATAGAATTCAACTCCACCTTTTATGTGAGCTGTTATTGCTTGTGTTTAGGCTATATCAGAGAACGTGGTGGTATTGTTTCTCTCCTCAACAGGAGAAACTCCTGCTTTTGATGCGAGGCATCTATTAACCACTACTTTATTCATTTTTTAAGTCTTAATGCCTTTAATTTATGAATTGAGTGACTTAGCACTTATTTGACAGAGGAGGCGCAGTGCTCCCTACTGTCTGTTTGGGTTCTATTGTACTGTATGCATGCGTAGGCACAAGCAGTATGACTCTTCGGTAAGATGTGCTGTGCCTTTATTTTAACAGTTCTTTACTTTTGGTCGGGAAAGTTCATGGAAGCATACAAGTGGTTTAATTATGCGTGTCGAAGATGATATGCAGGCTTTGTTTGGACAGGGGAGGGCAAATCATTAGAAAGAGCTAAGGATTTGGGTTTCCCCTTTTTTAATTATTTCAAACAGTCTTTTTTTCCCCTTGTTCTTTCTGAGTTCTGCTCGACATGCGATAGGTTCCCACCCCCCCCACCCATCATCTCTTGCTATAAATGGTTTTCAACAACTAAGCCGCTGTGAACTTAGAATGTTTTGTAATTTAAATGGACTTTAGCTGATTAGATCTAGTGATGGTGAGTTTTATATTATCCATTCTCAAACCTAAACCTAAATCTGATTGGGGTTTGGGTATTCATAACCCAAAACTTACGAACCCAAACCTAAATGCTAATTAAGTTTAGTACGTAATTAACATGATATATAAGTTTTTTTTTTTTAGCTGGTTTCAGGCTGGTTTCGGGTTGGGTAGACTAGTTAGTATCTATACCTGACATGAAGCTTTTTTTTAGTCGTGGCATAGCTTCATAATAATTGAATGGTGTGAAGAATAATAATTCTGTATAGTATCTGCGCTTAAAGCAATGGAGTTCGAGCATGTTCACTGTCTTCTTTCATGGGTTACCCGTGCTTGCCTCCAATGCCCTATAACTGAAACATTGAATCTAGGCAACCCTTTCTAAAACCATCCTGCTACTTGTTGCTTGTCCAGCAGAAGGGCTAAATCATGGAGTGCCGATGGTGGTCAAGATATATAAACTGTGATTGACAACATGCTATCTCAACTGGACCTTCACCTGACAAGCCCTTGGTCACCGGAAAAGTACATTGCCTCTGGATTCCACTAAAATAAGTATGGCCATCACTATGGTAACATTTGGCCCAGAAGATGATAACCAAGTCGCTTCCCATGGTTGACATTCCAGAACTAAAAGGAGAGGATTGCTCCAATCAGTCGACCACATCTCAACGACGGCGCACAAACAGAGGGTCTAAGTAAAGAAGTTACTAGTTGTTCATAATAATCTCTGCTTAACTAATAAACTTCTATAATAATGTCTTCTTATTATCAACATTATGCACTGCAGTCCATTAACAATGAAATCATTTTCTATATTTATTATCATCTGCAGCACCCTGTTTGCTAACACTGTAATGAGTGAAGCATAAACACGGCCGCAGCCTTGTAATCTGAGAATCATATTAATAATCCCAATGGATTATTGTTTGAATTCAAGGGGTTATAGAATATGAAGTATTTTGTTTTGCATTTCAGAAGCACCTTTCGTACTGGCCAGACTACCCTTAACAATCAAAATGAATTTATTGACTTCTATCAAGCAACCTACTAACTAGAACAATAAGTTGATCCAACATGAGGATCCAATTAGATGTCCTCAAGAAATTTAAATTGCACATCAAATAATTCAATGTTTTCTGCCATCCTCACACTTATTCAGCATAACCAAAACTGAGAATTGAAAATGTCTGACCGGCTTACCAAAACAGCGAACTTGAATCCTAGACATCTTTCCTTCAAACCACACACACACAAAAATAAACGATAAAAATGGAACCCTTCAATTGTAAGAGCAGTTATTGAATACTAATTTCCCGCATGAGACATCCTTCATAATTTCTTCTTTTCATTAAACCCACAAGTTATATAGAAACAGAGGAAAAAAGAAATCAAAGGCGATGGTACATGGTTCCTTAAAAACAAAAGGCATCATTTATAGCTAATAAATGCTGCCATTAAACAAATGCTTGGCAGAATATAACACTATTGAAAAGATTACAGTTTACCAAGGAGGATTAGAATTCTCCCTTACAGAAGGTGACCTGGAACTCATGCTCCCATCTCTTCCAAACCTCGAGATACTCCTTCCACTCTTAGGAGTACCAACTCCTGGACTTGCCCCTCTATAACTGGCACGGAGGGTTTCATCTACAGAGGATGAAGACCTGGAAATTGCATTCCTCACAAACTTCTGTGCAGCAGGAGAGAGCGTTCGCACACTTGGACTAGCGCTCCCCCCTCTACTTGGAGAGGGCAACGGTGGCTTTTGAAACATCTTTGACTTCTCCCTCAACCTTCGCGAAGCCTCCCTCGACAATGAATGGGCCTTCACATCCCGTGCAGGTGGATTAGGGATTTTAAAATGCGGCCCATTGCCACTACCACCAATATCGATCGGGGTATCCTCAGGTTCCAACCTCATTGGTGTCCCTTCAATCTCACCCCAAGTAATAAATGGCGACTCATCAACTCCAGGAGCCGGTGATGGTGTCCTAACAAAACTATACCCATCATCTGCCTTCTTCCCTGATTCCACATAAAACCTATCTGGTGTCCTCCTCAAATCCTCCAAATCATACTTCTTTGCCTTATCCCCGTCCCTATCATACATAGGAAGTGGAGTAGCCCCAGCTACAGGAGTATAAAGCACCTCAACAACACCATCATCTCTTGGCCTAGTATCCAACATCTTACCATGAAAACGTGTGCTGGACCTATTGATTTCTTTAGTCAAACCCTTCAATCTAACAGCCTGTTCCTCCTCAGTCAATGGAGCCTCGCCCCTATCGGCCGGATGATACATCAGCAAATTCTTCGCTGTGTACTTCCATCCTTCCAATGTGCTCGGTGGCTGATCAGAAGTTCCAAAACCATCTGTAATCCTATCCCTCTTCGCATCCCCAATGAATTTAACATCCTCCTTTTCACCTTCTAACAAATGCTCATATCTGTCCTTCCTTTTCCTATTCACTTTCTCTAATATCTTTGAAAAGCTATCGTTATCCTCACTCGTATATCTCCTAAAAAATTCGTCTAAACTCAAATTCTTATCAACAGCAACTTCATTCTCATTAGACTCTGCATTACTAGACAATCCCCTATCCATAACAACGCTAGGTGTTTGCATCCTGCTATCAAATTCATCAAATGGAGTAAGACTACGCATAAAAGTAGAACCTGGGGTTTGGGTTCGATTTCTACTCCGAAAGCTGCCGTCGGAGCTGGGATTGTTTACCTTTTTTCCACGGCGCTCCATAATCTTCAACTGGGCATCTCGAATTTGGATCGGATCGCCCGATTTCATAGCTTCGAGCCAATCAAGACGGTCACGTAGCTTCGAGATATCAGGGAAGAAGTCGCGCTCGATGATTTTCTCGATGGTGGCCACATAGGTGTCCTCGTCAAGAACTGTGGGGTGTTTACTAGGGTTTATCGGGGTGTTGTTGATTGAGGAGGAATTGCTGGAGATCTGGAGGGTATTTTCGGAATTTGAATATGGTGACGGTGATGAAAGGTGGCGTGGTGAGTGTCCTGGAGAGAGTAGCATGATGGTTTAGAATGAATTAAGGTTAGCCTTTCCACAAGCAATTGATTTGAGTGATGGAGATTGGGAAATTTTGAAGGTTAGGGTTAGGGTTCTTTAAGCTTTTGAAGATTGGAGACGGAGAATGGATGCGCGAAAACTGTGTGCGAGTGACGTGATTAGGATTTGTGTCCCTTTATTTATTATTTATTATTGTTATTATTAATGGTGTTGGAAGAGAGTAGGAAACGACGGCGATCTAACGGTCATGATGAAATCCTTATTAAAAAGCCGACATGTCCAATCGCTCCTCACATGTTAAAGAGTGTTTATTATTATTACCAATAACTTTAAAACGCGTGGGAAAGCTTTCCCCGAATGTTTTTTTTTACATGCTTTGTTTTTTTTTTAAAATTAATTTTTTTTGTTTTCTTTATTTTTTTTTTAAAATTAATTTTGTTAATTTTTTTAAATATTTAAGAATTTAACTATATAGTTTTTTCTTTAAAATATTATGAATTGTTATAATATTTTTCTATATGATTTTTTTATGATTTTTTTTTAAACTGGTCTCTGTCGATTTTTTTTTTATATTGAGCTGGTTGAAAATTTAATTTTGTAGTTTTTTTAAAAAATAACATTGTGGATTGTTATAGTGTTTCCCCCACATGGGTTTTGTTTTGTTGTAGTGTTTCCCCTACATGTTTTTTTTTTTTAAAAATTATCTTTGTCGAATTTATTTTTTCAATATTGAGCTTTAAGCTTTAACTTTCCCCATATATTTTTTTTTCTATTTTTTTTTCAAAATTGTATTCTTCTTTTTTTGTTTTATTTTTTTTATTTTTTTTTCAGAATTATTTTTGTCGATTTTATTTTTTTACTATTGAATTTGAGCTGGTTGAGAATTTAGTTTTTTTCTTTAAAACACGATTGCTACAGTGTTTCACCACAAGGTTTTTTTAAATGATTTTTTTTTCAGAATTATCTTTGTTGATTTTTTTTTCTTCATATTGAATTGATTGAGATTTTAGCTTTGCAGTTCTTTAAAACACTGTGAATTACTACAGTGTTTCCCCATATGATTTTTTTCTTGCTACAGTGTTTCCCCACATGTTTTTTTAATCGATTTTTTTTTTAAAATTATCTTTATCGAATTTATTTTTTTCATACTAAGCTGGTTGAAAATTTAGCTATGTAGTTTTTTTTTCTTTAAAACACATTTGCTACAATTTTTTTCCACATGATTTTTTTGTTATGATTTTTTTCAAAATTATCTTTATTGATTTTATTATTTTTAATATTGAGGTAGTTGAAAATTACAACTATAAATTTCCTCATGAAATACTATAGATTGCTACAGTGTTTCCTTGCATAGTTTTTTTTTCCTTTTGTTTTTTTTGTGTGATATTTTCCAAAATTATCTTTGTTGATCTTATTTTTTTAATATTGAGCTGGTTGAGAATTACAATTGTATATTTCCTTACAGGACACTATAGATTGCTACAATGTTTTCCTAAATGATTTTAATATTGAGCTGGTTGAGAATTTAGCTTTAGCTTTCCCCACGTGTTTTTTTTCTATTTTTTTATTATTTTTTGCTTTTTTTCCCCCAAAATTATCTTTTTTCTTCTTCTTTTTTTTGTGTTGTTTTTTTCAAAATTATTTTTGTCAATTTTATTTTTTGTAATATTGAGCTGTTTGAGAATTTAGCTTTATAGTTTTTTCCTTTAAAACACTATGGAGTACTACAGTGTTTCCCCATATGGTTTTTTTCCTTTTTTTAATGATTTTTTTTTAGAATTGTCTTTGTCAATTTTATTTTTCTCATATTGAGTTGGTGAGAATTTAGCTTCGTAGTTTTTTTCTTTAAAACACTGTGGATTGCTACAGTATTCCCCCACATAATTTTTTTTGTTATAATTTTTTTCAAAATTTTCTTTATCGATTTTATTATTTTTAATATTGAGCTGGTTGAGAATTACAACTTTAGAATTCATTATGAAACACAATAGATTACTACAGTGTTTTCCTGTTTGGTTTTTTTCCCTTTTATTTTTTTTCTGATTTTTTTTAAAATTATCTTTGTCGATTTTATTTTTTTAATATTGAGCTGGTTGGAAATTTAACTTTGTAGTTTTTTCCTTGAAAATATTATGGATTACAACAGTTTTTCTCTATATGATTTTTTTAATGATTTTTTTCACAAACCCATGACAGCGCACAATCCCACGACATCGCGCAGGTATGACATCTAGTATATATATCACGATAAAGTATTATGGAAGCCCCGAATATAAATAATCAACTACTCGTATCTACTATGAGGTCTTAAAATTAATTTCTAACCATGTCAATTTGATGCAATCACTTGCTCACTCGTTAAAAACACTCGTCATAATAAAAGATTACATAAAACTTACATGTCAATTGACTCTTCATATCCTATCATAGTGGTTCCATTTATTAAAAGATTGGTCAATATAGTAACATCCTAAAAGTATGAGTGCCATCTCACCAACACATAGATAGAAAATGTGTGTCTCATGCCTCCATCGCTCAACCAAAGCTACAATCAATACATGTTAAGATGTATGCCACACTATTTATTGATCTCATAAAAACAAGCATCAAAAACAAATAAGCGGATATGCTCATGTAACTTCATTAAGGTATGATGTCGAGGTATCACAGGATCACCACCCTAAAAATCAAACAATTTAGTTATTTAAACAATTAAAATATTTAAGATTTTAATAATTTATAATGCTTAATTAAAATGCTGTTAATATAAAGATCTAACCTCTCTACTCCAAATATCATTAGAACGATGCTGATCTTGCATATATAAAACCAACCTATCATTAAAACCTGCCTCAACAACTAGGTGGTCCTATCTATCGGCACTCCTAGAAGTAGTGAAGCCTCCTATAGTCTAAACCATGTCTCCCTTGAAGTCCTATATAACAAATTATTAGTCTTTGCAATACAATTAAACATCAAAATAGTTGAATTAAAAACAATAATTGAAGTTTACATAATTTAAAAGAAATAAAAAAAATAACATACGTTGTCTAGTTTCACAAGTTTTTCTGTTATGACCCATTTGACCACATATGCCATATCTATTCAATGAGTGCCTCTCTCTAGCATCCATTTTATCATGTAGACAAGTGGATTTTCTTCGACCCTTATCCGTTCACCATTTAGTTTGACATCCATATACATCTAGACTAGTGTATGCAGGCTACAATGACGTATAAGGTAAGGGTTGAAAATGAAGAATATATGCATTTTTTTATAACAAGTTAGAGTAGAAATCATCAACAAATTGCACATAGTTCACATTTTATGAAGTGCAACATGCAATTAAGTGTGAATATGGTTAATGATATAGTTGTCATTTGCTACAAGTACAAGTTACTTCATTGATGTTAATTGTTTCCTGCACTTTTCTTGTAACACTAGTTGTTAGAGGAGTCTGAAAATGAAATATCCCGCCTCCAAGATCAAATAGAGATATCAAGTGTGATCTAGAAGTTTTCGCATCGACAAGTATTTATGATAGGATTTTTTAAGGCTATAATACATCACAACTAAAAAATCTTTAATTTTTTCTCTACGCTCTACAAAATATTCATTACACCTAAAAAAATATTATCTACACTATAACTGATACAAGCAAGCCATGGATAATTTTTAAAATATTATTAAAAATATCTAATAAATTCTTAGTCATATTTCCATAATGATGACCATTTAAATCATACGACAATGCCCATTTTTCTTTAGGTTCAACTTTTAGCTATACTCTGATCGCATCATCAGTCCCCACTAAATCCTCATATAAAATGTCAAACTCTTGTTTAGAAGGATTTGTACATATCCTATGCAACATATTTTTCAAGGATCGATGATATCTAATAGGCTTGGGAAAAATTCATGCCATATAATTCTTAATCGTTGTATGTCTATCTGATATAATACATAATCCAGTTTGACTATCAATCATATATTGACGAGGAAAATCTAAAAAACAACTCCAATTATTGTTCGTCTCTTCTTCAACAATAGTAAAATACAATGGATAAACTCCACTATTCATATTATAAGCAACTACAAATAACTTTACCTTGTACTTACCATAAATATGAGTACTGTCAATAATAATCAAAGGATAACAATATTGAAACTCATCAATTGAAGCACAAAGTGCCTAAAATGCTATCCCAGATATTGCCTTATTACTATCAACCATTTTATGATCCCAAATGACAATTGTTTCTGAATTTAAGTCTTTGATGACCAGTAGCATTCTAGGTAGGTTTTGAAATGACTCTTTATGTGTACCAAATAACCGCTTTAATATTTTTTATTTATCCATCCATACCTTCCAATAGGAGCCTTCATGCTTATAATCCATCTCCACAATACCTTAAATTGTTGCAACACTCGTACTTAAATCCCTTATCATAATTGTCAACATCACCTTAGCAATTAGATCTGAGTCAATATGACGAAGGTGTTGCAAAACAAGAGGATTCTGACATGTGTGTAGCCCTTTCAATTTTGGAATTTCCCATTAAATTATACATTTGATGATATCCTCCATGTAAATACCATCTACATATTGGTTCCTAAAAATATTACAACTGAACATAATTTTTAGTTGAATAACAGACCTTATACTGCAATGAATTCTTTATATGCCACCGCTTTATTGCATTCATACATTCATACTTGTATGTGAATTTCTTTTTCAATTTTCAATTCATCAATTGACAAGCCTGAATGCTTACGACTATAAGCCAAATCATTGCATTCATATTGGTCATCCACACTCGTAACCTTAAATTCAAGAGTAAGAGGAGATATGTATTGATTAACAGGCTTCACTAACTCAGTATTCCCATCTTTCTCCTTAACATCAATTCTATTAATATAACGATCATCTTCGTCATCAATTGGTTTATATTCTTCATAGCAATATATAGTAGATGTTATACTCAACCAATGTTCTATATTAAAAATTTCATGCACCAATACTTGTTTATTTGCATTACCACCAAACCTTGATGGACTGGTTGCTCATGATGTCTGTGTGGTTCTTTGAGAGTTACCTGGAATCGAGTCAACTCCGTACTAGAAGAGTTTTCTCATCTTGGTCTATTATTCAAGTAGAGCTCTAGCATAATAATCTCATTAATCCTAGCAAACTCAAACATTGATTTCACACTTTTGTCACTATAGATTAGTACACCAACATAACAAGATTAACTGATCTTGATTTGCTACATCCTCTAAGTAATTTGAACTTTTATTTCAAACATATTCTAGCCAAGTTGATCATATAATATTTTAGACAACTTGTTATGGGACATGTCTAATGTAGCAGCTAGGAATTCATGACTTTCTCCATAATAAGTGATACCGCCATTGTTATTGATAATGATACCACCATGGAAGTATAATATTCCTAAACTACCAGACATTCTATTAAACAACACAACACAATACAACACAACACAACACAATTCTAATTTATTAATATCTTGGAGTTAATCAAAGTGCATAATTGATCAATAAAACCATAAAGGTAATATAATCGGTTAAAACCTAAAATTATCAAATTAATCGGTGAACACCTTTATCAAATTTTGCTACCATAACAAAAATTATCAATCAAATTCATGTATTTCATATCTAATATTGTTATTATTTTATATGTAATTCGATATAATCCACTATTTAATCTAAATTAACATTAACTCTTCTAAAATAATTTTGTTAATTCATAATCAATAACAACCCAAAATCATTGATCATTTTACAAAACAACATATTATCAACTCAAATTATATCTAACTAGTATAATCTCTAATTCAAAACCCTAACATTCTATAAAATCAAATTAACACACATTAACATAAATCACATTAAATTGATAGACGAGAAGTGTTCAATTACAAAAAAAAAAACTAAATCAGCTCAGTTATTTATTGTGCTTTGTGAATGAAAACACTGTGGATTTAGACAGTGTCTTGGCCCTTTTGCCCTTTATTGCACTTACCAATTGCCTTGGCAGCGAGGGTAAAGTCATATTTTCCATGGGATTCAAATGTCATTTGAGAATTGATCGAGGACAAAGTAGTCGTTCTGTGTTTTTTATGTGCAGTAAAAATACTATGTTGCCCTTGGGAGCTAAAAAAAATAGCCTTTGGTCTAGGGACTTTTGTGTCTTTACAAATTGATTTATACAATTAAATAAAATCTGTACCCTTCAAGCCTAAAAAATATTAGCCTTTAAAAGAGGGTTTTTTTTTTTTTAATCTTTGCATATTTTATGTACAATCAAATTTCAGTTTACCCTTTGACTTCAAAAAAGCAAATGAGACCTTGGGAGGGTATTTTCATATTTACATCAATGTTTTTTCATAATATTCATATGCCCTTAGAGCCTTTTTAGTAATTTGCATTATTATAATATCAATAAACAAATATAATAGGCCTACGCGTGCCACATGCATATAAGCGCATCATCACCCCCACGCCATTTTAGTGGCCTATAGGGGCCATTATGGTGGTCAAAAAAGGCTGATCGCCTACTCACCCAACGCGAAAGGTGGCGTGTTTTGTCATTCGAGCGATAGTTCAACAAAGATCAGTTTTTTTTTCTTATCCCCTTTATTTTTCTTTCTGGGCTTTGGTATTCGTGTAAAGCTTTTAAAAATTCAGTTGTATTCTCCAATTTATATTTGTTTTGGGTTTGGTCCTCATTCGTTTGATTTCTATTTTTTTTAGATTTGATGCTTCTTTAAGTTTATTTTGTTTTTAATTTTATCCTTCATCATTTAATCTTATTAGATTTTTTTTATCCAATCCGATCCTCATTATTTTGATTGCTATTTTTTTATGCTATGGATTTTTTTTTTAAATTTTGTCATTAGTAGTTTAATTTTATTTTATTTGGTTTCCAATTTTGGTCCTAGTTTTTTTTTATTGCACTTTTTTTTAATCTTTTTCTTCATTTATTTTGTTTTTTTCATTTAATCCCTGATTAGTTTCTTTCAATTATTTTTGTGTATGATTTAGTCCTTATTTTTTTAATTTTAGTTATTTTTAATTATTTTTTTATGATTTGAAATTTTACTTTTTGATTTTCTCATGTCTGCCTTTTACAGGGTAATCCTAGTCTCATGACTCGGTCTACCAGTTTCGATGATGAACCCGGTTTAAGTTCGGTCTTTTTTAATTTTTTTTTCATTCTCATTTTCATCATTTGACATTGAATTATTAAGCCTTGAGTTTTGTGATATATTCTGCTTTTCTTTTTATTGGGTTATCCCTACCTCATATCTCGGATAACAAGTTAATTGAGTTAACATGAGTTGACTTGTTTTTTTTTCAATTGATTTTTTTTTAATTTTATCCTTCGCCATTGAATTATTGACCATAGAGCATGTTTTATTAAATATTATTTAAAATAGTTGCACGTGTCAATTTGTGATAAGTTATCCCGAGTGTGAGGTGGTAAAGTTAACCCGAGTTAACTTGTATTTTCTTATTATTTTTTTTATTTAACTTTTGTATTTTTTTTTGCTAAGTGCTTCTTTTGGAAGTCTGATTTTTTCCTCAATTTTGCATGAGTTGTTTTTTTTTCAATTTCATTATTTTGCATGGAATAATTTGCCCTAGAGCTTTGTCAGTTTTTCACTTTTCTTTCTATTTGGTTATTACGATGGTAGATTGGTAAAGGTAACCTAAGTTAGCTCAAGTTTTGTTTGTTGAACATTGTTTTTTTGCTAGGTACTTCTTTTGAATTTTTTTTTATCCTGATCTCATATCACAGGTTGTAGGTTTATAAAGTTAGGCCAAGTTGACTCGAGTTTTCTTCTTCAGTATTATATATATATATTTTTATTTTTTTTCATCTTTGACATTAGGTTATTAGGTCTTGAACTTTAAGATTTTTTTTCACTTTCCTTTCTACGAGTTGTTTTGGTCTTATATCCTGAGTCGTGCTTTAATGAATTTAACTCGATTTGTGGATCATCATCGTTTGAATATTATTTTTTTTGTGTTGAAAACATATGAACCGACTCGCGGCGTAGCACGAGCCACCTATCTAATATACCTCTAAATTTAGAATATGGGTAGTGATGGTGACCTGTGGTGGTTATTTTTGGCTAGAAAATGGATGACTATTGTAGAGGGGGGAGATGGTCAGTGATCTAGGGTTAGAGAGAGATGGGTGATCTTGTGCTGTTAGGGATGTGTTTCGTAGTAGGGGGGAGAGAGAGAGAGAGAGAGAGAGAGAGAGAGGTTGTTAATGGTGGTGAAAGAAGCAGGGTGGGTGGATATAGGGAGAGAGAGAGAGGAGGAAAGGAGAGAAAAGGTCTATGGGTTTAAATTTCGAATGAAATCACATGTGCTATTTGCAACTCACGTGTTGCAAATGACAAATATAAAATAAGAGTCGTAGATGGTATTTGTGACTCGCGTGTCGCAGTTGTTATCTGCAACTCGTAAAACTGTGCTATATCCCTAAATATTTTCTCCATTGTGTTAATTTTTTTAATTGTGCTAAAAAACAAAAAACTCTATCATGATGACTAAATTTCTTCTTCTTCTTGTTTTTTTTTATTATCAAAATAGCATAGTTATAAATTTATTTATTTTTTAAAAAATATAGATTATTGGAATGCACATGTACAATCTTTAAATTTAAGAAAACATATTTAAAGATTACACATGTATTACTTGTACAACCTTAAATTTGGATGTGTATTTGACAAATAAACATCTCAATAAATTATGCTATTTTAATGAATAAACTTCTAGCTATCCTATTTTGAAATTGTTTTTTTGCTAGTTGGCTAATTTGTTTTAAAAAAAACTCCAACAATTAATATCCAAGATCATTTTTGCTTTTTTATGCTTTGACTCTTATAATTGAAAAGTTTTCAATCTTACCTTTATTATTGAAAAATATTAATATTATCTCTCACAAATTAACAAACTCTAATGGTGATGGGGAGCATGCTGATTGAATGTTGCGATGCATTGTTTTCGTGTTAATAAACTAAATGATTTTGCAATACATTGTTATTAGATGCATATACTTTTATAATACACATATTGATAAGAGGATCAAAATAAGAAAAAATTGGTAGTTCAAAACTTTGAATTCAAAATAGCAATACCAATCTCATTACTAATATACATTAAAACCTATAATTAAATCTCTGGTTTTCTTGATATCCTCATTGCATGATTTTTTTTTAAATAAAATATTTTCATCACTTTATAAGTAAAAAATAAGTTATCAATAGCTACAATGATGAAAATGTTGCTTTCTTGTATGAATGTCATCCCCAATCATCATAGTTTAAATTCTTTACAATTTGCATAAAGATTTATCTGTATTTTGTTGTTATGTCTTCTAGCCATAAAATCATCACATATATTGACAATTAATAATTTTGTTGCTCTTTATATTTATATGTGTTTTTAATTGTAAGTGTAGTGTTAAATACTACTAGATGACAAAATCTAAAAGGCAACACACTTTTTGAATTTATTTTTTTAGATTTTCAAGTATTTTATAGGGTTGGAAAAAGAAATATAAGTTTAAAATATGAGGAAAAGAAAGAAAGAAGGCTTCTGTCATGTTTGATAACTGTTTGGTCATTAGGATTTATATTAGATACTAGCCTACATCAGGTAAGGCAGATAGGTTTGATAACACTGATATGCTTATTAACACTGTCATCTACTATTCTAACTGATAAATTATTGTATACACATTTATCCAAAATCATCAAAGGCTTAAAAAAGGATCGAGGAACCATATTTATTAGGTTTAGGGGTGTTCAAAAAGACCGATCAATCGAGAAAACCAAAAAAACCAAAGAAAAATTAACTGAGATAGATGAATAAAGATGAAAAACCAATTAAACCGATTTTCAAAACCATAAAATCTGGTCGGTTCGGTTTTGGTTTTAAAACTGAAATTGATGAACCAAACTGAACCAACCAAAAAACAAGAGGGGTATAAATACTGCAATTAACCTTACCCTAACAATAACATAACTGATAACATAAAAAGTCGTTGCTCAGAGAAAAGTTTTCTCATTCTTCCTTTCCCTTTCATCTATTGTGCTCTGCGTCTGTGTCCACTCTCCATCTCAAAACTCAAAAACTAAGTCACCCACCCACATTAAGTCCCACATTATCTAGCCGAACAAAAACCTACATCTCCATCTCAAAACTAAAAAACTAAGCCACCTACCCACAACAAGTCACACATCATCTAGCCAAACAAAAACCCACATCTCCATCTCCTTGGCTTCACTCTTTACTTTTGCGCAAGCCGTCGTGAGGATCTGGTTTGTCTTTTTGTTAAAGGGGTAACTTTCATAGCGAAAACTGATGATAATTTTATATGTGCAACTTTAGATTGGTGGCCTAGTGAAAAATACAATTACAACCAATGCCCATGGGAGAAGGCTGGCCTCCTCAATCTAGTTTGTCTTTTTTTTTTTTGTAAATTTCTTTACCAATGAATATTCTTATTAATCAGGATGCTAAAACTTTCGGTATATATATAGTAGCTTCATCTGAGCTTTGTTTTGGCTTTGTTGGGAGCTTTGTTAGTGTCAAGTTAAGGTGTTTATTGGTGAGGTTTAACTGTATTTTTGCAATTTCTTTCAAATAAAGTTGTTGTTTCTTTCAAGAATTTAAATTTCATGTTGCTGTTGTTTTTTTAATTTCAGATGGATAATCGGGAAGATCCTACACCAAATGAATAAAGTCCTTCAAGTTCGAAACCCAATTCTTCGCCTATTCCAGTTCCATTTCCAGTCACTACCTCTAGTATAAATAACAACACTGAAGGTAATCCACCTTCTAAATATAATAAAAGAAAAACATCCTGAATTTGGGATCACTTTAAAAAACTAGATAGTAATCCTAAAGCTCTTAGAGCTACATGTATGTATTGTGGAAAAGACTATACATGTCGTACTATATTTAATGAGACTAGTAACATATGGAGGCATCTTGGTGTATGCAAAAAATTTTCTTTTATGATTGACCGAAAACAAAAAACTTAAGTTTTAGAACCTAAGCCTATAATAGAGGGGGGGTGATAATGGAGAGGAAAATCTAGCAACTATTAAGGCAATGAATTATAATTATGAAGAGTGTAGGAAAGCCCTAGGAAAAATGATTATACTTGATGAGATACCTTTTAACTTTGTAGAAAACCAAGGATTTCAATCATTTTGTCAAGTAATGCAACCTAGATTTGATGTTCCTTCTCGTTTGACAAATTAGAGAGATTGTTTGAAAATTTATGTAGATGAGAAGAACAAATTAAATAAAGCTCTTAAAGGTTAATGTTTATATTTAACAAACTATACTTAGACATCAATCAAGAATATTAATTATGTGTGTTTGACAGCCTATTGGATTGATGAAGGTTGGAACTTGAATAAAAAAATTCTAAACTTTTATCAAGTTTCTAATCATAAAGATGAAACAATTGGTTAAATGATTGAGAGTTGTTTATTGAAATGGAAAATTGATAACATTTTAACAGTTACAGTACACAATGCAAGTTTAAATAATTTGACAATAAAATATCTGAAGAAAGTAACAAGTGGTTGGGTAACTAATATATTGTCAAATGACTTCATGCATGTTAGATGTTGTGCACATATTATTAATCTTATTGTATGTGCGGGATTGAAAGATATTAATGATTAAGTGGTTAAAATTAGGAATGCAGTAAGGTTTGTTAGATCTTCTCCTTCAAGACAACTTGTTTTTAACCAATACGCGGAGATGTTGAAAATTAGGAGTAAAAAATCTATTTACTTGGATGTTGTAACTATATGGAACTCTCTATATATGATGCTAGATGTTGCTGCTAAATTTGATGTGGTTTTTATGAGGTTAGAAGAAACTGATCTTAGGTATTTGAGTTACTTTGAGGTTGATTCAAAAGGGAAACAAAAAAAGACTTAGGTCCTTCTATTTTAGAAGATCGGAAAAAAACTAGATCTTTTGTGAAGTTCTTGAAACTATTTTACATGGTCATATTAAAATTTTCTGGCTCTTTGAATATGACATCTAATTCTTTCTTTCATGAATTGATTTTCATGCACACAACATATCTCAACTTTGTAGAAGTGAAGATGTTTATGTAAATACAATGACCAAGAATATGATGACAAAGTATAAAAAATATTGGGGGGGATCAAGATACACAAAACTTTCTGTTGTATGTGACTGTTGTGTTAGATCCACGTTTTAAATTGAAGTATATGAGATTTTATTTTGGGAGATTATATGATATTGAAGAGGTTAGAAATTTTACAATGAAGGTTAAAGATACTTTGCTAAGGTTGTTCGAGAATTATATGAATGTTGATGATGATGTTGAAGTTGTTCATAGTGTTGGAACTAGTATAAATGAAGATGTTAATGTTGATTTAATGGTGGTCGATGATATGTTAGATGACTTAGCTTCTCAATTTAAAAAATATTTAGAGGAAAAAGGTGGAGTAGAGAGAAAAAATTAAGGTTGAGAGGTATTTGGGTGATAATTGTGAGGATCCTAATGACTTTAAATTAGATATTTTGGGTTGGTAGAGGCGTAATGCTACAAAATACAAGATTCTTTCTAAGGTGGCACAACATATATTAGTTATCCTGGTATCTACGGTTGTTTCTAAAGCAGTTTTCAGTATTGACGATTGTATATTAAATCCATTTCGAAGCTTTCTAGCTTCATCGACAGTGCAAACACTTGTTTGTTGTCAAAATTGATTGTGTTTAGCACCAATTCCAATTAACATTAGAACCTTCATGGATTATATTGAAAATTTTGAGATGATTGAGTCAAGTAATTTCTCTTACAAATTTAAATGTTGTTATTTTATAATATCGTTTATTTTTTTAATGTTTAATCTAACATTTTAATTTATGATTTTGTAGAATTTAGTGAAAGTTTGAAAATCTCAGTTGATTGTAAGTAGTATTGATGATGTTGGTGCAATCCTGGAATATAAATGTTTTACTTTACCTTGTTAATTCCCTTTAAAATTCTACATTGTTAATTCTTTTAATAGTCGAACTCTAATATGTTGCTAATTTGCTAGTGTTTCTTTATAGCATTATTTTTGTTGGATCTTTTGGCTTTTGCTGTTGGTGGAAGTTTTGGATGCTGCTGTTGTTGGATTTTTTTCTTCAAACTATGCTGGATGTTTATGATAATTTATTATTGGTTGCTAATGTTAACTTTTCTAGTGTGAACACCTCTTTTAATTTGAGGTGTCTAAATTTGATCATGCATCTTGTATATTGCATTCATATTGATTTGGATTTTCATAGCTTTCATATGACACGAGTTTCTTTGCACATTAAAGATAGCAAGATGTAAAGCATTTCAAATTTATTGTTAATGATATATATTTAAGGTTAATAAACAAAATTAAATTAAAAAAAATATCAATATATTATTTTGATTAAAAAGCCTTATAACAAACTAAATCGAATAAGAAAATGTTAAAGAGTTTGATTAAAAAGCCTATAAACTTAACCCAACAAGAAAATTTAAAAGCCCAATTTAATGTAAGCCCATTTAAAAAAAATCTAAAAAAGCCTATATATGATAGGATTAAGTTTTCCGGTTTTATGGTAAAGCAATCGAATTTCACCGAACTGAACCGCTTTGGTTTGTACAAGTTTTCAGTCTGGTTCGATTTTAATTTTCCAAAATTTGAGTTACTCGGTTCAGTTGATTTTTGTAGTTCGAACCGAACCGTGAACAACCCTAACTAGGTTCACACTAGTTATCTAACCTGTGCTTTGCCGTGGGTTGTAATTTTGTTTCAAAAAAAATACAAGGTATGCAGGCTACTTCAATGTGTTTTCTTACATAAAAAAATTAAAGTGTAAATCAAAAAACTTATACAAGCATCTAATTAAATAAATCGACAACCATTTATGTAAATAAACAAAAAAAGTATTTAACAATAACCAAAAGAAAATTGAAAAAAAAAAAGAGATATGAATGTAATATCCATGACCTAAAAAATAATCACAAATGAGACTGATTAAATAAACCCATGCCCTTAAAAAACATTACGCTAGGCCCAACACATCAAAAATATTATTTAAAAATGAATATTTTTTTTCAGAAATAGTATCTTGAAAAATCAACACAAACAAAACAATTCTAAAAAATCTTATATTAAAAAATGGCATGCAAAACCCATGACTTAGGTCATGAGACCGTGATAAACCTACTGGAAATTGTTTTTGAAGATAATCACAAAACCAATATTATTTTTTTAAAAAACTAACGCATAACAATAAAATTGCATGAAACCGAATCTTTGACAAAACAAATATTAAAAGATGAAATCAGGAAAAAAATCAATTACACATAAGGATCTAAAAAAAATTGAGGGTGAAAAAAAAGCATTAATTAAAGGGAAAATAAATTTTTTCAGATGGAGAGTTAAATTGAATTGAAAAATAGTTTTAATAAAAGAAAATCACAAGAATAAGGGTTAAATTGAAAATAAAATTTGATGGAAGGATGCATTTGAAAGCAAAAAAACAAAACCTTCAACAAAAGGGCAAAGGAAAAAACATTAAAAAATAAAAAAAATAAAGACCAAAATGAAATACAAAACATTTAAAAAATTGTAATTGAAGGACTAAATTGAAAAGAAAAAAACTTCTATAAAAGGAATAAGAACAAAATAAGAAATTAAAAGAATGAGAGTTGAAATTAAAAACAAAACAAAATGATAAATGGTAATTGAAGGACTAAATTGAAAAAAAAAAAGTCTTTAAAAAGAATAAGAATGAAATAAGAAATTAAAAGAATGAAAACTAAAATTATAAAAGGAATCAGAACGAAATCAGAAATTAAAAGAATATGGATTGAAATAAAAAATCAAACATATGAGAAAGTATAATTGAAAGACTAAATCGCAAAATAAAAAAAAATCTATAAAAAAATAGTAACGAAATATGAAATTAAAAGAACAAGGATTGAAATTGAAAAACAAAAAAACAAAGAGGATATAAATGTACTTTATATGTCATGAGAGAGAAAATAAGGGGAAAAAAACAAACGATCATCAGTGACAATCTGATCACCATAAGTTGACATGCGTCACTCCGTGTGGAAGATGACACAATTGCGCATCCAAAGAGACAACGGAAGGCCATATTTGACTACCGAGTGGCGTCACACGCCCATCCTGAAGACGTAGATGCCACCCACTCGTTGACGTGTAATCAATACACGCTGACAACTTTCTGATTTAAATATTCAAAAGTAAACATGAAAAATAATAAAACGCCACTCATGACCCTATTAATTACACAAAACACATGTGTGAAAGCATAAAAATACCTCCATATGCAAAACTATTTTTTTGTTCAATCCAAGGCTAAATTTGAAATTGTACTATAGACAATGAAAAAACAAAAAATACCCTTGTCCAACAACCTAATAATTTTTAAAATTTTGTAAATTTCAACAAAATTCTTAGTCAATAATTTTAAATTTTATTGACTTTGAAAATAAATATTTTTATATTAAAAAACTCGTAAAAAGTTAAGAAAATTCTTAGTTAATAGTTTTAAATTTTTATTAAATTACGATTATCAATAACAAAGGTGACAATTCATTTTTTTTCCACTCAAGAGTAAATAAATAATTTTATTATAACAATCTACATTACACTGTATATACTGGCACATGAAAACACCGTTTAAAGTTTTGTTAAATTATTGGAAAAATTTAAAATACAAATGTAAGTGCAATGGATCTGTCAAAAGAAATATGGATTTGTATATATGCAGAGCAAGAGCCCAGACTCTCTATTGCTACTGTAGTTGAAAAATGTTTTTTTAAAAAATTAATATTTTTAAATTATTTTAAATTATTTTAGTACGTTAATATTAATATTAAAAATAAAAATAATGTTACTTTTATATATTTTAAAATAAAAAATATTTAAAAAAACAAATGAATAAAACACTTAAAAACAAAAAATCTCTCTCCTGCGCGCGCGCGTGTATATATATATATGCAATGAATCACGGAATCATTTTCTCTTGCTTTTTTTCTACTCAATACTAATGATGCCCGTATTGTCCCCTCTCTCTCTCTCTCCTCTCGTACTCAGCCTGTCTGTCTGATTGGACTTTTCTTGCTTTTATAACCTTAAACTCTCCAAAGCCCCTTCCCTTGGGCTCACCACACCAGCTAAAAAAAAGAAAAAGTGAAACCCTCATCGGAATCTCGGTAGTCGCCAGTTGGTTCCGATGCGATCTACGGCCTTGATTGAGTCGAGAGTTAGAATTCCAGGGTTTCGCGTGGGAGTGGGACCACCTGATCATCATCACCACCATCATAAAAATAAAAAATGAAGACTGGTTACTATTTTAGGTAATTTAAATTACGAGAGTAGAAGATATATGGTTTACTCTAATTATTACTGTATTTATGACTAATTGTTCTAAGATTTTTATTTTTATTTTTTGTTCTTCTGTTTATTAGTGTTAATTTACTCTTTAATTTCTAATTATATATGCTATTTAAGTTTTCAGCTATAATTTGCTCCGTTGGGAAAATGCAAGGGATAAATAGATAGAACTTGAATTCTGGAACCAAAAGCTGCTGTTCTGGTCTTAGCATTGTTAAAATTATAGCAATTTACTGTTGACTGCAGCAATTTGACTTTTGTTTGATTATCGGAATTGAAATAGTTAAACCGCAAAGGTATGAACTAGTGGTTAAGGAGGTTTATTTCCCTGGTTATTTTGTTCTAACCTTGGGGTTGGCTTTGAAGGAATTTATTAAATTTCTCTGAATATATGGCCTTAAGATTATTTAGGAAGAGGACTTAATCTCGATTGATATAGGCATGATGGTGCGTCTATTAAAAAAAATGATAATTATCGGTGAAAAAGAAACTATTTCTTTCACTTATTTTTTGCATCAATTTTCTTGGCAACCGAGCAAAGAATATATAAATTTTTGCCTTGATCTTCTTATTAATCATGGATGGAATTTATTTACTAATATGGGTTGCTCTTCACTTTGTTTGGGAAGAGGGCGGGGGAATTATTCAACGCAAGCTCATGGATTATTTATTTACCATGGAAGAGAGTAGAAGCATTACAACTTAGTTGTACATTTGAAAATGCTGTGAGAGCATCCGGAAATAAATGGTTGCCGAATTGTTTGAAGCAGGCACAATTTTGAAACATTGGGTTCCATTATGTTATATGTGAAAGGAATTGTCGACCATGTTGGTTGATTGAATATGTGCATCATTTGGCTTGTTTGCTGTTAAGGGAGTTAGCGTCTCTCTGCCAAAGATCATTGATTTGTTTGACGGGAGTGTTATTTTTCAAATAAAATGTTGATACACATCCTTTTGTGTATAACATGTAAGTCCGCTGTAGCTGTGTTTGGTCCCAAAAATTTTGATTTTTTTTTGCTTAAAATGATTTTTTTTTATGTTTTCAGATCGTTTTGATGTACTGATATCAAAAATAATTTTTAAAAAATAAAAAATTTTATGTTGATGCATTTCTAAGTGAAAAGCATTTTGAACCGTCACCGTCACCGCTATCAAAATCCCAACAGCCATGGCCTAGGAATGTTGAGTTCACGGTCAGCAGTTGAGATGCAAAGGCTCAAAATAAAATAATAATGGTTATTAAAGTAAGTGCTTGGTATTTTTATTTCTACGGGTGTTTGATGCATATACAAAATTTTCATCGACATTTTCTTCATCATGCCTCAATTCAAAATCAGGTTTACATGATAGTGATTACCAACTTTTTTTTTTTATATATATATTTCCTAAGTTCTCCATATGACTGAAGAAGTTTTAAAATTTTTGTTTGAAACTTGAATTAGTTGGTCTCGATTGTCAATTTGCAAATTCTCACTGTTATTAATTTTACTTTGATGCTTCCTCAGGTATGAACAGCCACCACCATGTGCCATTTGTTCAAGTGTGCTGTCAATTGTATTAACAGCACCTTGAATTTATCTCTTTGGTTTCTTCTATAACTTCCCAAATTAACATGGTCTCGTCAGAGGAAGTTTCTCCCAAGGAATTGCAGAAAAGACAGAGCCCAGATGGTGGGACTGACACAGCACAACAGACCTGTGGTAGTGGAGGTGATGCTTCACAACAAGAAGGAATTCCTCCTTCAAATGCCCCTGAGAAACCTTTGGAGAATACTGGGGGGCGTATTTTGCAGTTAGACAAAGAAGGAAGTGTTTCTTCTTTAACACCACGGAAACTGTCACATACCCCTGGCAGTGATCTCCATTCCTTGCAATCTGGTCAGGAAAGATGGAGTCCTTCTATCATGCGGGAAAAAGTGTCAGAGGATGGATATCGCTGGCGAAAATATGGGCAGAAACTTGTTAAAGGAAATGAATTTATACGGAGCTATTACAAATGTACACATCCAAGTTGCCAAGTGAAAAAGCAATTGGAGTGCTCACATGATGGGAAGCTTGCTGATATCGTTTACATTGGTGAGCATGAGCATCCCAAACCTCAACTTAACCTCCCACAAGCAGTTGGTTGCGACCTGTCCATTGTTGAAGAAAAACCTGATAATCTTTTACTGACTGATGTTGAAGGTAACAGGGAAAAATCGCCATATTGTTCATTTTTTGCTCTTAACTAACAAGTGATCATTATTGTGTTGTCTTATGTTTTCACTAATTGATAAATGAAGAAAGTCAGGCACCTAATCCGATTGAGCCAACAACTACCTCTCAGATTTCCACTGTCACATCCAGCGAGTATGTGAAGCGTGTGCTATCAGAACCAAATAGGATAAGGGATGAGATTGATGATGATCAACGCTCAAAACAACGGTAAGTTAATCAAATGTCTGTAAATTGATATTACTCTATTGTTTCAAGCATAGAAAATTATTAAAATGGCTGTAAATTTATTTTACTCTATTGTTTCACGTGTGAGATATCTCTTTTGTTTCAAATGAACACAACAGGAAGAAAGGTAACTGTAATGATGATTCTACTCCTTTAGATAAGCCAACTGGTGAGCCACGTCTTGTCAGTCAAACAAAATGCGAGGTTGACACTGTCAATGATGGGTATCGTTGGCGTAAATATGGGCAGAAATTGGTTAAAGGCAATCCAAATCCCAGGTAACTGCCAAATTTAATGAACTCAACAAGGTTAGACCTTGGTTTATACATGTTTAGTTTACATCTCTTCCCTCTGGTTATGAATATATGTCAGGAGATGCCTGCTTGTATTGGTAGCATAATGACGAGATTGTGATGTCTTTATGTGGAGACCAAAGTACTCCGATTACATGCTGACTTTGATCTACCCTCCATTATGTAGGAGCTACTACAGGTGTTCCAGTCCCGGATGTCCAGTTAAGAAACATGTGGAGAGGGCATATAATGACCCAAAATTAGTTATAACCAGCTATGAGGGACAACATGATCACGATATGCCTCCTTCGAGGACTCTTGCTCAAAACACAACTGGTCTCAACACTTGTACAACTACCATCCAGAATGGCGTGTCAGGTGCAAAATCAGGAGAAAGTGATGCCATCTCCCATTTCCCATGACATGGTTGCTTATAATAGTTCGGATTCCAAACATCAAATCGGAGGAGAAAATGAATTCTGAGTTGAGAAATAAATGGAAAGAAAGCATTTCAGGCCATGAAAGTGAATCAAGGGATCAGCAAAATGGCAAGTCACGTGCCACGAAAGCAACTAATATTGTTGTCAATGCCAATCCTGTGTCAGCAGGTAGATCAACGGAGCAACATGATGGCGAGTCAAGAACTGAATCAAAAGAGAAAAGTGCTGCTTGCGGTGTTCGTACCATTATTACTCCAGGTCCAGAGAGTAATCCAAATGAACAGCACATGCTAAATTCAGAGCCTGACCTAAGCTAATTGAAACAGATTGATTTTTAGAATCGAGGGAAACGACCTCCAGCTCTATATAGGTCAATTTATCATTATATATAACAGCAAGTATCGGATATGTGACAGCTTTTTTGTTGACATCATTAAAAGCATTTGAACATGGTACAAAGATGTTCCAAACTT
>Ga0325400_1000434_pt1 | contig 30526 bp, 34 predicted proteins | sample PopdelMetagenome_2_FD_205662 | JGI IMG/M metagenome (GOLD analysis project Ga0325400, IMG submission 205662) | Populus deltoides microbial communities from Bellville, Georgia, United States - Xylem-PdKOR-R1 | ecosystem: Host-associated > Plants > Phyllosphere > Stem > Wood/Secondary xylem...
GCTGGTAGGTCAGCCCGAAGGCCAGCGGGCCCAGCCAGCTGGTGCCGCGGTCGCTGATCTCGTAGAAGCCGTAGTACTCGGCCTCCTTGCCGGCCGGGATGAGGTGGCTGAACAGCGACCGGGACAGTGCCTGGGTGCCGCCCTGCACCAGGCCGATGACCGCGGCCAGGGCGTAGAACTGGGCCACCGCGCCCTCCTGCAGGAAGAACGCGGCCACCAGCACCGCCGTCCAGGCCACCAGGCAGCCCAGCACGGTGCGGGTGGCGCCGTAGCGGGCGGCGACCCGGCCCAGCCCCAGCGCCCCGGCGATGGCGACCACCTGGACCATGAGGATCGCGCCGGTGAGCACGGACTGGTCCAGGCCCAGCTCCTCGGTGGCGTAGACCGCCGACAGCGAGATGACGGTCTGCACGCCGTCGTTGAACAGCAGGTAGGCGCCCAGGAACCACAGGGTGAGCGGGAAGGCCCGCATCTCCTTGAGCGTGCGGGCCAGCTGCCGGAACCCGCTGCCGGTGCGCCCCTCGGCCCGGGCGACCGGCCGGTTGCGCAGCCTGGACACGGTGAAGACGGTGAACGCGCCCCACCACAGGCCGGCCGTGGCCAGGCAGATCCGCACCGCCTCGCCGCTGGTCAGCCCCAGGGACTCCGCGGACAGGAACAACCCGAGGTGGACGGCGAGCAGCAGCGCTCCGCCGACGTAGCCGACCGCCCAGCCGCGGCTGGAGACCTTGTCGCGCTCGTCGGGGGCGGCCAGGTCGGGCAGCCAGGAGTAGTAGACGACGGTGGCCGCGCCGAAGCTGATGTTGGCCACGACGAACAGCAGCGCCCCCAGCAGGTACCGGCCGTCGGCGACGAAGAACAGCCCGGTGCAGGCCGCAGCGCCGAGCAGGGCGAACCCGGCCAGCAGCTCGCGGCGTCGTCCGGTGCGGTCGGCGACGGCGCCGGTGATGGGGAGCACCAGCACCTGGGCCAGCACCGAGAACGACAGCACGAAGGAGAACCAGCTGCCCGGGTCGATGCCCAGGAACCCGAGCGCGCCGTCGGGCCCGGCCGCCTCGCGGGCCACCGAGGTCAGGTACGGGCCGAGGAAGACCGTGGTGACGCTGGTGTTGAACACCGACATCGCCCAGTCGTAGGAGTACCAGCCGACACGCTCGCGGCGCAGCGCGCGGTCGGGCGTGCGGGTGGTGTCGGCGGCGCTCACCGGCGCAGCGTGTCAGCCGTGGGGTGGGGTGGTCCAGCACCGGGCACGTCGTCCGGGACGCGTCCTCCGGGGAACGCCGCGACGGCCCTGATCGGCCGGGTGGGGTCGCCGAACGCGACCCGGTCGGCGGGCTCCCCAGCGCGCAGCGGCACCAAGCCGCGGGTGATGGCGGCCATGATCCGGGTCCGGGCGCGGTGGGCGTCGCCGACCCGGCCGGCCTCCAGGTCCTCCAGCGGCACCGGCGGGCCGACGTGCACCCGCAGGGCGGGCTGGCGCCAGGCCGCCGACAGCGCGGTGCGCAGCTTGCCCCAGTCGTTGGCGTACTGCAGCACCTCGTGGGCGCCCCACTGGCTGACCGGCAGCACCGGCACCCGGGTCTGCAGGGCCAGCCGCGCCAGGCCCGTGCGCCCGCGCTCGGGCCAGCCGTCGGCGGTGAGCCCGACCCGGCCCTCGGGGTAGACGAGCACCTGCCCGCCGTGCTCCAGCGCGACCAGCACCACCCGCATGGCGTGCGCGGCGACGTCGGTGCCCCGGTCGACCCGGACACCGCCGGCGCGCTCGAGCATCGGCCCCACGACGGGGGCGCGCATGATGCCGCCGGCGGCCAGGAACCGGGGGACGACGCCGAGCCGGTGCAGCGCGGCGGCCACGGTGAAGGTGTCGTAGTCGCCGATGTGGTTGGCCGCCAGGATCAGCGGCCCGCCGCGCAGGTGCGCCGGCACCCCGCCGGTGACCTGCACCCGGCCGAACAGCGACACGGCGGGGGACACGGTGGTCAGCAGGAAGCGCCACAGCCACCACGGCGGGTGCGCGGCGATGGCCAGCTCCCGGCCGAACCAGTCCGGGTCGTCGTCGGCGACCGAGCCCTGCAGGTCCTCCGGCAGCGGCGGGGGCGCCGGACGCCAGTCCCGCAGGCTCACGCCGCGCTCCAGACCCCGCGCTCGGTGTAGACCTCGCGCAGCATGGCCGGGCGGTCGGTGAGGATGCCGTCGACGCCCAGGTCGAGCAGCCGGTGCACCTCGGCGGGGTCGTCGACGGTCCACACGTGCACCTGGAGGCTGCGCTCGTGGGCGGCGGACAGGAACCGCTCGTCCACCAGCGGCCGGCCGCCGAGCTCGAGCGGCACCTGCGCGCAGCCGGCCTGGATGCGGACCAGCCCGGCCGCCCGGGGGGAGTAGGAGGACAGCCGCAGCGCGGCGACCCCCTTGGGGCCCAGCGAGGTGCACAGGTCCGGGCCGAGCAGGCGGCGGGCGGCGGCGACGCGGGCGTCGGAGAACGAGGCCAGGCAGACCCGGTCCAGGGTGCCGGTGCGCCGGATCAGGGCGGCCAGGGGAGCGAGGACGCCGGCGGTCTTGACGTCGATGTTGACCCGGACGTCGGGCCAGGCGGTCAGCAGGTCCTCCAGCGCCAGCACCGGCTCGCGGCCGCCGATCAGCGCCTGCTTGACCTCGCTCCACGGCAGTGCGTCGATGCGGCCGGTGCGGTCGGTGACCCGGTCCAGGACGGCGTCGTGGAAGGCGACCAGCACGCCGTCGGCGGTGGCCCGGACGTCGGTCTCCAGGTACCGGTAGCCCATCGCCACGCAGGCCTCGAAGGCCGGGGCGGTGTTCTCCACGTGCTCGATGGCGCCGCCGCGGTGCGCCATCGCCAGTGGCGTCGGCCCCTCGAGGAACGGGAAACGCGCGGGCGGCACGGGCCCACGCTAGGGGCGCGCGGGACGGACGGCGCGGGCGGGGTCACGGACGGGTCGACAGCGGGCGTGTCCGGCTCCCTGGCAGCCCGCTGAGCAGTACCTTCTCGGGCGTGGTGGCAGAGCAGGTCCCGGTGCACGACATCCCTGCGCTCGACGTCCCCGCGCCGGGTGCACCGACCCGGCGCTCCCGCCGGCGCACCGTCGACGCCGAGGAGCGCCGCTGCGGCTGGTGCCGCAACGTGCTGCCGGCCCAGGAGTCGGTCGGCCGGCCGCGGCTGTACTGCGGCCAGGCGTGCCGGCAGCGGGCCTACGAGCAGCGCTCGGCGACCGCCAAGGCCGGGCTGTCGCCGGACGTCGTGCTGGTGACCCGGGCGGAGCTCGACGGGCTGCAGGACCGGCTGTTCCAGCTGCGGTGCGCCCTGGAGGACGTGCAGACCCTGCTGGCGGACAAGCCGACCAAGGTGGAGATGGAGCGCGCCCTGGCCGAGCTGGTGCGCTCGACCGGGCGGCTGGACAAGCTCTGGCTGTCCGGGCGCAACGCCGGCTGAGCCGGCGCCGCGCCCGGGACCATCAGTCGGGGTCGCGGACGCCGGGGTCCTGGTCGGGCGCCACGTTGCCGTGGTTGTAGACGCCACCCTGCTCGACGCTCGTCGGGTCGTTGCCGGAGAAGTTCTCGGTGGAGTCCTTCGACGTGCCGGTGCGCTGCTCCAAGCCGTCGGTGTCGCTGCACCCGGTCAGCACGGCGCCGCCGGAGAGGAAGGCCAGGGCGGCGAGGACGGACACGACCGGACGGCGGATCTGCATGTGCGGAGCCTAAGGGACCGGCGGCCTCGGTGAGCACCCGACACCAGGGCCGGGACACGGCCCGGCAGCGTCCGGATCCGGCACGACCGGCACGACCGGCGCGCCCGGCACCGGCGCCGTCACCCGGCAGGTCCGGGCCGCTGACCATGGCCACCCATCCGTCATTCCGTCAGGGTGACGCAATGACGGACGGGTGGCGGCACCACCCAGGGGAGGTGCCGCTGGTCGGTGGGGCGGGATCGTTGCGTCAGGGTGACGGAATGCGGCAGGTCCGGCGCGGGCCGAGGGAGTGGTCGGCAGGAGTCGGCCGGACAAGACATGGGCAACGGGCAGCGGGCAGAGGGCGACGTCGCCTGGCTGGGCTGCGTGGCGCGAGCGGGCGGTGACGGACGACCCGGGTGGGCTGACCGCGGGACGATCGGCGATGGGCCGACCGAGCTGCCCGGGACCTGGCCGACACGCGCCCTGCCGGGGTTCATCGACGACGCCGATAATCGACATTATGTCAGCTTGAGTCGTCCGCCAGGGCCGGGACGGCCGCGCACCGCCCCGCCAGGTCCCGGATGCGCTGCCAGACGACGGCCCGCGGCGCGCGCATCCGCAGCGCCCGCGCGCACGCGTCCAGGCGGTCCGGCCGTCGGCGCAGCTGGTCCACCGCGCTGCGCAGGCTCTGGCCCACGGACCGGCCGTAGGCACCGACCGCCTTCTCGGCGCCCGCCGTCAGGTCCGCGGTCGACGGCGCCATCATCGCCAGGTCGACCAGGTCCCGGCTGAACACCGACTGGTCGGCCCACCGGTCGTCGTTGGCCAGGAGCTTGCTGGCCACCAGGTCGGCGCCGGTCAGCGTCCGCACCCCGCAGACGGTGTCCGCGCCCGACGGGGTGTCCAGGTCGATGCGGCCCTCGTGCACGATCTCGAACTTGATCGGGACGCCGGCGACGAGGACGGCGGACCGGATGCCGTAGCCGTCGGTCCGGGCGGGCCGGGCCAGCTCCAGCTCTCCCCCGGCCAGCACCTCGAGACCCTCGGCCTTCACCAGCTGGCGGAGGGCCCGGTAGCCGGGCTGGTCGGACACCAGGAAGTCGATGTCCACCGACTCCCGGTACTCGCCGTGGGACAGCGCGATCGCCGTCCCTCCCCCGAACCAGCAGTGGTGCCGGGCCAGCAGCTCGGCGTCCAGCCGCTCGAGCACCTGGGCCACCAACCGGTGGTGCGGGCGGTCAAACAAGCAGGCCGCCGTGGCTGTAGGTGTCGGCGAGGTGCTGGATGAAGGCCCGCTCCCGCTCGGTGAGCGCGTCCTGGTCCAGGTGTCGCCAGCCGCGCTCGTACAGGTTGAGCGCCTCGACCTCGGTGACCGTGGTGCCCACGTCGGTCTGCCAGGCCAGTGCCCGCAGGCCCGGGTAGTCGCCGACGGTCACCGTCACCTGGCCGGTGGCCGGACGGTCGAGGGCCGGCACCGACAGGTGCAGCCCCAGGGCGGCCGCCACGTTGCAGTACGCGCCGATGGTCACCGACGGGTGTCCGGACTCGATGCGGTGCAGGGTCACCCGGGAGACGCCGGCGGCCTCGGCGCACGCCACGGCGGTGATGCCGAGGGCCTTGCGGTGCTCGCGCAGCCGGGACCCGAGGCGGGCCAGGTCGGCCTGTTGCTCGGGGCTGGTGTACGGGCTGGCGGCCGGCATGTATCCCATTCTAGACATTCCGGACCGAATGGCAAGGACGAGCAACACTCGCCGGGTCAGGAGCCGGCGAAGTCGTGCTGCCGCCAGGCCTCGTAGGCCGCCACGGCCGCGGTGTTGGACAGGTTCAGCGACCGCCGGCCGGCCAGCATCGGCAACCGCACCCGGTCGGTGACCCGCGGGTGCGCCAGCACCTCGGCCGTCAGCCCGGTCGGTTCGGGGCCGAACAGCAGCACGTCCCCGGCCTCGTAGGCGACGTCGGTGTACCGGGTGGTCCCGGACGCGGTGAAGGCGAGGACCCGTGCGTCCGGCAGGCTCGCGAGGAACTCCTCCAGCCCCGGGTGGACCGTCACCGAGGCCAGGTCGTGGTAGTCCAGGCCGGCCCGGCGGAGCTTGGCGTCGGACAGGTCGAACCCCAGCGGCTCGACCAGGTGCAGGTGCGCCCCCGTCGCGGCCACCATCCGGATCGCGTTGCCGGTGTTCGGCGGGATCCGGGGTTCGTGGAAGGCGATGTGGAACACCGCGTCAGTCTGCCCCCGGCGGGTCGACCACCATCAGGACGGCGTCGACCACGTGCTCGCCCCAGCGCTGCCGGGCGGTGCCGACCTCCCGCCAGCCCCGCCGGAGGTAGAAGCCGCGCGCCGCGGCGGCGGGGTCGACGAGCAGCACCGGTGCCCGGCCCCGCGCCCTGGCCGCGGACACCGCGGTGCCGAGCAGCGCCCTGCCCGCCCCGCGCACCGTGCCGTCGGTGACCAGCCGCGACACCACGGCCAGCCGCCCGGGGGGCACGCCGGTGGCGGCGGACCAGCGCTCGCCGGCCAGCCGCTCCCCCTCGTCGCCGGTGGCGACCGGGTGGAGGGCGACGTGGCCGACGACCCGGCCGTCGTGCTCGGCCACGACGCCGAGGAGCTCGGTGGGCAGCGCCAGCCAGTCCGCCCGGACGACGGAGGCCCGCACCGGGTAGCCGTGCTGGTCGTGGCTGCGCTGCAGGATGGCCACCAGGGCGGGCAGGTCGGCCGGCACCCGGGGCCGGACGACGAGGTCCACCGCCCGGTCGGTCACCTGTCAGCGGCGAGGCCGCGGTAGGTGCCCCACCAGGGGTCGAGGTCCCGGCTGCTGTCCACGCCGCCGGGCCGCTCCCCCGCCGCCGGCAGCAGCCCGGCCGCGACCAGCCCGGCGCGCAGCGCCTCGACCTCGGCGTCGTCGAGCTCGGCCAGCGGCTGGCGCACCCGGCGGTTGTCCAGCACGCCCAGCAGCTGCAGCGCCGCCTTCGCCGTCGTCGCGCCGTAGTTGGGCACGCCCATCACGGCGTCGAAGGCCGGCACCAGCCGGGTGTGCGCGGCCAGGGCGGCCGCGTGCTCGCCCGCCAGGAACGCCTCGATCATCGCCCGCAGCGGCCGGCCGGCGGCGTGCGCGACCACGCTGACCAGGCCGACGGCGCCGTAGGCCAGGTAGCCCAGGGTCAGCGCGTCGTCGCCGCAGTAGACCTCGTAGCCCAGGTCGACCAGCCGCGCGGCGTGAGCCGGGTTGCCGGTGGCGTCCTTCACGGCCACGACCGACCCGATCTCCCGGGCCGCCCGGTAGGTGTCCAGGCCGATCGAGGACCCGGTGCGCCCCGGGACGTCGTAGAGCATCACCGGGATGTCGCTGACCCCGGCGACCGTGCGGAAGTGCCGCAGGATCCCGTTCTGGCTGGGCTTGTTGTAGTACGGGGTGACCAGCAGCAGGCCGTCGGCGCCGACCCGGGCGGCCTGCTCGGCGATCTCCACCGAGTGCGCGGTGCTGTTGGTGCCGACGCCGGCGACGACCACCGCCCGGTCCCCCACCGCCTCGCGCACCGCGGCCAGCACCTCGCCGTCCTCGGGCACCGTGGTGGTCGGGGCCTCCCCCGTCGTGCCGGACACCACGACGCCGTCGCTGCCGGTGTCGACCACGTGCCGGGCGATCGCGACCGTGGCGTCGAGGTCGACGCGCTCGTGGGTGTCGAAGGCGGTGGCGACGGCGGTGAGGAGGCGGCCGAACCGCGGCGTGGAGCTCACCGCGGCACTGTAGGACAGCCCTGTCAGCCGCTGTGCTGGGCGATGTTCACCACGGTCCCGCCCGGCGCCCGCACGAAGAACCGCCGCACGCCCCACGGCTCGGTGGTCAGCGGGTGCACCACCTCGTACCCCGCCGCCTGCGCCTGGGCGTAGGCCTCCTCGACGTCGTCGACTCGCACGGTCAGCGCCGAGTCCTCCGGCGCGGTGGCGTCGCGGGTGACCAGCTGCACGTGCTGCCCGGTGTCGGGATCGGTCCAGCGGGCGACCCAGCCGAGGCTGAACTCCTGCTCCCGCAGGCCGAGGAACCCCGACCAGAACCCGGCGGCGTCCTCGACGTCGGCCACCGGGAGGTTCGGGGTGATGCCGAGGACCCGCACGGTGCTCACCCCTCGAAGGCGACGTCGGCGGCGGGGACCACGGTGGCGGTGCGGCCCGGTGCGCCCTGGAAGCCCCAGTACAGGTTGGTGTGGGAGATGACGTCGGCCGGCGGCGGTGCCCCGTAGGCGGACAGGTCCTCGGTGGTGTGCGCGTCGCCGACCAGGGTCACGTCGTAGCCGCGGGTGAAGCCGCCGTGGATGGTGGAGCGGATGCAGGCGTCGGTCTGCGCGCCGGTGACCACCAGCCGGCCCACCCCGGCGCCGGCCAGCACCTGCTCGAGGTCGGTGCCCTCGAAGGAGTCGCCGTACCGCTTGTGCACCAGGGCCTCCCCCTCGGCGCGCTGCAGCTCGGGGACGTACTGCCACTGCTCGCTGCCCTGCGGCAGCTCCTCGGACGTGTGCTGCACCCACACCACCGGGACGCCGGCCGCGCGGGCCCGCTCGACCAGGTCGCCGATGCGGCCGACCACGGCCTGGCCGTCGTGCGACCCGGCCATCACGCCGTTCTGCACGTCGATCACCAGCAGTGCGGTGCCCGTCCGGTCGGTCAGGGTGGTCATGGCGTCCTCCTCGTGGGGTGCGGTCGGTGGCTGCACCCTAGGGCCGGGGTCGGACAGAACTGCCCGGTCCACCCTGGGTAGTCCCACCCTGGGACGCCGGCCCCCGGTCCCCGACGGTGGATCCGTGACCCCTTACCAGCGCGCCGCCGCCGTCAGCACCCCGCCCGCGCCCCGGGCCACCCGCCGCGCACCGTGGCCCGGGCGCACCGACGTGGTCGTCCAGGTCGTGCTGCAGGCGGCCGTGGTGGTCGTGCTGGCCGCGATGGCGGTCTCCTGGCTCGACGTGTTCCTCGACCTGTTCGGCGCCGACCGCGACGAGCTCGCCGAGGCCACCCGCACCTGGCTCGCCGACGCCGTCGCGCTGGCCGTGCTGGGCGCCGCCGGGGTGCTGCACTCCCTGGTGCGCCGGGGCCGCGCCGGGCGGTGGCCGGTGACGGTGGCCTGCCTGCTGCTACCCGCGGTCGTCCTCGGCTGCCCGCTGCTGGCCGGCTGAGCCGCCGGCCCCCTTCGCCGCCTCGTGCTCGGCGGCGAGCCGGCGGTGCTTCGCCGCCTTCTTGGCCCGACCCGGGATGACCGGCGGGGCGACCGAGCGCACCTCGGCCATGACCCGGTTGGTCAGCGCGACCGCCGACTCGCCCTCGCGCGGGGTGACCGGGGGCAGGAACTCGACGAGCACCCGCGGTCGCCTGGGGAACCGCACGATGTCGTCCTGACCGGTGATCCGCAGGCCGAGGACGGTGGTGCCGGGCACCGCGAGCGCGAGCCGGCCGGCACCGGACAGGAAGCGCATCGTGCGCCCGCGGGAGACGGTGCCCTCCGGGAACACCCCGATGGCGCCCCCGGCGCGCAGCACGTCGATGGCGGCCTGCAGCGCGTTCGCGTCGCCGCGGCCGCGCTTGATCGGGATCTGGCCCATGCCGTCGAGCCACTTCCCGACGACCGGGTTCTTCCAGAGCGAGTCCTTGGCCAGGGCCTGCAGGTGACGGCGGCCCAGGGCCGCGATGCCGGCGACCACCGGGTCCCACTGGCTGTCGTGGTTGGCCATCACCACGGTCGGCCCGGACGCCGGCAGGTTCTCCAGGCCGCGCACCTCCATGCGGCCCCACCACTTCGCGGCGGGGGTGCCCACGGCCATCACGACGCGGTAGACGAACGGCGGGGCGGTCACGGGGGCCTCCTCGGGAGCCGCCCGCGCGCCGGGCAGTCGGCCCAGTCTGCCCGACGCGCCGGCCGGCCGTCCTGCGGGGTCAGTCGGCGACGACGACGTCGTCCCCCCGCCGGACGGCGCGACGGACCCGCAGCGGGAGCACCCGGCCCAGCAGCCGCACCAGACCCGTGTAGCCGGGGGTCGGGCCGTGGTAGCCCAGGAACCCGCGGGGGCCGGACACCATCTCCCCGCTGCGCACGTCGTAGCGCGCCTGGTGCCAGGGGCAGACCAGGCAGCCGTCGGCGTCCACGGCACCGCCGGACAGGTCGGCCAGCTGGTGCCGGCAGCGGCGGGACACCGCGAAGGGCTCACCGCGGGACAGCCCGACGGCCGAGCCGTCCACCCGGCGGACGGCACCGCCGGAGAGCTCGGCGGCGGGGACGGAGGACTGCTCGGAGGAGGTCATGCCGGCGGCTACCCGGCACCTGCCCAGGCTCACGCCCCCGTGGCCCGGCGAGTGCGGCCCGCGTGCGCGGCGTGGTGTGGTCAGGTGGACGGCGATGACCGAGATCTGGGACCGGGTGGGCGCCACCTCTCCCCCGCTGCCGCTCCCCTGGCTGGTGGGCACCGCGCTCGTGGCGCTGGTGCTGGTCGGCCAGCGGGACCTCTGGCGGGTCAGCCGCAACGCCGTCACGATCGCGCACGAGGGCGCCCACGGGGTGGCCGCGCTGGTGACCGGGCGGCGGCTGGCCGGCATCCGGCTGCACTCGGACACCTCGGGGGTCACCGTCTCCGCCGGGCGGCCCTCCGGGCCCGGCATGGTCGCCACCGCGTTCGCCGGCTACCCCGGCCCGGCGCTGCTCGGCCTGGGTGCCGCCGCGCTGCTGGCCGCCGGCCACGCCGTCGGGGTGCTCTGGGCGCTGCTGCTCCTGCTGGCCCTGCTGCTGCTCCAGATCCGCAACTTCTACGGACTGTGGTCCGTGCTGGTCACCGGGGCGCTGGTGTTCGCCGCGACCTGGTGGCTGCCGGGGCTGTGGCAGGCCGCGTTCGCCCACGTCGTGGTCTGGTTCCTGCTGCTGGCCGCACCGCGGGCGGTGTGGGAGCTGCAGGCCCAGCGGCGCCGCCGTCCCACCCCGGACAGCGACGCCGACCAGCTCGCCCGGCTGACCGGCCTCCCCGGGCTGGTCTGGGTCGGGGTGTTCCTCGCCCTCTGCCTGGGGTCGCTGGCCCTCGCCGTCCGCTGGCTGACCTGAGCGTCACCGCCCCCGACGGCGGGGTGCGCAGTGCCGGGGCTGGTGGACCGGCTCCACCTCGGGTGCGGGCGGCACGGCCCGCACGACCTCGTCGGTGGTGACGGTGACCGGTTCGCCGTGGTGGGTGATCTCCAGGTCCTTGCCCGACACGAGCTGGTAGGTCGCCTGCTCCTGGGTGATCCGCACCCGCAGGCACCGGCCGCGGTACACCACCCGGAAGCCCAGGCCCGTCAGCCGCGAGGGCAGCCGCGGCGCGAAGGACAGCTGCCCGTCGTGGTCGCGCATGCCGCCGAACCCGGCGACGGCGACGGTCCAGCCGCCGGCCAGCGAGGCGATGTGCAGGCCGTGCCCGGAGTTGCCGTGCAGGTTCTGCAGGTCGGTGAGCGCGGCCTCGCCCCAGTAGTCGTAGGCCAGGTCCAGCTGCCCGACCTCGGCGGCCACCACGGCCTGCTGCGCCGCCGACAGCGAGGAGTCCCGCACGGTGCGCGCCTCGTAGTAGGCGAAGTCGGCGACCTTCTGCTCGTGGGTGAACGCGTCGCCGCGCAGGTGCAGCGCCATGACCAGGTCGGCCTGCTTGACCACCTGCTTGCGGTAGATCTCGAAGTAGGGGAAGTGCAGCAGCAGGGGGTACCTGTCGGGCGGGGTGCCGTCGAAGTCCCACTCCTGGTGGCGGGTGAAGCCCTCGCTGGTCATGTGCACGCCGAGCTCGTCGTCGAACGGGACGCGCATGCGGTCGGCGGCCTCGCACCACGTCGCGACCTCGTCGTCGGTGACCTGCAACCGGGCCGCGACCTCGGGACGGCGGGCCACCGCGGCGGCCGCCTCGCGCAGGTTCCGCTGCGCCATGAGGTTGGTGTAGACGTTGTTGTCCACCACGGCGGTGTACTCGTCGGGGCCGGTGACGCCGTCGATCCGGAAGCCGCGCCCGTCGTCCATGTGGCCCAGCGACGCCCACAGCCGCGCGGTCTCCACCAGCATCTCGGTGCCGTGGTCGACGTCGAAGGACTCGTCCTGGGTGGCGTGCCAGTACCGGACGACGGCGTCGGCGATGTCGGCGTTGACGTGGAAGGCGGCCGTGCCGGCGGGCCAGTAGCCGCTGGTCTCCTCGCCGCGGATGGTCCGCCACGGGAACGCGGCGCCCTGCTGGCCCAGCACCCGGGCGCGCTCCCGGGCCAGGTCCAGGGTGGACCAGCGCCAGATCAGCGCGTCGCGGACCGCCTCGGGCGCGGTGTAGGTGAGCACCGGCAGCACGTAGGTCTCGGTGTCCCAGAACGCGTGCCCGTCGTAGCCCGGGCCGGTGAGCCCCTTGGCCGGGATGGGTTGCCGCTCGGCGCGCAGGCCGGCCTGCAGGACGTGGAACATGCCCACCCGGACGGCCTGCTGCAGCTCGTCGTCGCCCTCGATGGTGACGTCGGCCTGCGCCCAGTGCCCGTCCAGCAGCTGGCGCTGCTCGCTGGCCAGCCGCTCCCAGCCGGCGAGCTTGGCGATGGCCAGCACGCCCTCGACCTGGTCGCGGACGGCGGCCGCGGACCGCCGGGAGGACCAGCCGTAGGCCAGGTACTTGGTCAGCCGCAGCTTCTCCCCCGCCGGCAGCCGGGCCGCCAGGGTGTAGCGGGCCAGGTCGGCGGAGACCTCGAGGTCCTCGTCGGCGCTGTCGGGGGTGAGCACGTCGTGGTCCATGCCGGCGGCCATCCGCAGGCCGCTGGTCTTCGTGCGGTGCACCAGGACGGCGTGCCGGCCCTTGCCGGTGTGCTGCTCGGACACCAGTGGCTTGCGCAGCGCGGCAGCGGCGCGCGGGTCGTCCGAGCCGGCGTTCTCCACCACCTCGTTGGCCAGCAGGTCCGACTGCAGCGCCACGTAGAGGTCGCCGCCGTCGTCGGTGCAGCGCACCTCGTACCGGATCGCGGCGATGGACCGGCGGGTCAGCGACACCAGCCGGGTGCTCTTCACCTCGACCGTGCGGCCGTTGGGCGAGCGCCACTCGGTGCACCGCTCCAGCACCCCGGCGCGCAGGTCCAGGGTGCGGCGGTGGGCCACGACGTGGCCGTAGTCCAGGTCCAGCGGGGAGTCCCCGACCAGCAGCCGGATGAGCTTCCCGTCGGTCACGTTGACGACGGTCTGGCCCATCTCCGGGAAGCCGTAGCCGGCCTCGGCGTAGGGCAGCGGCCGCTCCTCGAAGTACCCGTTGAGGTAGGTGCCGGGGACGACGGAGGGCTCCCCCTCCTCCAGCGTGCCGCGCATCCCGATGTGCCCGTTGGCCAGGGAGAACACCGACTCGTTGACCGCCAGGCTGGCGTGGTCGATGGAGGTCTCCGTCAGCGCCCAGGGCTCGATCGGGAAGTGCGCGCGGCCCTCCGTCACGACAGCAGCTCCGCGAGGTCGGTGACGACGACGTCCGCGCCGTGCGCACGCAGCTCCTCGGCCTGGCCGACCCGGTCCACGCCGACGACGAAACCGAACCCACCCGCCTCCCCGGCGGCCACGCCGGACTGGGCGTCCTCGAAGACCGCGGCCTCCGCCGCCTCCAGCCCGAGCGCGCGGGCGCCGGCCAGGAAGGTGTCGGGGGCGGGCTTGCCGCGGTAGCCCTCGCGGGCGCGCACCACCCCGTCGATGCGGGCGTCGACCAGGTCGGCGAACCCGCCGGCGGCGACCACCTTCTCCCCGTTGGCCGAGGCGGTGACGACGGCGACCGGCAGGCCGGCGTCCTTGACCGCGCGCAGGTAGCGCAGGGAGCCCTCGTAGACGTCCACGCCGTGCTCGTCGAGCTCGGCCTGGACCAGGTCGTTCTTGCGGGTGGCGACGCCGCGGACGGTCTGCGCGTCCGGTCCGTCGTCGTCGCTGCCCTCGGGCAGGTGGATGTCGCGGGAGGCGAGGAAGTCGCGGACGCCGTCCTCGCGGGGCTTGCCGTCGACGTGGCGCTGGTAGTCGTCGTCGGTGAACTCCGCGGCCTGCGGGTCGCGGGCGCGCAGGAACTCGTCGAAGGTGCGCTTCCAGGCGGCCTGGTGCACCGTCGCGGTCCGCGTGAGCACGCCGTCGAGGTCGAACAGGCAGCCGCGGATGGTCTCCGGTAGTCCCAGCACGAGGCGCAACGGTACGGGCGGACGACCAGGACTTCCCGTCGAGCGCGCCCGGCGTCCCCCTCCTAGGTTGGGTGCGACCGACCGTCGACGTCCCGGAGGACCAGCGATGTCCCGACCCACCCCGCCCAACCCCTACGACTTCCTGCCCGACGTCCCGGAGTTCACCGTGACCAGCGGCGACGTCCGCGACGGGGAGGTGCTGGGCCGCGAGCAGGTCAGCGGGAAGATGGGTCTGGACGGCGAGGACCGCTCCCCGCACCTGTCCTGGTCGGAGTTCCCGGAGGCGACGAAGGGCTTCGCCGTCACCGTGCACGACCCCGACGCCCCGACCGGCAGCGGCTTCTGGCACTGGGCGGTCGCCGGCATCCCCGCCTCGGTGACCGAGCTGCCCTCCGGCGCGGCCGACGGCGGCCTGCCCGAGGGCGCGGTGCAGCTGCGCAACGACGCCGGGTTCGCCGGGTTCGTCGGCGCCGCTCCCCCGTCCGGGCACGGGCCGCACCGCTACTACGTGGTGGTGCACGCCCTGGACACCGACGACCTCGGCGTCCCGGCCGACGCCACCCCGGCGTTCCTCGGGTTCAACCTGTTCAGCCACACCCTGGCCCGGGCGACCCTGGTGCCCACCTACGAGGTGCCCTGAGCCGTATCCCGCGTTTCCGCTGGCCCCGGGGTTGACACCGGGTGCCGCGGGGTAGACCGGCGGGCATGGCGAGGTGGGGCGGTCGGGTGGTGGCGCTGACCACCGCCCTGGTGGCGGGGCTGCTGGTCGAGGCGGCCCCGGCCGCCGCCGCCCCGGCCGTCGTCCCGCTCCCCCGGCCGACCGCCGAGGTGCCGTCGACGCCGGCCCCGCTGCCACCCCCGTCACCGAGCCCTGCCGCCGCCGCGCAGGCCGCGTTCGGCCCGGTCGGCTCGCTGGTGGCCGTGGTCGCCCCGGCGGACCCCGCCGACCCGCCGGGCACCAGCGCCGACGCCGCGGCCCGGGCGGGCGAGGGCACCTCGGTGGCCGGGGACGCGACCTCCCCGGTGCCGACCGCCTCGCTGGTGAAGCTGTACCTGGCCGAGGGCGTCCTCACCGCGGCGCGGGACGCGGGGACCGCCCTGCCGCCGGAGGACCTCGCCCGGGTCGAGGCCATGCTGACCTCCTCCGACGACCCGTCCGCGTCGGAGCTGTGGGTCTCCTACGACGGGCCCGCGGTGCTCGCCGACGTGGTCGGCCGCTACGGCCTGACCGCCACCACCCCGCCCTCCCCCGACCCCGGCGCCTGGGGCTCGTCCCGGACGTCGGCGGCGGACCTGCTCCGGTTCCTGACCGCGCTGCCGGAGGTCGCCCACCCCGACGACGCCGCGCTGGTGCTGGGTGCGCTGGGCCGGGCCACGCCCACCGGGGCCGACGGCTTCGACCAGTCCTTCGGCCTGCTCTCCCCCGCGGTGGCCGGGGTCGAGGCCGCCAAGCAGGGCTGGATGTGCTGCGTGGACGACGTCGCGCACCTGCACTCGGTGGGCCTGGCCGGTGACCGGGTGGTGGTGCTGCTCGCGGCGTTCCCGCCCGGCACGGACTGGGCGGTGGCCCGGGCGGCGCTGGACGCCGCCGCGGCCGCCGCGCTCAGCCGCTGACGCGCTCGGCCACCAGCGTCGTGCCGACGCGGGCGAAGCCGACCCGCTCGTAGACCCGGGCGACGTCGTCGTCCCCGGCGGCCAGGAAGACCGTCTCCACGCTCTCGTGCGCGTGCTCGACCAGCACCGACGCCAGGCCGGCACCGAGCCCGCGGCCGCGGTAGCGGGGCAGCGTCGCCACGCCCACGATCTCGCTCATGCCGTGGCCGTCGACGTCCTGCGGCTGGTGCGAGCCCACGGCGACCGGGGAGCCGTCCTCGACGGCGATCATCATCACGGTGCGGCCGGCGGCGATCCGCTCGCGCAGCACGCTGGTCGGCTGCGGCGGGTCGACCAGCCGGTCGGGCGCGGCCCCGGGCGCCGAGGACACCGGCCCCTCCACCGCCCCCACGGGGACGGCGAAGGCCAGCTGGGCCAGGCGCTGGTAGGTGGCCAGCTGGGGGTCGTCGGCGCCGACGAGGAAGAACCGCACCCCCTCGGGCAGCGTCACCTCGACGTCGTCGACCGCGACCAGCAGCGGCAGCTCGTCCACGCCGAGGCCAGCGGCGCGCACGGCATGGCCCAGGCCCGGGTTGCGCTGGGCGAACCACTCGACCGCCTCGGGCAGGTCGGCGGCCCGCTGCAGCGCCAGCGCCTGCTCGACGTCGTCCTGGCCGACGGGGCCGCCACCGGGGACCGGGCGGGCCGGGTAGGGCCACTCGGGGGTGCCGACCGGCACGGCCAGCCCACCCACCGTGCGCACGGGGGTGTCGGGCAGGGGCGACTGCGCGAAGTACCGCTCGATGCGGTCCAGCAGGCCCGGTCGGGTCGGCACACCCGCACCCTATGCGCGCCGGGCCCGAGCCACCCCGCGGCGGGGCCGGAGCCCACCCGGGCGAGGTGGGCGGGCCGGCGATGGGCACCATGGTCGCCGTGACGGACGCCGCACGCAGCCACCCCTCGCCCTACGCGGCGTTCGACCGGGCGCAGTGGCGGGCGTTGGCCGACGGCCAGGAGCTGCCGCTGGACGCCGAGCAGCTGGCCGGGCTGGCGTCGCTGGGTGACCGGATCGACCTCGAGGAGGTCCGCACCGTCTACCTGCCCCTGGCCCGGCTGCTGGCCCTGCACGTGGCGGCCAGCCGGCGGCTGTGGACCGCGCAGTCGGCCTTCCTCGGGGCCCGCACGGCGAAGGTGCCCTACGTGATCGCGGTCGCCGGCAGCGTCGCGGTGGGCAAGAGCACCACCGCGCGGCTGCTGCAGTCGCTGCTGGCCGCCCAGCCGGACACCCCGCGCGTCGACCTGGTCACCACCGACGGGTTCCTGCACCCCAACGCCGTGCTGGAGGCGCGCGGGCAGCTGGGGCGCAAGGGCTTCCCCGAGACCTACGACCGGCGGGCGCTGCTGCGCTTCCTGGCCGACGTCAAGAGCGGCCGGGGGACGGTGAGCGCACCGCTGTACTCCCACCAGAGCTACGACGTGCTGCCCGGCGAGCGACAGGTCGTCGACACCCCCGACGTGCTGGTGCTCGAGGGCCTGAACGTGCTGCAGGCCGGCAACCGGGCCGACGGGCGCGTGCCCGAGGTCTTCCTCTCGGACTTCTTCGACTTCTCGGTCTACGTCGACGCCGGCGAGGCCGACGTCGAACGCTGGTACGTCGAGCGGTTCCTCGCCCTGCGCCGCACGGCGTTCCAGGACCGGGACGCCTACTTCCACCGCTTCGCCGACCTGACCGACGCCGAGGCCACCGAGACCGCGCGGGGCATCTGGGCGGCGGTGAACGGGCCCAACCTGCGCACCAACATCGCACCCACCCGGTCGAGGGCGAGGCTGGTGCTGCAGAAGGCCGCCGACCACGCGGTGCGCCGGGTCCTGCTGCGCAAGCTCTGAGTCAGTCCGGCAGCAGCGCCCGGCCGGCGTCGTCCAGCGGCCAGGCCGGGTTGTGGGCGACCTCCCAGCGGTGGCCGTCGGGGTCGGCGACGACCCCGTTGTAGCCGCCCCAGGAGGTCTCCGTGCCGGCCCGCAGGACGGTCCCCCCGGCGGCCGCGGCCTCGGCGAGCACGGCATCGACCTCGGCGGGCGACCCGACGTTGTGCGCGAGGGTGACCCCGCCCCACCCGCCCGGGTCGTCGGGCACCTCGGAGTCGGCGGCGAGCTCGGCCCTCGACCACAGGCCGAGGTGGGTGCCCGCGCCCTGCAGGAACGCCACCTCGTCGGTCGACTGGCTGGACTCCCGCCAGCCCAGTGCCTCGTAGAAGGCGCGGGCCCGGGGCAGGTCGGTGGTCCCGAGGGTGATCAGCGTGATGACCGGTCGCATGGCCCGACCCTGGCACGACCCCCCGACGGTTCCGGCATCCTCGGGCCCGTGGACTGGGAGCAGCAGGTGGTCGAGCTCTGGGCCGGGGACGTCGACGCCCCGGGGTTCGTGGACCGGGCGGCCGAGGTGGCCCGGGCCTGTCCGTACGGCGACGGGTCCGGGCTGTTCGAGCTGGCCGGGGCGCACGACTCGACCGGCGCGCCGGAGCAGGCCGTGCCGCGCTACCGGGAGGCGCTGGCCCGCGGGCTGACCGGGGTGCGCCGCCGGCGGGCGACGATCCAGCTGGCGAGCTCGCTGCGCAACCTGGGTGACCCGGCCGCCGGGGTGGCGCTGCTGGAGCCGGAGCTGGCCGTCGACGACGAGCTGTCGGCCGCCGTCCGCGGGTTCCTGGCCCTCTGCCTGGCCGACACCGGCCGCGAGCGGGAGGCGCTGGGCCTGGCCCTGGGTGCGCTGGCACCGACGCTGCCCCGGTACCAGCGCTCGCTGGCCGCCTACGCCGGGGAGCTCGCCCGGTAGCGGTCGCCCACCACGGTCAACCGCCGCTGTCGCACGCCCGGCCGACGGGAACTGTCGGACCCCGGGTGCAGGGTGGGCCCATGGTGACCCCCGTGATCCGTCAGGTGGTGCTCGACGGCACCGACGTGCGCCGGCTGGCCGAGTTCTACCGCCAGCTGCTCGACTACGCCTACCGCGAGGGCGACGAGCCGCCCGTCGACGGCCACGACGAGCTGCAGTGGCTGGTGCTGCGTGCGCCCGGAGGCGGGGTGCAGCTGGCCTTCCAGCAGGTCGACGAGCTGACCCCCACCACGTGGCCGGACGACGCGGTGCCGATGCAGCTGCACCTGGACTGCTCGGTCCCCGACGTGGAGGCCCTGCAGGCGGTGCTGCACCGGGCGCTGGAGCTGGGCGGCACGCTGCGCCTGGACCGCAGCGAGGACCCCGACGAGCCCCTGTACGTGGTCGCCGACCCGGCCGGGCACCCCTTCTGCGTCTTCGTCGCGGCCTGATCGCCGTCGGCCAGACTGGGCGCATGACCGACACCCCCGACGCCACCCGGCGCGCACCGCACGACCAGCCCTTCGGTCCCTGGGTGCAGACGACGCTGGCCGACGGGTGGGACCCCGAGCCCGAGGCGCCGCACCCCGCCGTCCCCGGCGCCGCGCAGGCCGCGACCGCGCACCGCGCCCGGCTGCTGGCCGCCCTGCCCGGCCGCGCCGTCGTCGTCCCGTCCGGGCACGCACCGGTGCGGGCCAACGACACCGTCTTCGGCTTCCGCCCGGCCAGCGCCTACACGTGGCTGACCGGCGACCAGGCCGAGGGCGCGGTCCTGCTGCTCCGGCCCGACGGTGCGGCGACGGTCTACCTGCCGCCGTCGGCCGGCCCCGGCACGCTGACCTACGTCACCGACCGCCGGGAGGGCGCGCTGTGGGTCGGCGGCGTGCCGTCGGCGGCCACCACCGCCGCGCAGCTGGCGGTCGAGGTCCGGCCGCGCACCGAGCTGGCCGCCGACGTGCGCTCGGTCGAGGACCCGCGCGTGCTCGGCGGCGTCGACCCCGACCTCGGCCCCGGTGACCCCGAGCTGGCCCGCACCGTCGACCGGCTGCGCGCGGTCAAGGACGACTGGGAGGTCAACCGCCTGGCCGAGGCCTGCGCGGCCACCGCCCGCGGGTTCGCCGACGTCGCCCGCGAGCTGCCCGGCCTGCTGGCGAACGGTGGGCGGCGGGGCGAGCGCTGGCTGGAGGGCACCTTCTGGCGCCGGGCCCGGCTGGAGGGCAACGACGTCGGCTACTCCTCGATCGTCGCCGCCGGCAGCCACGGCACCTCGCTGCACTGGGCCCCGGTGGACGGCGACATCCGGGCCGGGGAGCTGCTGCTGGCCGACATGGGCGTGGAGACCACCTCGCTGTACACCGCCGACGTCACCCGCACCTTCCCCGTCGACGGCACCTGGACCGACGTGCAGCGGAAGGTCCACGACGCCGTGCACGAGGCCCACCACGCCGGCATCGCCGAGGTCCGCGCGGGCAACCCGTTCCTCGCCGCGCACCGGGCCGCCCAGTGGGTGCTCGCCGACCACCTGCACCGGTGGGGGCTGGTCGAGCACAGCGCCGACGACGCCCTGCACCCCGACCTCGACCGGCCCGGCGCCGGTGCGCACCGGCGGTACACGCTGCACTCCACCAGCCACCTGCTCGGCCTGGACGTGCACGACTGCGCGGCGCTCGGCGGCGCGGAGTACCTGGACACCGTGCTGGAGCCCGGGCACTGCCTCACCGTGGAGCCGGGCCTGTACTTCCAGGTCAACGACCGCACGGTGCCCGCCGAGCTGCGCGGGCTCGCCGTCCGGCTGGAGGACGACCTGGTGGTCACCGACGGCGCGCCGCGGGTGCTCTCCGACGCGCTCCCGACCGACGCCGACGGCCTCGCCCAGTGGCTGGCCGACGCCCAGGCTCAGCCCTTCGGCGCGTAGCGCTGCTCCGGGCGGCCGGTGGTCCCGTAGCGCAGCTGCAGGTCCAGCCGGCCGTCGGCGTCCAGCGCGGCGAGGTGCCGCTGGGCGGTCGCCCGGGACACCCCGGTGGCGGCGGCCAGCTCGGCGGCCGACCGCGGCTCCCCGGCCTCCCGCAGCGCCTGCAGCAGCAGGTCCCGGGTGGCCGAGGACGCCGTCCGGGCACCCGGACCGCCCTCGCCGCGCAGTGCGTGCAGGGCGGCGTCGGCGAGGTCCTGGTCGACCTCCAGGGCGTCGTCGAGCACCCTGCGGAACCGGGCGTAGGCCCGCAGCCGGGCCTGCAGCACCCGCTCGGGGAACGGCTTGACCAGGTAGCCCAGGGCCCCGGCCCGCAGCGCCGCCCGGAAGGTGGGCAGCTCGGTGGCCGCGGACAGCACGAACGCGTCGCAGTCCAGCTCCGGCAGCAGGCCGGTGCCCGAGCCGTCGGGCAGGTAGACGTCGACCAGCGCCAGGTCGAAGGGCGGGGCCCCGGAGCTGCGGCGGGCCGCCACGGCCGCCCGCGCCGCCGCCCGGGTGCCGGCCCGCCCGGCCACGGTGAACCCCGGGACGGCGGCCACCGCCAGGGCGTGCAGCTCGGCCACCCGGAAGTCGTCGTCGACCACCAGCACCGCGAAGTCGCTCATGTCGCCCCGCCCTCCTCCAGCACCCCGGGCAGCTCCACCACGAAGACCGCCCCGCCCAGCTCGCCGTCCCCGCCGGCGGAGGCCAGCCGGGCCTCCCCGCCGCGGGCCCGGGCCACCTGCCGCACCAGTCCCAGCCCGATGCCGCCCTCGCCGGAGGGCCGGGTGGTCACCCCGGGCTCGAACACCCGGTCGCCCAGCTCGGCGGGCACGCCCGGCCCGTTGTCGGCCACGGCCACCACCAGCGTGCGGCCGTCGGCGACCAGGTCGAGCTCCACCACGCCGTCGGGCCGGCCGGCCAGCGCGGCGACCGCGTTGTCGACCAGGTTGCCCAGCACGGTGGTGACGTCGACCGGGTCGGCCAGCCGGGCCCGCACCGACACCCCGCCCAGGCGCAGCTGCACCCCGCCCTCCCGGGCGTGCGCGGCCTTGGCCGCGACGAAGGCCTGCAGGTAGGGGTCGGCGACGGCGTCCAGGCCCTCGACGGCGGTGCCCAGCGGGCCGGTGCCGAGCAGCGCGTGCACGTACTCCCCCGCCTCCTCGGCCGCCCCGGAGTCCAGCAGCCCCGACACCAGGTGCAGCCGGTTGGCGAACTCGTGCCGCTGCGCCCGCAGCACGGTGCCGGCCTCGGCGACGGCGTCCAGCTGGCGGGTGAGCAGCTCGACGTCGGTGCGGTCGCGCAGGGTCAGCACCACGCCCAGGCCCCGCCCGTCGCGCTCCACCCGCCGGGACGAGCACAGCAGCGCCCGGTCGGCCAGCACGGTCAGCCGGGGCACCGGGTCGGGCTCGGCGGCCAGCGCCCGCAGCGCGAACGGCCAGTCCGCGGTCGGGTCGCCGGGGCGCACCGGGCGGCCCAGCAGGCGGGCGGCCTCCTCGTTGGCCAGCGCGACCCGGCCGTCGGGTCCCACCGCGACCACGCCGTCGCCGATGCCGTGCAGCACCGCCTCGTGGCCCTGCAGCAGCCCGCCGAGCTCCTCGGGCTCCACGCCGTGGGTCAGCCGGCGCAGCCGCCGGGTGAGCAGCACCGCGCCGGCGACCCCGCCGAGCAGCGCCAGCGCGGCGGTGCCCCCGGCCAGCAGCGTGGCGTCCCGGGCCAGCCGGTCGACCTCGGACACCGCGACCCCGACGCTGACCTCGCCGACCACCCGGTCCGACCCGGGCGCCCGCACCGGCACCTTGGCCCGGGCGGCGGGGCCGAGGGTGCCGGAGTCCTCCTCTAACACCTCGCCCCCCGCCAGCGGCACCGACGGGTCGCTGCTGACCTCCTGGCCCAGCCGCTCGGGCACCGGGTGCGCGATCCGCAGGCCCCGGTCGTCGGTGACCACGACGAACAGCGCGCCGGTGCGCAGCCGGGCGTCCTCGGCGGCCACCTGCACCGGCCCGTCCCGCAGCCGGGCAGCCGGGGCCGGGTCGGCGTCGCTGGCCTGGGCGGCACCGGCCCGGACGACGTCGTCCTCGGCCACGCTGCGGGCGATGGCCAGCGCCAGCCGGCCGGCGTCCTGCTCGACCTGGCGCTGCAGCACCCAGGCCGAGCCGCCGAAGGCGACCACCAGCACGACGGCGACCAGCAGCACGAGCACGGCCAGCGTCTGGGTGGTGAACGACCAGCGCCGCGGGTGCACGCGCGCAGGCTACGCCCGCCACGAGCAGAACGCGCAGAACCAGTTCATCGCGGAGAACGGATCACTTCGCGCGCAAGCGCTGTGGTGCGCGCCACCGCTCCTAGCGTCGGCGGCACCGCGGCCCGTGGGGCCGGTCACATCGAAGGGGAGCACCGATGCTCGTACTGCTCGGATTCGGCATGGTCGCCGTGTTCATGGCGCTGATCCTGACCAAGAGGCTCTCGCCGGTCGTGGCCCTCGTGCTGGTGCCGGTCACCTTCGCGGTCGTCGCCGGTGCCGGGATGGACCTCGGCGACGCGGTGGAGGAGCAGATCAGCGGCTTCGCCACCACCGCCGCGCTGCTGTTCTTCGCGATCATCTTCTTCGGCCTGATGATCGACGTCGGCCTGTTCGACCCGCTCATCCGCGGGATCCTCAAGGTCTGCGGCGACGACCCGGTCCGGGTGGTCGTCGGCACCGCCCTGCTGGCCGGCGTGGTGTCCCTGGACGGCGACGGCTCGACGACCTTCATCATCACCGTCTCGGCCATGCTGCCCATCTACCTGCGGCTGGGCCTGTCCCCGGTGACGCTCACCGTGGCGGCCAACCTGGCCAACGGCGTGTTCAACATCCTGCCCTGGGGCGGGCCGACGATCCGGGCCGCGACGGCGCTGGACGTCTCCCCCACCGAGCTGTTCAACCCGATGGTGCCGAGCATGGTCGCCGGCTTCGCCATGGTGCTCGTGCTGTCGGTGCTCATGGGCCTGGGCGAGCGGCGCCGGCTGGCGAAGAAGGGCATCTCGCTGACCGAGGTCCGCGAGCAGGAGCTGGCCGGGGTCGGTGCCTTCGTCACCGGCGGCACCGGTGGCGGCCGCCGTCCGGTCGAGCGGCCCACCGGCGGCGCCGGTGACGGCACGGACGCCGAGACCCCCGACGACCAGCCCGCGATCTCCGGCCTCGACCCGCACCGCGCCACGCTGCGGCCCAAGCTGCTGTGGTTCAACGCCGCGCTCACCGTCGCGCTGCTGGTCCTGCTCGGCATGGACGTCGTCCCGCTGTTCTTCGTCTTCATGGTCTTCGCCGCGATCGCCCTGGTGGTCAACTTCCCCAGCCCCGCCGAGCAGGGTGAGCGGATCAAGGAGCACGCCTCGAGCATCGTGGCGGTCGTCTCCATGGTGTTCGCCGCAGCCGTGCTGGTCGCGGTGCTCTCGGCCACCGGCATGGACACCGCCATGGCCAGCTGGATCGTCGACGTCGTCCCCGACAGCTGGGGCCCGTACTTCGCCACCATCACCGCGGTGCTGTCGATGCCGCTGACGTTCTTCCTGACCAACGACGCCTTCTACTTCGGCGTGCTGCCGATCCTCTCCGAGGCCGCGGCCAACTACGGCATCACGCCGCTGGAGATGGCCCGGGCGTCGATCATCGGCCAGCCGGTGCACATGACCAGCCCCCTGGTGCCGGCCATGCTGCTGCTGGTCTCGCTGGCCAAGGTCGACCTGGCCGACCACCACAAGCGGGTCATCTGGCGGGCTGCGCTGTGCTCGCTGGCCATGCTCGCCGTCGCGCTGCTGGTCGGCGTCGTCCCCTTCCACGCCTGAGGAGCCCCGCCATGACCGCACCCGTCGTGATCGCCGTGAACGACCGGCCCGAGGGCGTCGCCGCCCTGCACTGGGGCCTGAAGCGGGCCCGCCGCCTGCAGACCTCCGCCGTGCTCGTCGCCACCACCGGGGACACCCCGAGCGCGCCGGTGCACCTGTCCACCGCCACCCGCGAGCTCATCGCCAGCGCCGCCGAGGGCGTCGACCACGTGCTGCACGACCAGCCCGAGGACGTCGCCCAGACGCTGATCAACTTGTCCGAGGACGCCGACATGGTGGTGCTGCCCGTCCGGCGGCGGTCGGTGACGATGAAGTTCCTGCTGGGCAGCAACGCGATGCGGGTCATCGCCGAGGCGCACTGCCCGGTCGTGACGGTCAAGTCACCGGCCTGACCGCACGCGACCCGGTCGAGCAGGGAAGCCCTGCATCCACCTCCCGAGCCCGGGGGCGGGTGCAGGGCTTCCCCTGCTCGACGGCCGGCGGGATCAGGCCTGGGCGACGGGCTCGCGGTCGACTCCGGCGGTCTCGGTCGCGCCCACGCCCTCCGGGTCGGCGTCGCCGCTGACCGGGGCAGGCGCGACGTCCTCGAACGCCTCCGGCGACGGGCAGGAGCAGACCAGGTTGCGGTCGCCGTAGGCACCGTCGATCCGCCGCACCGGGGCCAGGTAGGCCCGGCCCACCAGCGAGGGCAGCGGGTGGACGGCGACCTCCCGGCTGTAGGGCCGGTCCCAGTCGCGGGCCAGCATCGCCAGCGTGTGCGGGGCGTTGCGCAGCGGGTTGTCGGCGACGTCCCACTCCCCCGACTCCACCCGGGCGATCTCGCCGCGGATGGCGACCATCGCGTCGACGAAGCGGTCCAGCTCACCGAGGTCCTCGCTCTCGGTGGGCTCCACCATCAGCGTGCCGTTCACCGGGAAGCTCATCGTCGGGGCGTGGAAGCCGTAGTCGACCAGCCGCTTGGCGATGTCGTCGTTGGTGACGCCGGTGGCCTTGGTGATCGGCCGGATGTCGAGGATGCACTCGTGGGCGACCAGGCCCTCGGCGCCGGTGTAGAGCACCGGGTAGTGCTCGCGCAGCCGGGCGGCGACGTAGTTGGCCGCCAGGATCGCGTGCTCGGTGGCCGAGCGCAGGCCGTCGGGGCCCATCAGCCGCAGGTAGGCCCACGAGATGGGCAGGATGCCGGCGGAGCCGAACGGCGCACCTGCCACCGCCGGGCCCTCGCCACCGGTGGGCACCAGCGGGTGGCCGGGCAGGAAGGGCACCAGGTGCTCGGCGACGCCGATGGGGCCGACGCCGGGGCCGCCGCCGCCGTGCGGGATGCAGAAGGTCTTGTGCAGGTTCAGGTGGCTGACGTCGGAGCCGAACCGGCCCGGGCGGGCCAGGCCCACCAGGGCGTTGAGGTTGGCGCCGTCCACGTAGACCTGGCCGCCGGCGTCGTGCACCGCCGCGCAGATGTCGGACACCGCGGTCTCGAACACCCCGTGCGTGGACGGGTAGGTGATCATCAGCGCGGCCAGCCGGTCGGCGTGCTGCTCGACCTTGGCCCGCAGGTCCGCGACGTCGACGTTGCCCTGGTCGTCGCAGGCCACCACGACGACGCGCATGCCGGCCATGACCGCCGACGCGGCGTTGGTGCCGTGCGCCGAGGACGGGATGAGGCAGACGTCGCGCTGGTCGTCCCCGCGGGAGCGGTGGTAGCCGCGGATGGCCATCAGCCCGGCGAACTCGCCCTGCGAGCCGGCGTTGGGCTGCACGCTCACCGCCGCGTAGCCGGTGATCTCGGCCAGCCCGGTGCACAGCTCGTCGATCATCCGGGCGTACCCGCGGGCCTGCTCGACCGGCGCGAACGGGTGCAGCCCGGCGAACTCCGGCCAGGTGATGGCGGCCATCTCGGTGGCGGCGTTGAGCTTCATCGTGCACGAGCCCAGCGGGATCATCGTGCGGTCCAGTGCCAGGTCCTTGTCGCTGAGCGAGCGCAGGTAGCGCAGCAGCGCGGTCTCGCTGCGGTGCGCGGAGAAGACCGGGTGGGTCAGGTAGGCCGAGCGCCGGCGCAGGTCGGCGGGCAGGGCGTCGGTGGCGTCGTCCACCCCGCCGGCCTCGACGCCGAACGCGGCGGCGACGTCGCGCAGGGTGTCCACCGTGGTGGTCTCGTCGCAGGCCACCGCGACGGTGTCGGCGTCGACCAGCCGCAGGTTGATCCGGCGGTCGGCGGCGGCGGCCAGCACCTCGGCGGCGCGGCCGGGCACCCGGGCGAGCACGGTGTCGAAGAAGTGCTCGTGCACGACCTCGACGCCCCCGCCACGCAGCCACCCGGCCAGCGTGGTGGCGCTGCGGTGGGTGCGGGCAGCGATCGCGGCCAGGCCCTCGGGGCCGTGGTACACGGCGTAGGCGCCGGCGATGACGGCCAGCAGCACCTGCGCGGTGCAGATGTTGCTGGTCGCCTTCTCCCGGCGGATGTGCTGCTCGCGGGTCTGCAGGGCCAGCCGGTAGGCGACGTCGCCGTCGGCGTCGACCGAGACACCGACCAGCCGTCCGGGCAGCTGGCGGGCCAGGCCTTCGCGGACGGAGAGGTACCCGGCGTGCGGGCCGCCGTAGGCCATCGGGACGCCGAAGCGCTGGGTCGTGCCGCAGGCGACGTCGGCGCCCCACTCCCCCGGTGCCTCGACCAGGGTCAGCGCCAGCAGGTCGGCCGCGACGACGACGGCGGCACCGGCCTCGTGCGCGGCGGCGGCCAGCGCGCGGTGGTCGCGGACCGCGCCGGAGGCGCCCGGGTAGGCCAGCAGCACCCCGAAGGCCGAGGGCACGTCGGTGGGCCAGCCCTGCGACAGGTCGGCCACGTGCAGGGTGATGCCCAGCGGCTCGGCGCGGGTGCGCAGCACGGCCAGGGTCTGGGGCAGCGTGTCCTCGTCCACCACGAAGACGGAGTCGGGCTTCGCCCGGCCGGCCCGGCGGACCAGCGTCATCGCCTCGGCGGCGGCGGTGGACTCGTCGAGCATCGAGGCGCCGGCCACCGGCAGGCCGGTCAGGTCGGCCACCGTGGTCTGGAAGTTGATCAGCGCCTCGAGCCGGCCCTGGCTGATCTCGGGCTGGTAAGGCGTGTAGGCGGTGTACCAGGCCGGGTTCTCCAGGATGCAGCGCTGGATGACCGCGGGCGTGGTGGTGCCGCTGTAGCCCAGCCCGATCATCGAGGTGAAGACCTCGTTGTCCGCGGCGCGCTCGCGCAGCGCGGCGAGCACCTCGGCCTCACCGGACGCCGCCGGCAGGTCGAGCGCGGCGCGGTCGCGGACCACCTCCGGGACGGCGGTGTCGACCAGCGCGTCCAGGGAGGGCTGGCCGACGGCGGCGAGCATGCGCACGACGTCGTCGGGCCGGGGGCCGATGTGCCGGGCGGCGAAGGCACCCTGCGGCTGCAGATCGGCCAGGGCGGGGATGCGGTGTCCGGGGTCGATCACGCCCCCGAACGTACCCGGGTGGTGCTAGGCGGAGGCGCGGCGGCGGCGACGCGCGGACAGCTCGTCGTCGGCCTGCACCGGGGCGCCGTCGACGCGCTCGGCGGGCAGCTCGGCCAGCTCGCCGGACAGCTCCCGCAGCGCGCCGGAGACGGCGATGCCGAACACGCCCTGGCCACCGGCCAGCAGGTCGACGACCTCCTCGGCGGAGGTGCACTCGTACACCGTGGCGCCGTCGGACAGGAGCGTGATGTTGGACAGCTCCTTCACCCCGCGGGTGCGCAGGTGGTCCACGGCCTTGCGGATGTTCTGCAGGGAGACGCCGGTGTCCAGCAGCCGCTTGACGACCTTGAGCACGAGGATGTCGCGGAAGCTGTAGAGCCGCTGCGTGCCCGAGCCGGTGGCGGTGCGCACCGACGGGGCGACCAGACCCGTTCTCGCCCAGTAGTCCAGCTGCCGATAGGTGATACCAGCGGCGGCGCAGGCCGTCGGACCGCGGTAGCCGAAGGCGTCGGAGTCGGCGTCGTCGTAGGAGGGAGCACCCACAGCTGCGTCGGGGAAGAGCTGGCCCTGGTTGCCGTCGCCCACGTCAGCGTCCTCCTGGTAGAGCGGCCGAACCGGACATCCGGGTCGGAGCCCCGCGCTGCTCCTGAGGAGTTGCACCGGGGTGATTCGTCGAACGTAGGCGTGCCCGCGGGGGCGGTCAACCGAGGGCGACGGCGTGTCGAGGACCTCACCCGGCAGGGTGACCGGACCGTGACCTGCGGCGACCCGCCTGTCACCGGCCGCTCACCGAGCGTCAGGGGTTGGGGCCGGACCCGGAGGGGCCGAAGAAGTCGTCGGGGGTGACCTGGTCCAGGAACTCCCGGAACTTCTCGACCTCGTCCTCCTGCTCGTCGGGGATCTCGATCCCCACCTCGTCGAGCAGGGCCTCGGCGCCGTAGATCGGGGCACCGGTGCGGACGGCGAGCGCGACGGCGTCCGACGGGCGGGCGCTGACCGTGCGCTGCTCGCCGAAGACGAGCTCGGCCAGGTAGATGCCGTCCTTCATCTCGGTGATGTGCACCGCCTGCAGCGTCGCGCCGAGGGCGGTGACCACCTCGCGGAGCAGGTCGTGGGTCATCGGCCGCTGCGGGCGGACGCCCTGCTGCTCGAACGCGATCGCGGCGGCCTCGACGGCCCCGATCCAGATCGGCAGGTACCGCTCCCCCTGCGTCTCCTTGAGCAGCAGGATCGGCTGGTTGCCGGGCAGCTCGACCCGGACACCGACCACTCTGAGCTCCTGCACGACGTCCCCCTCCGGTCGGTGCTGCCGGTCCCCAACGTACCCCGGGCCTCAGGCCCCGGCGTCGGACCCGAGGACCTCGCGCAGCCGGACCTCCAGCAGCGCGGTGTGCAGCTGCGCGGACAGCGCACCCAGCTCGTGCAGCTGCTCGGCCGCGCGGGCCCGGGCGTCCTCGGTGCGCGAGGCCAGCGCGGGGGCGACGACCTGCTCGAGCAGGGCCGCCTCGCGCTCGGCGCCGGTGCGGTGCACCCGCAGGTGCCGGGGCTCGATGCCGTGCCGGGCCAGCCCGGCCACCGCCTGGGCGACCGGCAGCGCGCCGGCCGGGAAGGCGCCGTCCGCGGCCGGGGTGAGCAGGCCGTGCTGCACGCAGTCGGCCAGCTGGGCGTCGTCCAGCCCGGCGGCCACCGCGAAGGCCGCCGCCGGCAGCGGGGCACCCTCCTCCGGCCGCGGGGCCGGCGGGGCCGGCGCAGGGTCGGCAGCGGGTGCGGCCGCTGCCGGCTCGGGCCGGGCCGGCTGCTCCCCGCGGTCCAGGGCGTCCAGCTGCTCCTTGATGACCCGCAGCGGCAGGTAGTGGTCCCGCTGCGCGGTCAGCACGAACCGCAGCCGGTCGACGTCGGCGGTGGAGAACTTCCGGTACCCCGACGGCGTCCGCTGCGGGTGGACGAGGTCCTCGCCCTCCAGGTAGCGGATCTTGGAGATCGTCACGTCGGGGAACTCGTCGCGCAGGGCGGCGAGCACCTCCCCGATCGTGAACCGCGGGCGGGCGTCGGGCCCGCCGGCGTCCACCGGGTCCTCCGAGCGCGCCGCCGAGGTCACGACGTGGCGGGCTCGCCGGTGCGCGGACCGGTCAGGTAGACCAGCCGGAACTTGCCGATCTGGACCTCGTCGCCGCCGGCCAGGGAGGCCACGTCGACCGGCTCGCGGTTGACGTAGGTGCCGTTGAGGCTGCCGACGTCGTGCACGGTGAAGCCGCCGCCCTCGCGGTGGAACTCCACGTGCCGCCGGCTGACGGTCACGTCGTCGAGGAAGATGTCGCTGTCGGGGTGCCGGCCGGCGGTGGTGACCTCCTGGTCGAGCAGGAACCGGCTGCCGGCGTTGGGGCCGCGCTTGACCACGAGCAGGGCCGAGCCGGCGGGCAGGGACTCCACGGCGCCGGCGTGGGCGTCCAGCGGGGTCTCACCGGTCTGGGGGGCCTCGCCGGAGTCCTCTCCGCCGACCTTGGGGATGACGCTGGTGGACTCCCCCGCCCGCTCCGGGGACAGGGCCGAGCCGCACTGCGCGCAGAAGCGACTGCCCTCGGGGTTCTGGTGTCCACATCGAGTGCAGTGCACGGTGTCTCCTCCGGTGTGCAGGCGGCCGTCGTCGCGGTCCCGGTGCTCGGGCCGCGGTCGTGCCGAGGGGGTCGTTCGATCGTCCGGGCGAGCATAGTGATCGCCGGGCCCGGGGCACCCGGGGGTGCCCCGGTCGGCGCGTCAGCCCTGGTCGACCAGGGCCTGGTAGGCGGCGGCGTCCAGCAGGCCGTCGGTGGGGTCCTCGGTGTCGCCGGCGACCTCGATCTCGATCAGCCAGCCCTCGCCGTAGGGGTCGGAGTTGACCGTCTCCGGCGTCTCGGCCAGCACGGTGTTCACCGCCGAGACGGTGCCGGCCAGCGGGGCGTAGACGTCGGAGACGCTCTTGGTCGACTCGACCTCGCCGACCGGGTTGCCGGTGGTCAGCTCCTC
>Ga0325400_1000435_pt1 | contig 30497 bp, 17 predicted proteins | sample PopdelMetagenome_2_FD_205662 | JGI IMG/M metagenome (GOLD analysis project Ga0325400, IMG submission 205662) | Populus deltoides microbial communities from Bellville, Georgia, United States - Xylem-PdKOR-R1 | ecosystem: Host-associated > Plants > Phyllosphere > Stem > Wood/Secondary xylem...
ATGGTATAATTACCTAAAAGGACTTCATTCATAATATTAATGAACAATTACATAAAAAGTAATCTTACAACCATTAAAATTTTGCAAAGACACCTAAACATATTAGAACAATAATTTATAATTGTGTCATTAAACTTGCAGCAATCCCATCACGTACGTAATCCATTCGCGAAGGCATGTGGTGTCCTTGCATTTGTGCACGTGGAGCAACATCAGTTAGAAAATCATCGGGCACAAAATCAGGATGACGATCAAACTCCATAAATGCCACATCTTGCATTGAAGTTCTTCTAATGTAGTTATGAATTGCCATGGATGCGACAACAATTCGAACTTGTGTCTTGTAGTTAAATGATGGCATATTCTGTAGGATTCGCCATCTTTTTTTCCAAACTCCGAATGTACGTTCTATCACACAACGTAATGAAGAGTGCACACGGTTGAAAATTTCTTCACGATTTTGTGGTTGTCCTCGCCTCCTAAATTCTTCCAAATGATATCTCTGACCTCTATATGGACCTAAAAATCCATATTCATTAGGATATCCTGAATCAACCAAGTAGTATTTCCCTGTAAATACAAATATTTTTTTGTAAATTCAAAAATGAAAAAAAACATTAATTATCACACACACACACACACACACACACACACGTTACTACCTTCTGGTGGCTTAGGAAATTTTACACGTGGATTGTCAATTGCTTCGAGAAAAATTCGTGTATCGTGTGCACTGCCATCCCAACCCGCCCAAACAAATGTGTATTGCATGTCAAAGCTACATGCAGCCATAACATTCTGGGTTGGCACACCTTTTCTTCCGATAAATGGAATTTAGTTTTATGAAGAAACACATGCACGCACATGTGTACCATCGATAGCTCCTACACAATTCTAATATACGAGAAACCAGCAACAATCATCAATTTGAGCTGACTAACAAAATAAATTTTGCAAATTCATTTAATACGATGTGCCATCAATAAATACAATTAATGACATTACCTTGAAATGTGGCATATACCTTGGATTGTTCATAATTTCCCACGGTGTGTTTACAAACCCGGGATCTGCAGGTTGTATTAAATCTGCAACGAGCGTACAAACTGATTTAAGAACTTCATTAAAGTACCTACTAATAGTTTCTCCTGAATGTTGAAATCTCTCCTGAACTTCTCTGTTGGAAGCACCCAATGCTATTGTATAAAGAAATATTCCAACTTTTTCAAAAACACACATTCTTCTAGATGCTTTTAACCCATATTGGTTTTCAAGTTGAAAGCAAAGACTCTGAAATGTCGCCGCATCCATCCTAAACATGTTTACACAGCGAGTCCAATGTCCATATAATATTTTGTGCAACCATTGCATTCCAGTGTTGTACGAATCCATACAAGGTTCCTTATATATATACGTATTGTAATATAATGCTAGGGCACCCGCCGTGCATATAACCAATTTCTGATGATCAAACTCTCTTTCCCAAAACAGCTCGTCTTCTTCATCTGATGCGTCGTCGTCATCATCATCAGAACTTTGATTACCACTGGAATCTCCATCGTTAACAGAAGAATTACCATAATTAACGTAATCGGCTATGTTCTTGATTACATCATCATAACTCCCCTCAAAAAGTGCTGAAAACCAGTGTGAATCCATATCTATCATGACATGCACATTTTTTATTAATTATTGAAAATGTTAAGATTTGTTAAAAAACACTATTATATGGATGTTACTGTTGTTCTTAATTCATTAAATTCTGATGCAATAATAAGATTTCTTTCAATGTACATTTTGGAGTCCTACAATGGCAATTAAAATGCCCAAAAATTTCTTGAATGGGAGCAGTTAGAAAAACAGAAGTTAAGAACATATAACAAAGAAATGAACAGAGACCCAATTATTTATTATTTACAAAATGGGAACAACCCACCAGACAAAGAATATTCGAATCTTCCAAAAAAAAAACCCTCAAAGCAAAAACATGAACCAGTATTAATGAAACAGTTACTGTTAAAAAAAAAAACTCACAAGGATAAAGGAAAGAAGAAAAACTCAATACACCATGTTCAAAAGATCCCAACTTTAGGTTACCCATCAAAGCATATAACCCAAAAATACTGTTGCAGATTCCAAAGGCATAACAATACTAATTACAGTGGAGTTGAAAGGAACAAAGTTGGAAAGACAGAGATCAAATACCTTTGACCGGAGATGGAAACAAAAGCCAGAGTGATGAATGTAAAACAAAATAGATAGAATTGGGGATTAATAAAACAAACATTTACAAACTAGTGAAAGCAATTTTGTTTATAATGAATTGCATGACATTGAAAGCAATCAACTGCAATTAATAATTAATAAAATGCAACTTACGTATTACAGATTGTTCACAATACCAACAATGTAGCAACACCACCAATTACACCACTAATTCTTCTTGGAAAGTGACAATATAAAAGTGAAAACCTTCCTATAATTGCTGCTATTTATATAGAAATACACAAGGAAGTAATATTACAAAACAGCAACCTAACTTTCAAAAGCAACCTAACTTTCATATGTGACATACACAAACTGAAAATTTTGATTTTACCAACCTAAACCTACCGTTCAAGAGCATGTAACCTAACATTCAATGTCAAGAATCCATACATTCAAATTGTAATAACAAGAAGCATCAATCTCGGTTTCCATGTAGTAACCAACCATTCAACATTAAGTAGCACAAACTGAAAATTATGATTTCAACAACCTAGACCTAACATTCAAAGTTAAGTATCCATACATGAAGTCAACATTTTAGAACTCATGAAATTCTAACCCAACAACAATATTCAGTGATACATATGTCAAAACAGACATAGTAATGGTGTTCTAAGTACTTGGTTACGAAAATACACAAAAAGGTGAGCAGAGAGTTCAATTTCCAGCAACAATGGGAGCACAGGAAGCCTGAAAAAATGGTGGAAAAGATTTCAGAATACTGAAAATGTTACTGGATTATAGAATTCAACATAAATAAAAAGACATGAATATGTTAAAAAGTTCAGAAGACCTGACCTTGTCCATCTAAGTTTTTCTTTGTTGGTCAAACATTATTTTCAGCCATGAAATTTTTCTATCAATACTACCCATTGCAGCCCACATCTCCCTCTTGCTCCTCGCACAAAAGAATTGAGTTGCAAATGTATGCAATGCACTACCAAAGGTAACTCCATCAATAGAATGCAGTTCTGCCATTACCTCGTCAATGCTACAACCTTTTTTATCTCTCGAAGGAGTTATGCTCTCTCTCGGCTTGGAGACAGTCTGAACAAGTTGATTCAGACATGAAAATAATTGTGCTCCCATTCCAGTTCCCTTTTTTTTTCCGCTTTGAGGTGTAGTGTGATGTGCACCCTTTCTCTTTGCACTGTTGGGGTTGCTGCTACTGTTTGCCACATTGCTTCCACCAACCATATTGCTAACGTCATGTATGAAATCAGGGATTGCATCCTCTTCAGAGTCGCCACTTCCTTCTTCCATATTAGTTTTCTCATTGGTTGTATTTCTCATTCCAGCAGCATCCCTATCATCTTCATCTGATAAGAGTCCTTGTGAGGGAGTCCAAGCATATTCTCCCGTGGCCACTATGTTAGCAAACATGATATCATACTTGGCACACAATGAGGGCTCTATGCCGACATGCCTAAACTTTTTTGCTCCTCTCATTTCCTGTGTAATGAAAGCTGGACGTACTTAGCAATGATAGTACATTAACAAATAATACAATATGACAAATAATTTTGTGAGGCTATTGATAATGAAAACATAACCTGAATTTTTAATTGCCACCACTCATCAGTTGCTGAGATAGTCCCAAGTTCAGTTGACCAACCAACTCCAGTTTCAGTTATTAATTTTTTCCATACCCTCCAGTCCTTTTTAATCCCATCCTATTTGTTTTTAAGTTGAGCTTTTGTTAATGAAAGTCCTGTCTGATCTTTGAATGATTGTATGACAAATTTCCAGTCAGCTTTGTCGAAATGGGTGTTTGGTCTCATGCCTCTCTCAATTGCTGTAATGCAAATGTCACAAAATGTGTGCAACATTGCCTTGGTCCAAGAAGCTTTATCATATGTGTCAGACCCATCCATTGCTTAATGGATGACAATACAAGGAAAAATTAAACAAACAATGAACTATATAAATAAGATATTAAATGCTGATAAGGGCTGAAATTAGATAGTAATAGAACAGGAAATTACATTTCCAGCAAAAGGTCAACCAAAGAATAACAAAAGATTTAATGTTGACAAGGGATGAAAAAATAAATTAACAATTATCTATAATAGCTTGGTTTACAATGCAAGAAAAATTAAACAAACAATTAACTATAGCTGACAAAAAATTGGTCAACTGTTTATTGACAGGGGAAAGAACATGAACAACTAACTATGGACAAATGAAACCATTAACCTTGTGTCATCAATTATCAGGGGATGTTAAATACCCCACCCTCAAAACCCAGTTGATGCAAATAAGAAAAGGTTGCTGAATTTTATGTATTCAACAGCAAAAGCAACAGGGACATCGATCCAAAAGCATTCATAACCAGAAGGATTCATAAAACCTACCCAACCAAAATTCACTTTCTACTCTGAGTGATCAAAGAATGGAAAACGTTACTTTACATAAGCAGAACTGAACTGAGCAGAGCCACCACTGTGAAAATAAAACTTGAACCCCAAATGTGTAGTTTTATACCTCACTTTACAATATCCATTCTGTTAAGCTAGAAATTACTAAATCCCAAGAATGGAGTTATTAATCTAGACAAGAAGATTGCAATACACCTTCCCCACCACACCCTTTCCTGCAGCCTTGCAATTTTTGATCATATGTGTAAACAACTCGGCATTCATTGGAGGGACATTAATGGAACTATTAATGCTTGAAAACTATTAATGCTTTAAAGTTGCAGAGAGTAGTTTGCTTTCGGCCTCAATTACTACAGGTTTAACATGGCATCCCAACACATGCATAACTACCCACGGACAACTACATCTAGTTTAACATAGCAACCAACACATAAATAATAATGGAGATAAAAATCATCGGGAATAAACAAAATGATAAATAATCAATTATCACTGTCAAGATTAAAAAACAAAAGATTTTAAAAAAGGGAACAACAGCTCAGGTTTCACTAGAATCAACAACAATTAACTTAAAAATACTATACAAGGGGACCAGTGAAGTAAGCAATCTAACCCGTTGAAAATTGCAGCTTTGGTGTTTGAATGAAGCAGGATGTTGAAATCTTTTTTGGGGTTGTTGATTGCAGGAACACGGTTTGCTCTTCTTCTTTCGTTTCTGTTGATAAAGAGAAATGAATGAAACACTTGCAATTTAAACTTTCAAGAGTAAAAATAGTTGATTTATCAAAGGAAATCCACAGAGTGAGGCGTCGTTAGTTGACTGCACACCACCCGCTATTTTGCTAGCTTCTCATTTCGATGAGAGACCCGCAGAAAGTCATCACGGCCTCAGAAGGTTCAGCCGAGGGATTGGAGGGGGGGCTAGCCAGGTTCAGTGTCAGTAGGACATATAAATTAACTAACAGAAGATCAGAGCAGTGAAGACAAACTAACCCGTTGGGAATTTCAGCTGTGGAGTTTGAATGAAGCACGTCCAATGTCCATGTTTAGGGGTTGTTGATTGCAGTAAAATGGGTTGCTGCTGTTCTTGTTTTTCTGTTGTCAAGGCAAAAAGAATGACAACCGAATGTGAATAAAGAGACACAGCCATCACTTTAATTATTGGTGGTTGTGTAGCAGTAATTGTTTCCTGAATGGTTGTTGTGCGCAATGAAGAGAAATGAATGCAAAGAATGGATGAGAAGAGCAATGACAGAGAAGAGGATAAGTCGGTAATTTCCCATCTCTGTTATCTCTGGAAGTTCAACCTGTGGTTGAACTTGCAAAAAAGCAGCAAATTACTGCTTCTCTAAAATCACGGTCCTGCCTCATTTTACTGGTGGGACCCACGTTTTAAATTTTTGTAACATGTGGTAACCAAACACATGTTTCAGTGCGTTTTTAAAAAACGCAAACTCTACCGCTTAGACAAACGGAGCCTTAATGAATATAAAAGCAGCACTTCACTCACTAAAACTTCAATAATACTTTTAATTCCACAGAAGATTTCTAATTTAGAAATCATAATATTTCAGATGAAAAGCCAATGGTACTGACATCACAAAATCATGTATATCACTAGTACAATCTCATAATTAAGTGCGCAATTCTTCTACCTATCGGCCATGTATGCGTACTGGATACTGTTTTCGAACTAATCCTTCCCACACAAATTCCTCATATAAAAAAAAGGAAGAATCAGTAGATTCCATATCATTCAATAATTTGTGCATTTACACTCTTTTTAGGAATTCAGAAATTAACAGCGATTCCAAAAATAAAAAACTATCTGCTTGTTATACATAAAAATTATGTTAAAAAAGGAAAAGATGAAGTCTTGGACATGAAAGGGGTGTTTAAAAGTGAGTTTCAACCTATTTTTTTTTGTCAAAAATTATTTATTTTTGTTTTAAAATTATTTTTTTATATTTTTGAATCGTTTTGATATGCTGATATTAAAAATAAAATTTTAAAAATATAAAAAAATTGATTATAGACTAGATTCGATAAAAACCCAAATTTATGTAAAAAATAGTTTATATGCTGTAAAATCCTTAAAACAAGTAATGGATTAACGTGGGTAATTTGAAAGCAAAAGTATTCTAGATGTTATATGATTCTTAAAATAAGGAATGATTTTATCAAGTAAGCTAATAATCTTGTAGGCTGATAGATTCAGCATGCTGGTGACTTATAGAAGGATAAGTAGTAGGCTTGTAACTAATAAGCAGTAATCTTCATAGCAAATTCTTTTTTTTTTTTAAATATATTTTTCTATTAAGATCTCACTTAGATTAAGAACAATTCTATGATTGTAAGTATTATTTGCAATAAATTTTCTTGTTCTTGAATTTCAATTATTTTTTAATATTTTCATTGAGTGATTGAATCTTTATTTCTTTAATTGAGACAAATACAAAAGAACCCTGAATAACTGTAAACGACATACTGATAAAGGTATATAATTTCTGGTATTGATCACTAATACCGTAATAATCTACAAGATACAAAAATATATAATGGAACTTGAAAAGCACTGAAATTTAAGATTGTAGAAAAATAATGTCTTTTTTTGTTATTTTATTTCCATGTCACTTCTTCTTCTTCTTCGTTTCTGCCAACTACAATATCAGATATACCAATTGAGGTGCATAAGTTGGTATCAGAGCGTTCCTTCCTTGAACTGATGGCAGAGGGCACATCAAACCTCTTTCTCGCTCTTGAGAAAGTCACCTCATCACTGAATCCCTTACAAAGAACCACCCACCAGAACTGTATGGACAGTGATCAATGGGCAGAAAATATATAAATATATGTAATCTGATGCTAATTCGATGGAGGAGGAAATGAATCTATGAGCTTAGAGACTGGAAAACAAAATGATATATTATTAGCATTAGAGAAGGTACATGATTTTTTTATTCAGTATGACATATTTTGATAGCTTGAACCGAGAAGAGTATGATTGATTAAAATTGAACAAGAGCAGAAAAATCCTGTGTTCAGAGAGAAGAATACCTCTCATCAGTGACCTGAATTTGAATCTAGTTGTAATTGTATAGAAATCCACATGCTTAGACTGTAACCAACACTGAAAGTCAAATCTCCGAATAGACTATCTTTCACGAGTGTGCATGCATCCGAATAAACAGAGTGACATTCAGAGGAGCTAGAGCCAGAGAATCACAAAATCAACTGAAACAGACATCTCAGACCAACAGGGGAACCCACGAGGTTCCATATTTTGATATAAGCATTTTTCAATGAATAGAATAAGGCATGCGGTGGGTCAATAGACTCGTAAACACTGAACTTAGACAATTCCATCAAGATTGCTCATCACATTATCCGTACAGAGCAAATGTTGTGAAAGCATCACATTAATATCCACATTATTTCACTTGTAATTTTATTTTACAAGTGAAATAAACAGAAAGAATTTAAAACAATCAAATTGAAAACAATGTTGATGAAAAGGAAAAGGCCTCGCACTGCCAGACCTGCATGTTATTACTGGTCTAGATGTGCGAAGCTTGGATGAACTTTATAATTAAAAGAAAAAAGCAATTTTATTTTTTTATTAATAATAAAATCTTAATAACTATGCTTTCATCTTTATATATCTTCAATGGGTACGTACAAGCTTAGATGCAAAATCCTTTTGTTTTTTACTATTTTTTTTTCTCAAAATAAAAACCTAAACCTAATAAAACTAACTCATAGTAAGCATCTCCACTCTAAAATCATAAAAAAATTAACTAAATCTAAAAGTTTATTCTCAAATTCTAAGCTCGGTCTATTTTTCCAGTGATAAAGTGACTTTTTATGGATAATGAAGTTGTTTAATTTATCATTTTAAATCTTTTCACAACCTTTTTTATATTGTCCTTATAAGAAAATTTTAATATTTCTATGATTTGTTGTGAATCTTTTTATGCCATTGCTTTGTTTAATGAGGCAAACCCAAATTGCTATTTGCAACCAAAATGTCACTTTAATTAATTGTGTTTTAGTGCTCTAGGGAAAGAAAAAAAACACTGAAAATGAAATTTAAGATTGTAGAAAAATAATGTCTTTTCATTGTTATTTTATTTCCATGTCACTTTAATTAATTGTGTTTTAGTGCTTATACCCGAAAAATCAATGGAGTTTTTTTTATATATTTTAAAAGTGTTTATGAAAAAATTAAATTTTTTTATTTTTTTGTTTTAAATTAATATTTTTTTAGTATTTTTATATTATTTTAATGATTATATATAAAAAGATAATTTTTAAAAAATAATTTTACCACGTAGGTTGCTTAACTTGTGATTTAGGTTTAAGACTTACAGTGTACAGTTGCTATGCTACCATTGCAATAGTGTTGTATGCACTCGCGAGCGTGAGAGCGTTCCTCCCTAGAACTGAAAGTAGAGGCCAGAGAAGGAATCAATGAATGAATATCATCAGCGAGTGAGCTTAAGGCCGCAGCGCTTCCTATAGAGCATTCCCTTTTCGGACAGGAAATCGTATGAATCAGAAATCGAAAACGGGATGCTTTGAAGAAAAAGGAGGATGGCAATTGGCTTCCAAGTCCCTTTTAGGTGTTTGGTCACTGCGTCTCCGATCATTGATGGTCCGACTTTCCGCTTTCAATAAAGCAATTAGATATTTAGAGGTATTCGGATTAATATTATTAATTAGAATAATTTATGGTTAACTTGTTAGGACCAATAAAATGAAGTATTCAGGCTCCAAAGAATCCATCTCTTCAACGGGTATAGAGGCTGGTTGCAGTGCTGCAAACTTTATATACACCTTTAGGTGAACCTAACCATATTAAAGCATTTAAATGAAGCGCTTTAACCGGTCAGGTCGCCTAAGAGGTGAAGGCCGAAAGGCAGCACAATTTTGAGGCTGAAGCTAGAAGCTGAATAGGAAGGATTCCGAAGATGGCACCGTCCTTAGTTAAAAAAATAGTTTCAGAAAAAAAAAAACCCGGGAATTTGGGATGGATATGTGATTTTCCTTAAGAGTGTAGAAAGGCTAACTTAAAATTTGGGGTGTAATGGAATCTACAGCCTTCCATCCCTACCCAGATAGACACACTACAGCTGCAATACAAGGAAATGACTAAATTACTTAAAAATGAGAGATTGTATCTAAGTTGTTGATATAAAACCATGAGAAAAATCCAATGGTAGATGAGAAGTCCAAGTCATCTGTCCAAGTCAAAATGATTTCCCTCTCATACCAAAACCTAAACCAACCATTGGCGCCATTTTACAACTGTCATAACTGAAATATCCTTCTTGTCACAAGTTAAGTTGGATTCGAGGGGGAGGAAAGAATTGCACTGGACACAAAGGTTGTTTTCAAATCAAATGAACGTTATTAGAATTTAGTTATAGCAATACGCGCGTTTTATTAGTGCAGGGTTTGTTAAGAAAAGATGCCACGTGTGGCCAGTAGTGAGAATATAGGATGTTATCTTCATGTATATGATCTGTAACAGAATTGGAGAAGGATAATAATGAACATAATGAATGAATGTTGAGCTGAATTCGTGGAATTCTGCTTCTACCTCTCTCTTCTTCTTCCATTTGCTCACTAACCTGTAAACACCATGACTGGAGCTTGTCTACCAGCCATTTCCATCACTAAGGCACCTCTGGATGTTTTCCAGATTGGTTCCCACTCAATCAGACACGCAACACTTCTCCTTTTATTTTCATTTTTATTCTCATTCTTAAAATCTCTAAGCAGTTAGGAGGAAGAGCCGAGTCTACTAATGGGTCTGCTACTACCACTGCTGCTTCAGTTGTTCATGCGAAAGATGGAAGTGGTTTGTTAAATGGTATTTACTTGCGTTCTCCCTACCCCCCCCCCTCTTTTTACTTTTTTTTTTCTGGGGAGGGGGGGTTATTTTGTGCTATTAATTTGAGTTTGGAGATTTTCAAGAAATGTAGCTATGATTTGTTTTATTTTTTAAAAAAAAACTGGGTTTTTCTATTTTTGTGTTCTTGAATTGATTTTGGGGTTTAAAATTATGGGTTCTTTGGTTTTTTTGAAGAAATTGAGTAACCCGGTTGATTTTTGAACAAACTCTATTTCTGAGTGTTCCTAGTTTTGTGTTCTCGACTTGATTTTGGGGTTTTCAATCATGGTTCTTTGAATTTTTTAAGAAAGATTCATGTGTTCATTATTAAAGAAATTAAAGAATCAATGTGTTTTGTTTTTTTGAATTGATACATGCAGTGAAGAGTGCAAGAAGGATATGCCAGTGGTTTTATAAGTTTCCAAGGCTGTAGTCTTGATGCTAAAATCAAGATGAATTCTGGTTAGTTCAGTTCCATAATGTAGTCTTGATGCTAAGAGGCACTAATTTTGTTTTGTTATCTGATTAATCAACTGATTGTTTGCTATGATTTGGGGATTGTGAATTAGTGATTTGGTTTGTAGGAAGACAGCAACCTTGACAGAGCCGAAAGCGAAGAAACAGGAGAAGGGCAAGGATCAAAATGCACTGAAACAACCTCCCATTACTCCTCATGCAGTGCCCTTTGTTGCTTGTTTGTGTGGTGTAATATAATGTGATGATAATATGTGAATATGGGGAGTGGGGTTTGTATTGATGTGTGTTGTTCTTTAATTAGGGCTGATCTTAGAAAAGAGTATAAGGAAGGCAACCCACACTCTAAGGATGTTAAGAAGATAAATGAAACGTAATGTAGTTTTGTCATTTTCAATTTTATTATGTTGTTTAGGTTGATATACTAATAATTATAAGGGGTGATCTTAGGAAAGAGTATAATAATGCTAATGCTGCATTTGATGAAATTCAGGTTGCAAGGGAAGGTGGTGAGAGATGGAAATCAATGACTGATGAAGTGAGTGTTGGTTTATCTCTTTTTTTATATATATAAATCATTGGTGGACACTTATAAGCTATTGAACGATGAGAGTGGTCTGTAACTATTATGTTTTGATTTTGATTTGTTTTGGAAGAAGAAGCCTTATGTGGATAAGGCTGCTGAGCTTAAGGCAGGGTATGGTGGCCTTAGAGGGTAACAATGCTGAAAATAAGGATGTGAGTTCAAAATATTTCCTCAATTTATTGATTTAATGAGAATGTTGTCATGGGATTTAGAACCTTCAAGCTTAATCTTTTAATGAGTTTCGGGATTGTGCCTGAAATCTGATACATTTAAAATCTCCAGAAAGTTGATTGTCCTGTTGTTTAAAATCCTTGAGACAAACCCACTAAGCTGATTTCATTTGAGCTCCATTGAGGATGTATCTCTAAAATATCAAACTTCAATTGGCTATGTGATAGCTTGAGCTTTTGCAAATTAGACATGTTGGTGAAGAAACCACTAATGCTATCCATTAAAAAAGTTATCAGATAGGTCTCAAAAGCTCAAAGGATCTGGTCTTGTAAATTTTGAAGGGTTTTCTTTAAGTTTACAGTTAGCTAGATGAACACCTGAAAGTTCTTTATCTTTGATCCAATCAAGACCTGACCCTAAACTGAGGTTATTGTAAGTCAGGTCTTTTGATAATAGACGAGGAAGACCCCTGCCTTGAATAACTGGCAAAGGATTTGAGAGCTCAATTCTGGATAAGTTAAGGTGCCACAGGTTTTGTAAGTTTGAAATGGATGAAATAATTTGACCTATAAGACTATTAGAACTCAAAGAAGTGTAAGAGATTCTTGACCTGCAGCTTCTCAGCCCTTCTCCTTTTTCTTTTTCGATTGAGTTTTTGGCTTGCTTTTGTGAGACATCTCGTTGCTGATGTGGCTTTTTTTTTCTCTGATTCGCAGGTCATTCATTCCTGGATTGGTGCACTGTAAAGATTGCCCATGAAAAGCGCTTCAATTTGGCAAGTTTTTCGGATTATAATTTTTGTCGGGGGAAGGAAGTGTTGATTGAGCGTCCTATTCATCTGGGACCGGTTTCGGGCCTGGCCATTCCATCTTCTCTGTGGTTTGGTGGCTAGGTATGGTCTTCATGGAGCCAGGTTTGGTAAAGCCTTATTTTCAGTTTCATTTGATTTGCTTTTTTTATTTATTTCTCGCACACCCTTACCACTCCATTTCACTTCGTTTTATGATGGGCTGCCATGTTTGCTTTGGCTATCATAGCTACTGCCCTTATTAGCTTCTTTCCCATCGTGTCAAGTTGTCTAGTTTTTTTTCTTTAAGAGAGTAACGAATGGTTAGTTGTTTTTTTTTTTTTGCCCTGAAAAGCATAGCTGTGTGCTCTCTCGGTTTCTTTCTTGCATTTATTTTTTGGTTGTTTTCTCTATGCTGTTCTTGGCTTTGGTTCTTTATTTTTTTTTTTTGTCTTAGCAACATCTGTTCATTGTTAATTTTTTATTTCGATTGTGAGTATGGCTGTGAAAATTGGTTTTGCTAATCTTTGTTGAATGTTTTTGGGCGGTGGTTGTATCGGTTGTTTTGATCTATTTGCTCTGCATCTTTAGCTTTTGGTTATTGTTTGCTCTTGCAATCCCTATTTGGTGTTTTTTCTTTGGGTTTTTCTTATTGTTTTGATAGGTTAACCAGAAGATTTGGCATCTTATACATTGTTTTTTTATGGGTTTTGTTTGCCTTGTGGGGCCTCTTCTCCTGCGTTTCCAGCTTTGTTGGGTGAGCTTATGTGGTTTTATTTTGCTGGTAAGGCCAACTATTAAGGTCCTTTTCAGCTCTTTTTTTTTTTCCTTTAAAGATTAGTGCATTCATGAGTTGTTTTGTGTTGTTTTATGATGTTGTTCCTTTGGGGATGTTCTAGACTTCAAATTTTATGCTCTTGGTTGTGGCTGGTTGGATGCTGAAAAAATTTCCTTCTTTGGTTGTTTTTGCGTTCATAAGTAGGTTCATGTTGCGCGTTGATGCATGTATAAAGATTCAATTTTTTTTTTACTTTAATTGTGGCTACTTGAACGCTAATGAGGTTTCCTAAAAAATTTTGATTATGCTTTAAAGATGATTTACTAGATGTTTCAACACTTCCAAGGCTACATGTTTCATAAAAGATGATGCACAAAAGAGATAAAAGAATTCATTAGTTGCTAAATGTTTAGGATTTGGTTTTTTGAAACTTTGTTGTGCTGACTTTTCTTTAGTATAGTGTTGTATTCTTTTCTTTTGTTTTACTCTTCTTTCCTCTTCCCTTACCTTTGTTTTCTAATTTTTATCGTGGAACATCTATCACTTGCCTTACTGTTTTGCTATCAACTCTACTAGGATCACGCGCATTCTCTCGCCAGTCAGCTTCTTGGTCTTCTTTCAAGGATCTGACGGTACATCTCATTTTTTTTTCTTTCGCTTATACATGTTCTTAGCTTCTCATAGTTGTTACTTTAAGTACCCCCCCTCCTTTACTCAATCCTTATCCATCTTTCTTTTAAGTTTGCTTCTACACAGTTGTTATGCTCCCAACCTCTATTTTTACCCCGGAAGCAGTTCCTTTTGTGTTTTTTTTTGCTGCCGCAGTTGTTTTCTCTTCTACATTGTGCATGCACTCTTTTACCCTTTTTGTTTTTTATCCAACATTTCGTTTCATTTCGCTGGCTCAGCATCCTATTGATCAGTAGATTTATGACTTTGCAAGGTGTTGTTTATGGTGGTGCTCTGTTAGCGATCTCAGGCCCTATAATCAGGTTTTTTAAGAGGCCTTTATTCTTCTCTTTTTCATTCTTTTTTTTTTATTATTTTCCTTGGATTTTCCAGCCTGTTTTGCAGCACATATGCTTTTGTTGTGATCTTTGTTTATGTAAATTTGATAAGGCATATGAAAAAAATCCTGGTTAAATGATTCTTTCTTTTGAGGTGAAAGATATTGGAAAGCCAAACTTGAAAAATTCAGTCGTGCATGAAGCGAATGAGCCTCTATTAGAAAATCTTGAGAGAGCATATAAACAATTAGACATTGATGAAGAAGAAGCAATAACCTAGAAGTTAAAAATCATGAGATCTTTTTTGAAGGGAACATGGAGAAGAAGAAGAAACTTACTTTGCAGGTGCAAACAGCTCTAGCTTGGAAAATACTGTTGTCCTATGGTTTGATTTGGTTGTTAAATATGAAGCATCATGCTGGGAGATTGAAATGCAATTTTAGAGTGATTGTGTTCCCCTTTATAAGCCACAACTAACATGATAGGATCCTCCAGGCTACTTTCTACATGGGTTCGATCCATGTCACCTTCTGACCACAAGTTGTTAGATATAAGAATGGCTGGTGTATCCTCAGAAACCCTTGAGCTGTCGATTGAAGAGGGTTGGTTTTACCATTTCTGTTCTACCTGTTGTTTTCAGGAGTAACATGTCAGGTTTTTGGTACTTCATTTTTATGTTGGCAATTTGTTTTTCTATTGCTCTACAATTTTATTGTATCGTCTGATATTCTTAATCTTGGGTGTCATTATGCTGAGCGTTGCATCCACTCCACTTGGAGCAGGTCTTTGGTATTTTACGACAGCAGTACCATGGCGACGGGGATCATCCTTGTAATACTTGTGGTTCTTTTTCAGGTAGTGTAGTTATAAAGCCTTAGTTCTTGAAATTGTGAATTGTGATCTAATCAGTTAGCCATCCCTGTTCTTAAGCAATAACCCCTCTCTTTGGAGTGATCGATATACTTTGTGAAGTGAATTTACAAGAGCTGCCCATTCAAGTTTCTTTGTGCATTTTGGTGATTTTAGTTGTTCATTATTTGCAGCATTTTTTTCTTCAAAACTATTTTCTGCTTGGAGCTCAATAAGAAGGTTTAAACCAAATTTATGCATGTAACTAACAGAAGTTGAACTGTAAAAATTTTGCATCCCTTTTACATTGGATTCTTGCGTTATAAGATTTTATTTATAGCTATATAAAAGCAGTTTGTTTCTGTATTTCTTACTTAAGAACTTAACGTACTGCAAGACTTCAAATTAAGTATCCATCCTCCTGCAGCCTTTTGTTTCATCCATTTCTGTTTCCATCAAGTTTTCTTATCTTGCTCTGTTCACTTTGTTTATTCTACAGATATAAGAAGTGTGTTTGTTGATAGAAGTTTCTTCAACTTGCTCTAATAAAAAAATAATAATAGAAGTTATATTGCATACACATAGCTAACATGGTGTTAGCCATTGAAAGATAAACAACGCTAAAATTCAAAATGGTTGGAGTTAGATAATATATTATCAATATATAATTTATAAATCTATATTTTATATATAAACTGGAGCCAAGTTTGCATTTTTCTTTTTTCTTTTTTCTTTTTAAATCTTGGGGTCAACTAAAGAGTGTTTTTAGCTTTAATTGTATTTGCTACTAAAAAGTGATTCGTTGGCAATCTCAGTAATAATTTTATTGGTTGTTATTAAATGAAATTAGCTAAGTTAAAATTGGTTAGGCAAGAAATGATTAGGTAATTTTAAAAAAAAAGTAAAAGTCTAATAACATTTTAAATTATTGACTTCATGGTTATAATTTTTCAATTTTAACAAATCATCATTAAATTCATATTTATATAAAGTATTTAATTTTAAGATTTATAGTGGTTTGTTTTAAGAATCATAATTGTATATAAAGTTGATGATTTTAAAATAAATAATACTGCATAGACAAATGCAATAAATATATAAGTTAAATTATCTTGTAAGAATGATATTAGAAGAATGTTGGATGGCTATTGATTTTATCATTGATAAGTATATATTTTGATACATAGTAATGGTTACTTTTGATAATGGCATGTGATAGTGTCCGTCCCAATACATTCCACAGAAATAATGATTTATGGTTATTGATAATAAGATACATTTTGTTAACATCATAATAAAAAGATAATAAGATATTAGTCTCTAATAATTGCTTTAATTTGATTATGATTGATTTGGTTACTTTTGATAATATGTCTAAAGAATGCTGGGATATGAGAAATAAACCATTTTTAAGAGAATGAAGTCTGATTATTGCTGCTTTCATTTTTTTGAAACTACAAAGTAATGGAATAATTTAAACCCCAACTTACCTGTACGTGTCTATAAGACCCTTTATATCGATTTCTGGGATATGAGAGATCTTGGGCCACTCAGAGCCATTCTCCTCTCTGCAATTTTCTGATAGATGTGGACATCCCCCCCAAATCTCCAATGTCTTTAATTTGGAGAGGCGTTGAATGGCTGTTGAACTTGGCATATACTTGAGATTCTTGCAATCCGAGATCACAAGACATTGAAGAGAAGAAAGGTTGGCCAACCACTCTGGCAATGCTTCCTCAAATCCCTCCCCGTTGAAATCACGTATAAACAATACCTCGAGGGCAGTGAGGTGTTGAAGTTGGTGTGGTACACTCTTCAGTTTATCCCATCCCCATATCGTTAGGGATTTGAGGGACCCACTCAAGTTGAGGTGTTGGATTGAGTTTAAAACTCCTGCAGGAAAAGCCTCCATCTCCCTTGAGAAACCACCGATGCCCAAATACTCCAGTTGGGTGAGGCCGCCTAGGAAATCATCCCATGGGATATCACTCAAACTGGGACACGCGGAGATATCTAAATCAACAAGAGAAGGCAATTGTCGTAAACCATGCCAATCAATACTGATGAGCTTATCACAACCTCTAATCCTTAATCTTTGAAGCGAAGACAATTCTTGCAAATCACTGATATGGATAAGCTCACTCCAATAGCATATCCATAATTCCTCTAGAGATGCGCAACATTGTAGTCCGCTTGGAAGAGCTCCCAATTTACACCTATTAACAAATAATTCCTTCAAAGAATATTTCAATTCTCGGAAATCACCAGGAATTGAGATCAACTCACGGCACCGATATATACTCAATTCCACCAGAGCTGTGCAGTGTTGTACGCTTGGAATGGATGCCAGCTTTGGACACCCCCATATACTTAAAACTCGAAGAGACGTGAAGCCATGAAACTCACCGGACAAATATCTCAGTTCATCACACCATGAAATTTTAAATTCTACAAGAGATGATAGACGACATATCGGAATGCTTTCCAACTTTCCACACCCCTCAATGCTCAACTCTTCAAGACAGGGAAATACTGCAACAACTTCTCCACCTGGTATCATCCATTCTTCAAGACCATCCATACCCCACAAAGTGAGTTTTTTTAGTGCTGGAAACAGTACTTCTGCGCTGTCACCGCTGCTATAGAACTCATTGCCTATACATTTCACATTAGGCATTCCATTCATATATAGAATCTTAAGGCGAGGAAGACATCCAAGTGTTGGGAGTTGCCTCAACTTGCCACGCCCCTTAATGCTCAACTCTTCAAGACAGGGAAATACTGCAACAACTTCTCCACCTGGTAACATCCATTCTTCAAGACCATCCATGCTGAATAGAGTGAGTTTTTTCAGTGCTGGAAACAGTACTGCTGCACTGCCACTGCTGCTACTATAGAACTCATTGCCTATACATTTCACATTAGGCATTCCATTCATCTCTAGAATCTTAAGGCGAGGAAGACATCCAAGTGTTGGGAGTTGCCTCAACTTGCTGCAGCCATTCAATCTCAGCACCATCAGATTATTGAGTTGCAATATCCATGATGAGAAATTTTCACCTCCATAACCCACAATTGTCAAGCTTCTTATGTCTGGGTGAGGCTGCAGGCCTTCCAGCACATCCTCGCTATTGACACCGCTGTTACCTTCATCATCACTCCATTCAAACACCAAGTTGTTCATTCTTTTTCCACTCAGTTCTGCCGTCTCAGCTTCTTCTCTGTCTCTCACTTGCTCAAGCTTGCATATCTTCAATGCTCCTCTTAGTTCTTTCAAACATCCCAGCTCGTCAACCATATGATCTGGACCCACAGAAAATAAAGGCAGAGTTTGAATGCGTGTTAAGAGTCTCACCTCAGCTGGCACTAGCTTTGGATCATCAAAATGAAGATGTCTCAAGCTGACTAAATTTCTCATTTTCTTGGGAAGCTTTTCTAGTGACTTGCAATTAGAGAATCTTAATGTTTCCAAATGGTAGAGCTCGGTGAAGGATTCTGGCAATGCTCTGATACTGGTACGTGAGACATCAAGATATCTCAAATATCTCAGCTTGCAAATTGAATCTGGTAACTTTGTGATACCAGACCGTCGCAATTTGAGAGTTCTCAAGCTTTTGAATTTCCAAGATCCATTGAATACATCAACCATTGAGAAAACAGTACGCAATTTTCTAGCATCAACCGCTGTTAATGCTGCCTCACCATCCCCACGAGACATGCGATTTAGATGACGAATATGAGATGCACCATCAACAGCCGAATCCTCCTCCAGATTTAACACTTCTGATTTTGAGACCTGCAATGCAAGATCATGCACAAGATCATGCATCTTGCAGCTTGTTACGATCTCACAATCATTCCTTTTAACATCTTGGAAAAAGGAATTTGCAAGCAAGTCATTGAAACACTTGTTGCCTTCGTCTTCCATCCTCCCATTTGATGGCCTGAGAAAACCTTCAGCCATCCAAAGTTGAATTAGCTCTTCCCTTTCAATTTCAAAATCTTTAGGAAAAATGGAACAGTATGCAAAACATTTTTTCAGTGTTGGCGATGACAAGTAATCAAAACTTAATCTCAATACGCGCAAAGCTTTAACTCCATCCGGAGAATTCCAAATTCTACTGTTTAGAATTGACTGCCACTGTTTTGCCTGCTTTCCGTGAAGAGTTCCTCCCAAAACTTTAGCAAGTAATGGTATCCCTCCACATTTCTTTGCAATCTGTTCTCCAATATACTCCAAGTCTGAAGGTATTGTTTCTCGTCCACCCCTGCTCACCTTTTGCTTGATAATGGACCAACATTCATCATCTGTTAGATTTCCTGGCTTGTGCTGACTCCGTGGAGAAGTCTTCATCATGCCTGCTACTGTCTCACTGCGGGTTGTAACAACAACAGCATTCCCATTCTTGCTGTTAATTTTTAACAGTTGCTCCTTCAAATCATCCCACTTAGCATGGTCTTCATTCCACACGTCGTCAAGAACAAGAAGAAGTGTTTTCTTTTCCAGCTTTTTCTTAAGGTTTTCCATAATTGCATCTAGATTGCTCAACCCACCAGTAGATTTATCAATCTTTTGCAACATCTCTCCTAATATCCTCCTTTTACTGAAATCATTGGAGACACAAACCCATAGAGTCACATCAAAATGGTTTTTCTCCCTTGCTAATTGACAAACTTTCTTTGCTATGGTAGTCTTTCCAAGACCTGCCATCCCAAAAATAGGGACAACAGACAGAACTTGTTGACCGATCGAGCCAGTCAGCAATTTCATAACTTCATAGACATCATCCTCCCTTCCTACTACAACTTCTGAGCTTTCAAGCAAGGAATCTGTCTCTCGGTCTATATCCCGGATAACTTCAGGAGCACTCTCTACATGTTGAGATGCAATTCCCAGCCCAAAGCGAGTTGCAAGTTTCTGAATCTCATCCAGTGATCCATTGATCTCCTTAACTTTCTGACCCATATTCAGACGGAATGCAACAGGGTTGTGCAGTGACAAGCAGTCACGTACCTTTCCCTTCTTTTGGTCTTTTCGGAGAATCTCATAAGCAAACTCGTCTAGAACATCTTCAGCATCGTAAGCTACATCTTGTAGCTTCTCCAGCCAAAGCTTCACAGAATCGTCTGTTACGGGCCTTCTGGCTGCATCTTTGAGCACAGCTTTGATCATGGTCACGGACTGCTTGAGCTTTTGTAGCTGTCCCTCCAATCCCCAGGCAAGTCTGATCCCTTCAGAAGCTATAGAGATGACCCTTGTCAAAGTCTCCTCCATGGCAAACGTAAGAAAACCCTCCATGTCCTCTTGTTTGCTTTGGGAAATCAAAGAAGAAAGATTGAGGAAAAGAGAGAGCAGAATGGTCTGAAAGTAGTGAAATAGAGACGAAATGAAGTGCGTTTTGTGATGGGGAGATGCATTCAACTTGAAGGGTGTTTGAATAAGAGGTAAGTTCTGCTTTTTTTTTTTTTTTAGTAAAATGCATGTTTTTATAGCTTTTAAAAATATGGTTTGTGTTTAAAAATTATTGTATTTTTGATAAAAAGTCACCATATCTTCAAGCCAAACACACTCTTGAAAGCAGAGGGTCCGTCCCTCACTGTATTAATTAATTGATTGCGGCTGGCAGCATCTTCCACGAACCACTGCTGTCAAATTAGTCATGCCAAGGCGAAGAAAATGACCCTACCTTCTTATCTTGAGTGTCCATATCCATCTAGGCCTGTAGACAACTTGAAAGCAGAGGGTCCCTCCCTCTCCCTATATTCTCTTGACACGCACAAATGGACAATGAATCTAAGAAAGTAGTGTCAGTACATAGACTTCGGTTGTGCATGAAATTAGGATTGAAACTATGTTTTTAAAAATTTCGAATTTTTTTATTTAAAATTAAATTTTATTATATTTTTATATGGTTTTAATATATTAACATTAAAAATAATTTTAAAAAATATAAAAAAATATTTTAAATCATATCCGGTACCGTACCATGTTTCTATAATCTGTTATCCGGACGGTTGTTTTCTAGGATTTTACTTTTTGAATTTCCCTTCTAAAATCTGGAATTTTGTGCTATTTTTTTTTAATTTTCTATAAATATTGACGATGCAATGGAAGCTATATATTTTTTCTGCTTGATAAATTTGTTGAGCCATAACTCATCTTCATCTTCTCTTTTCTTCTATCTTCTCCCCTCTAATTCCTAGCCTCCAAGCCATTGTAGAAAAAGAAATTTCAGAAAGTCCAGTCAACCCTATGGAACCAAAAACATTTAACAATAAAAACTTGTTGCATATCATTTTCATTTTATTTTCACATAAAAAGATAAAATAAATTTGAAATAAATGATAATAAAAATAAATAGGTCTTTATTTATTTCTTTTCCAATAAAAATTTAAAAAATAAAATGAAATATTTAAAATATTTTATCATAAATATAATATTCTATAAATAAAAATTAATCAATAAAATAATAACATATTGCATTTTCCAAAGATATGAGTACTCCTATAAATTTTGATAAAAAAGAGGGTCTCACTTTAGATACAGAGAGGAATATAATTCTTTTCGGATAAAATCTTTTTCTTAAAACAAGCTATTTAAGCAATAAATCTCTCTTAAAAGCTCTATTTGATCAAGGCAAAATGTTTAATAAAAAAAAAATTTAATAGCACTTTAAAGACAAATCAAAATATTCCTCAAAGTATTGGCCTCGTTTATTTGTTGAAAAATAATTTACTTTTGAAAAGTAAATTATTTTTCGATATTTGGTAGTGTAATGAAAAATAAATTAGAAAACACTTTCCAGTGTTTAATTATGCCATGGAAAATGAGCTGGAAAATAACTTGTTAATGTTTTATTTTTTTCAAGTTTATTAAAATAATGAGAAACAAATCTTACAAATTAAAAAGTTGAATGAGAATGAAATTGAAAAAAAATATAATTTCATAAATTATCTCAGATAAAATAAATAATAATCAAAATAATAGAGATCAAATCTAAAAAATAAAGAAATTGAAAGAACAAGAAATTAAAATTATAATAATTAACATTTCATAAATTATTTCAAATAAAATAAGTAATAATCAAAAGAATAAGGACCAAATTTGTTAGATAAAAAATTTCAATTAAAAAATAATAAGAGAAAAATAAATAACAATTATAAAAATGAGGACCAAAGTTAATATAAAAAATAAATTATAAGGGTTGAAATTGAAAAACAAATATTCAAAACAAAATATATATAGCAATCAAAAGTTTGAAGACCAAATTTGATATAATCAGTAAATAATATAATATTTCTAAATTTTTCACAACTTCCGGAAAGTGTTTTCTGCCCAAAATAAAGAAAAACACTTTTCTGAAAATCAAGCTAAAATTTTTTGACTGAAAAGTGTTTTTCATTAACTAACTTTTCTAATAATAAATAAACACATAAAAGTTTAAAAAATAATTTCAAGAAACAAACGTAACCTAAATCATCAAATTTCACTTGATAACTTGCTTCTAAATTCATATTATTGCAAATTATAAATCTTAGTTTAATTTCATAAATAAATTAAATCACTATAAATCAAATTTTAAAAAAAAATGAGATAATTATTTTATATTTTATAAAAAATTATATTCTATCATAAATTTTAATAAAATCACACTCTCAAATATGTCCAATTAAAATTATAAATAATATTGAGAAGCAAGATTAACTTCAAAGATAACTTCCTTCTCCCTTGGGAAAATAAGAATAATGAACAATATATCTTGCTGGAAAGGAATGATAATCAATTACCAACTGTTTATTAATCTGTGAGACAATAGTAAATGACCGATTCAACCCTCACTGGTATATTTGTCATCTCTTCAGGCAGAAGGACCCTCATTGGCATGCGCTCCATCTACACATTTGTTTTGTTATGCTCCAACTGCTCTAATTACTTTAGGATGATTAATATAATTCATAGATATTAATTTGAAAAACAGAAATTTATGGAAAAACAATGTCTTTATTTTTGTATTAAAAATTGTTTTTAAAATCATTTGATTTTAAAAACCACGCACGCTTCTTCTAATAAAAAAAGATGTATTTTTATTGAAATAAAAAATATATAAATAAAGAATGAAAGTTTTGATTAAAGAGATATATTTTTTCCGTTTTAATTTAAATAATTAAAAATTCTTGAATACTTATTTAAATCACCAAGTTTTTTATTTATTAAAACAACTATGTTGCTAATTAAAAAATATATATGTTTTTGTCAAAATAAATAATAAAATAGAATTTTGACTTTTTTATGTAAAATTAATTAACAATTTTTTTACAAATACTTATTTTAATTATCTTAAAATTAAATACCAATAAATTTCCAAAAAGACATCGTGACGCAGTAACAGAGGAGGAAAAAGACATCGTCAAGCTGTGACTGCGTGGAAAGCTTGAAGATACAGAGGAAGTCGCAGTAAATAACCTGTTCTAATGTTGCCTTGCCATGTGCCTGCCAATACATACACATATACATACACTACTGTGTGGAAAAGCAAAGATTCTTCATTGCTTCCCTTCGTGGATGACATCTTTTCTCTTTTCTTCCCTTCCCTTCTCTTCTTTCTATAAAGCAAAGCAACCGCATTTGCCTCTCCAGAAAGAAAGAAATTTCCTCTAAGCTTCCCACTGTCAAAACCTCCTTTACAGACCTTTGTTTTATAGAACCCTTCCTTCCCTGGCACCAAACCAACTTCTTTGTCAAAGAAAAAGAGAAGAGCCCAAGAAGAAAAAAGAAAGCTTTTGATCAGAGGGGAGATGAGTTATTACGATCAGCACCAGCCGCCAGTTAGTGTTCCTCCACAGCAAGGTATGTATGGCTTTTCTTGGACTAAGGAGTTTTGGAGTTTATGATTTTTAATTTTGTGTAATGGATTTGTAGGGTATCCAAAGGATGCTTATCCACCGCCTGGATACCCTGTTCAGGGATATCCACAAGGGTATCCTCCTCAAGGTTACCCTCCTCAAGGGTATGCTCCACAGTATGCTGCTCCTCCTCCTAGGCAAGAAACTGGTTTCCTTGAAGGATGGTATGTTTATGTCTCTCTCTATCTCTCTCCTAATATTTTGATTAGGGGACTAGTCAAATCATTCTTTCTTTCTTTCTCTTCTCTCTCCTAATGTTTTTGTCTTTTGCTGCTCATCGTACTTCTTAAGTTCAGTTAATGTTGTTTTATGCACTGAAAGTTTTTATGATCTGTCTAGAAATTTTTATTCATACCAGCAGTAATTAAACTTCTTTCCACTTGTTGGCTAGTTGGTGGGTGTGTGTGTATTGGAACAAAAGATTACTGCATAATTGACAAGAGACCTGCTTATTTAAGTTCGCAAGGGAGCTCTTGTTTGGTGATGGCAATATCTTCATTGGATATGATGCCACTGTCATCAAGGATTCTAATCTCATTTCAAATTGTGACATACTTTAAAGAATAATATAAATTATAATAATATAAATTATATTGAATTCATTCATGACTTGATTTCAAAGTTTTAACATCAAATGGTCAAGTAGTGTTGTACAGTACACATTTCAAATTCAAAAAACTTTAATATGAGAAATTAAGAAGTGTGTTAAAGAATAAATTTTTGGACAGAACTGATCTTTGACAATAGCTCCCATTGTTGCAGACATCAACCCCAGGCTGTCTTCTTTGTCTGATGCCTTGGTATGTTTAGTAGTAGAACAGAACCAGCCCCTGAGTCTGCGCAACCTGATTGCTGCTGATGCTTCTTAGTAATGAACAATTTCCATTGATTAAAAAAACGTGTATATGTATTTTGTGGTGAGATATTCTAGGCAAGAGAATGGTCAATCAGTGAAATGCTTTGAAATTAGCAGGAAGCAACTATCGCGGTGGACCTTCTTTTGAAATGCTTTGCAGAATTTAAAATGTCAATCAGTGAAGGTTACGATTTTCTTGATTATGCGACTGTTCGGGTCTGATTAACTTGTGTTGTTAAATTCATCGAGTCTGAGGATTGCTTGTATAAGGATTCTCTAGGGAAGGTTTTTGATAGATACTACTCTTGGATAATTGAACTGAAATTTGAGAATTTTCTTGAACTGTGTGGTTTTATAATCTAATTGAATTTTGACAAGAAACTTTCTTGTTTCATGTGCAGCTTAGCTGCACTCTGTTGTTGTTGCCTCTTGGATGCCTGCTTCTGATCAGGACTTAAAAGGAGTGTCGTGATCATTTGTTCATTAATTCCTCTGGTTTAGGTCATGAGTCATGACATTGTCTATCCTTGTCGGTGATTGTTTCAAACTCACTTTGGAGCTGGCTACCGTGACATGTTCTTGGATGATTTCGTGGAGTAACTGTAACGTTGTGATTTGTCTTTTGGTAGAAAAACTTGTTATTTGATCAAATAGAAGACGGATCATCTTTAATTTGTACCCCATTTCACATTTGCTTCTTGTCATTTCCATACTCGTCAACGCCGAGCCCAATCTAGCAAAAGGTCTGCTAAGAAGGATGCTCACTTCTTAAAATATCTCTTATACAAAGGCGAGAACAGGGGAAGGAGTCAGATTTATCCTGCCAGGCATAAAAGTAACAATACGGTTTATAATGCTACACCAGTCGATATAGAAAGTAAAATCATAGGAAAAGAAAAAGGGGGTATGAAATAACTATAACAGATGCGCAAAGGAGCGTTAAGTGATTAATAGTATATCCTCTAGGTCCAGAAGGTGAATTCATCGAAGTCCATCAACCATTAACCAGTAATCTTAATATGTGATTATAGTATGGGTGGATTTAGATGCTATTTGGAAGTGTTTGTAGTTGTTTCTCAAAGTGTTTTTCATGCTAAAATGTATCAAAATAATATTTTTGAGATCAGCACATCAAAACGATCTAAAACATAAAAAAAAATTAATGAAAACAATTAATTTTTTTAAAAACACGGATTGATTTGTATTTCTAAACACAGTCAGGTAAGAAAAACACAGAAATAGTACTGCACGTGTCCATGGCTTTTTGTTCTTCTTGGCATATGTTATTTTGGCACAAATCTTTTTGGTTCAGTGGTTCAACCTTCAAGTTAGTGGATATTATAGTTATTAAAGCCAATATAGATCTAACTAGGAAGTCATTGACTTGGAGTCTTAGCTCGGGCTTAGGGTTTATTTTGAATTAATTTAAAAATTAATATATTTAAATATATGTTCAGTCGATTAAAACCAACTGAATAATTGATCTAATTGAAAAATATGTTTTGGCGATGAAGAATATTCTTTCTTGTGGTTCTAAGGTAAAACTTTTTCGTTCATTGTTGACATTTTAAGATTAGGTTTTTAGTTAAAATAATGATCATCGGTTGAAGTTTCCCCATCTTACTTCTCCTTTTCCTTTTGATTTTTTTTTTTTGAAGTTCTTACTCGAGTCTTGACCATAGCTATTAAACTTAAACTTCAACTGGTTTTTATATTAAATAATTTTGTTTATCAGCTTGTTTAAACAAGTTCATACGTAACTTGAGATTGATTAGACTAAATTCACTTGTGCCATTAAAATTTAAAGAGTTTATTTTTAAGAATTTTTTTTATAAGAGAGTTGCTTTTGAGATTAACTCAGTTTGTCAATCAACTTGTACATAGTTGGATTCTAATAGTACAATTAAAGCTCTTCTTTTTAAATTTTAGCCTTGTAATAAGCAAAGATGTCTTTTTCTTCCACATTTTTTTTAATTATAATTTTATTTTTTAATATTAAATTATTTAATAATTAAACTCTTGTTTGAACGAGGCTAATATCACTGTCACACACACACAGCATATATTTAACATGTTTATTCACATGGGCCCGTCAACGTAAGGGGCTACTCTCTTTCTGGCATGTTCTCTGAGAAGGAAGGAAAAGTCATGGCAATAATTGAAGCATGCTATAGGGAAAGAGAGAGAAAATTGAGAACTAAAAGTCAAGAAACTTGCACCAAGTCATAGGAAATAGGTGAAGAGATGGAAAACAATTATGAAATATTGTAGGCAGTGGGCCCTTATTTGGCAGTGTGCATTATTAATCACACTTTTTTTAACCACTCATCCAGGAATTATTTTGAAACACTTTTTTAAAGTATTTTTATTTAAAAATATATTAAAATATATTATTTTTTAATTTTTAAAAATGAATTTTAACATCAATATATTAAAATAATTTAAATAAAAAAATTAATTTTTTTAAAAAAAATATTTTTGAAATGAAAAAAAAAATCCCTTCCTAAGACAATCATTCATTTTTATAGCTAATGCGTTAACCCAGGGCGGGCCGGCCGGCCAGGCATCTTTGCACTCCGTTCTCCGTGACCGAGACACCTTCCCAGATCATTGTAATCCACACAACTCAGTCACTGCCTGAAACTCAAAAACGATATTTATCTTGGAGATGCACTTGCAAATACCTAACATTGCTCTTTGTTAGCTGTTTAATATAGGTTCTTTTGTGTTTATTTCACTTATATAAACTTTATAATTTAGGATTAAAGTTTAAAGTTAACTGGTTTAGATTATGGTGTTTTAAGATAATTGGTTCTAACTCTAAATTTAATCATATAATTTTAAATTTGTATTATAGAATTACATGAATATTAATATAATAAAATCTTCTTTGCACAAAGAGTAATTAAACTGAAGAAATAACAAAATAATTAAAATATATGTGTGTGTGTGAGTGCATGTGTATCAATGAAATACGTAAAACCAAATTTTCCAACTTTATGATTATTTTCCTAATCTAAGATCTCTTGTAGTCTATACTTATAATCACTAGGTTTCATTGTTTCATTTTCTTTCTATATAACCCATGTTATTATTCTTCACACTATTTTTTAATCTTTATGAGGAATATTCAAGGTTTGTCCTTTACGTACCTTGACTTATTATCCCCAATGAAAACTTCCATGACTTAATGGGATTTTGGTAAAATTTTTCTTATCCAAAAACTCTATCTAAATATTATCCTATCATTTCTGTTTAAAACTTTTCACAAGATTCCAATATCATTATCATATGAGTAATTTGTGTAACCACCACAACTTTCAAACTCATTTTAGATAATGCGCTGGAGATGAATTATAGAGATAATGACAGATTCAATCGATCCAGTCCTACAGGGTACAAATTACACACACAAGTTGATCAGAACCATTCACCCGACCCCGCCAGCACAGTACACCATTAGATGCACACTGTTCACGAGCAATAGCCAATAGGAGACGAAGATGAAGCGGTTGTAAGCAATCTCTAGTTAAGGACATCCAATCCAAGGTTGATTGAGCCATTTCAACCCACCTGGCTGCCTCAAATATATACCAATATTGCAAATTAAGACGATCTGTGAGGGCAAAATCAGATGGAGAAGAACCAGGCTTGGGTATGGGAGTGCTTTTTGGTGGTGGGCATGTGAATGTGGTGTGTGAAAATTATAGAATAAGGGCGGCATTACGCGGCTTCTAAAGACACAAAGGACGACGCGGTTTCCAGTACCTGTGTTGTGCTTTAATTTGCTGCCACTTTCTTGACCAAACGCCACCCATTTAGGCATCATAGACTATCAATCTCTTGATACCAGTAAAGCTTTTGATCTTCCTTTGCTAACCATCGGCAAAATTCTCACCTGTTCTCCTTTTCCCATCAACTGTAGCACGTCTTTGGTGCTTATTACAGCTGAATCACAGTTGAGATATTGGTTTAGTAAGTTGGAATTCCTTAAGGGTTTTTTTTTATAGGGTATGATAGTGATATTCCATAAATCGATTCATGGGTGGCTATTAAACTAAAGATTAGAAGGCATTATTTTAGAAATGGACTCCAAGGTTTAAAATTGGTGGATGAAGTTTGGGCTATAAATCTGCAGGGAGTTGCCTTTATTTTGCAACTGCAATGACATTTGTGCAATAAATCTGCAGGAAGTTGTTTAAATTAGTCAGAAACATAAACAGAGAATCACTTGTTCCTGATTTATCACCATTCGGAGGTTCTCATAATAAACACACGGTTGAGAAGCCGGGAGGCTGTAACTTTCTGTCTCCTCAACCCAAACAATTCAACCTGGCTTGGTACATTTCTGTGCAAGGTTTGCATCCTGTTGGTCTTTAATCTTGCTCTCTAAACTATACAATACAGGCAATCCATTAGAGATGCCCTTTTACATATACTATGCTGTCATTCCTTCAGGTTTAAGCAGGACATCTCCTCATCAATTGTCAGATTCAGATGTCTACCCGTCTATCTTCCATTTCACTCCTGAAAGGAGAAAATTCTCAAAAGATTCATGGCAAAAATTTACCAGAGAGTCCACGCAGAAAGCTGTTAAAAAACTTATTTCTTCCCCTGATTTCAGCAAATGGGCGGCAAGCTGCTAACGCAGAAAGAATAAAGGAGACTCCAAATCCACATGCTTTTTTTTGCTTACAAGCACCTTTTTTTTTATATATATATATTTGCATGATAATACGATTAAAAAAAAAATTAATATAATAGCATAGCTAGTACATGTCACGATTAAAAATCACAATATTTATAATTTTTTGTTATTTAAACTAGTAATATTTATAAAAAATTATTAAACAAGCAGAAGAGAGGATAGAAATAAAAAAAAATCTACGAGACGCACTAAAACTCCAGTTGTGATACTATTAGTATTCTAAAGAAGATTTTGATAAAATAAATCCAACGACATTAAAAAATATCATCAACAGTGAACCGAGTGTGTCACACTTGTAGGTGTTGACTCACTTGTGTTTAGCAATAAGTGTAGCTCACTGGATCATCGTTTGTGATTTTTTATGTTGTTAGATTTGTCTTGTCGATTTGTTTTAATATGTTTTTAGAGTTTTTTTTTTCTCTTCTCTTCTCTCTTCAACTCATTTAATAATTTTTTATGGATGTTGTTATTTTAAATAGTGATAAATTATAAATATTGTGTTTTTCCATTGCTACATGTTTATTTTGTTATTTTTTCCAGGTGTATTATTCCTCTAATATTTTTAATTTAATGTGTTAGTTTTTTAAAAAAAATAAATAAATAAAACCCACCAGTACTTCACGGCGGCAGCAGCGCAAGTGGCTCCTTCGGTTCTGATGCTACAGAATTTGGATAAGAAAACCCACAATGAGCTTCAAAATGTTGATGTCCCAAAATATGGGAGGTGCTAGCTCCAATTTTAAACAAACCTCACAGGGTAGAGTAGAGTAGAGTAGTCATTGGAATGTAGAAGCTGCTTCACTTGCTGCATCGCAGGCCTTTGTTTTTCCTGATG
>Ga0325400_1000436_pt1 | contig 30489 bp, 18 predicted proteins | sample PopdelMetagenome_2_FD_205662 | JGI IMG/M metagenome (GOLD analysis project Ga0325400, IMG submission 205662) | Populus deltoides microbial communities from Bellville, Georgia, United States - Xylem-PdKOR-R1 | ecosystem: Host-associated > Plants > Phyllosphere > Stem > Wood/Secondary xylem...
AAAATTCTTATTAGAAAATATGTTAGTAATGTTTGAATTTTTTTTCTTTACATTAAAAAAAACATGACTCGACATGGCAACGTAGCTCATAAAATGATCCTGTAATAATTCTTGCCCCATTTATTTTTTACAGTTAAAAAATACTCTTACAAAAATTTAAATATTTTTTTTCTTCAAGTTAATTATTGTTTTTGGTTTTTTGGATTACAGCACCTTATAACAATATCTGTGAGAGTTCTGAGGTTACACAATTAGAGTTGAGCCCGAAACGCACAAGCAGTGGCCCAGCCCATAGCAGAAAAGAAGGCCTCTACTCTCCTCTCCTGTTTAGAAATCATAAAAACACACACAAAATCGATCGAGTGGAATCATCAGCGCCACCACTCCCTTCTTCAATCCTCATTTCCATTTGATTCGATCGCACTTTTTAGTTTCAGGTTAGTTTTTCTGTCTTTTATACATACACACACACTAAGAAGAAGAAAAAAAGTCTCTTCAAACTCATTTTGTGGAATCAGCAGCGCCACCACTCCCTTCTTCAATTTATTTATTTATTTAGTTAATATATATGCAAAACCCTACTCATTTTGTGGGCAGGTTTTTGGGCTATTCTAATATTTTCTGTTCTTGAAATTGAAATAGTTTTTCTCTTTTTAATTTTCATGTTATTAAGACTATAGATTTTTGTAGAAATGGCTTTCTGTAGAAATGCTAAGGGTCCTCTTTCAAGAATGCTAACTACCAGGCCGGGTGTTAGCTTTGGACAAAGTTATTCTACAGCAGCCACCGCCACTCCCATTTATCAGTCTGCAGATGACAAAACTGCATTTAGATATGCATTTGGAGTGCTTTCACGGCGATTTTGCTCTCAAACGCCTCCTGCTGCAGCAGTCCAAATGAGTCTCATTAAGCAATTGAGAGAACGGACTAGCGCTCCTATCAAAGATGTCAAGGCTTCTCTTGTCCAATGCAATTGGGATATTGGTAAGAGAATGGATGAAAGAGAAGTTGGAATTATTATTTTTTATTTCGTAATTTTTATGGTTTTGAATTTGGGATGTGGTGGATTAATTTATCTGTACATGTAGAGGCGGCACAGACGGATTTGAGGAAAAGAGGGAAAGTTTTGGCAATGAAAAAGGCGGGTAGAGTTGCCACTGAAGGATTGCTTGCGTTGGCTCAGAATGAGGGGAAGGCTGCTGTTATTGAACTTAATTGTGAAACTGACTTTGTTGCCAGAAATGAAATTTTCCAATACTTGGTGAGTTTGTAGTTTTTTTCACTTTTCGTTGTACTCGCCTTCTTTGGGGATTTAAAGTTGCCTCCAAGTTCTCCATGGTTAATGTTCCGGACCTTATTCTGTTATTGTGATAATGCAGGCTTTAACTTTAGCTAAGCAGGCTTTGCTGGTGGAAAATGCTTCTCAGCTGGTTTCTGGGGTCCATCCTGTAGGTCTCGAGTCTCTGGAGGTGCGATGATACTTTTTTGTTTACAATTACTTTTCCTGGGATAATTTTCAGTAGCTCATGCTGTGGTATCTGACTTCAATTAGGTTTTGAGTTCCCCAACATATTAGGATCTGTTAGTGAAATTGGGTTTCTTGGATGTTATGAGTGAATAATTTTATCCTAATCAGGAGTTGAAGTTAAATCTTGAACATCCAAAAATAAGTGGAGATACAACTGTTCAAAATGCAATTACAGAAGTGGCTGCAATGATGGGTGAGAATGTAAGACTCAGAAGGGGCTTCGTGATGTCTGCACCTTCACCCGGTGTTCTTTCCACTTACCTTCATACTAGTCCTCAACCAGGTACAGTATTTTGGAAGTGCCTTCCTTTCTTTTCAAAGAAGATTTTATTCTTGCATGCACACACAGCACACACTCCCTTGGCTCATACTCATAGAATGCTCAACAGAACATGCCATGATTTCTAAAATTTCATATGAGCTAGAGGGTCTGGGATACCGAAGGATCTCATTTGGCTTGCGCCACCTTATGTGCATGGATGTAGGCTTGGGCCGTATTGTGGGACTTTTATCTCTTGAGATAGAAGATGGGAATTCTCCGTTGGAGGCTCTCCAGCGTGTTGGATCAGAATTGGCTGTGCATCTGGTAGCAGCAAAACCATTATTCTTGACTAAGGAAGGTGTTTCCTCTGATGCATTAGAGAGTGAACGTGAAATTCTTAAGTCTCAGGTAAATTGTTACTTGTGAATCCATGCTAGCTCTATCAGTAGATCTTAGAAGTCCATCTTGATTTGTTCTATTTCTCTGCTGTCGGTTAACCATGATGTTAGATCTGAGAAGCCCATCTTACTTTGTTCTATTTTTCATACCTGCTTTTAGTCATTTGTTTTGAACTTTCAAAGATCTCTTTCTGAAGTATTTTCTTGTTATATCATAGTTCCGACCTTTTTCTTTTGGGCTACATCTAAGACATTTATAACCTACCTAATTTAGCTTTGTGGATGCATCTTTGCTTTCATGATTGTACCTTTTCCATTTGAAGGGTTAGTTTGTGGTTTTAGATGTTGCATATGTGATGCTATCCACCAAACTGAAGCAACAGGGTACTGCAAGATATTATGCTATTGGATCCTAGGCAGATGATGAAATATAAAATCCAATGAGAAATTGATAAAATCAAGATGATGTCATGGGCAGTATCAAATCTTTTGGTATGATGCATTTCTTAGGAGTTAAGTGTTATTGCATGAATATTGGTTATGTTATGACAAAAATATGGGTTGAGGTTTTCTGACAAAAAAGGATAGATTTGGGCTGTGAAAAGTATTGATTTTACTGATGATTGGACATTAAAGGAACTACAAATACAAAGGAATTGGTGCTGCTGATTCCAAGGTTCATCTCAGTTGGGTTTGCATCAGAAAACGTTCATTTTGGAACTTCCTGGGGGAGATGCATATTTTTCTTGTTATGTTTAAGCCATCATTGACCAATGCTATTTCTATTACTATTTTTCTTTGGTCATATTGCGGCATCATTATATTATTGTGTAAAAAAGATGCATGTCGGTCAATGATAGATTAAATATGACATAGGCAAACTACATGCAGTAACCTGTACAATATAGATTGATTGAGGCATGTTAACATGTAGATCCTTCTGTTGTGAAGGATGTTCTACTGGTTATGCTGAAAAGTTCTCTACTTTTTTTGTTCATTTTTTGGTAGGTTAGTGTACTTTACAACTGTTTTCTAATTGATTTATTTTTCCATGTAAAGATTTTAATTATTAATAATGGGTTTTTATATGTCAGGCAGAAAGTACAGGGAAGTCTCAAATGGCCATAGAGAAAATGGTGGAAGGCCGTTTGCGTAAATACTATGAGGAAGTTGTTTTGATGGAGCAAAAATTTGTTATGAATGATACAATGAACGTAAAGGTATTCCAGGCCACCATCTTTCTCTCCATCACACACACACACACACACACTCTGCACAAGCGTGTGAATGTGTCTTGTTTGTGCACACTCTCTCTCCCTCTCACTTACACAGACACTCGCACTCTGCGCAAGCATGTGAATATGTGTCTTGTTTGTGTGTGCATCATATGATTTATACAATGCAATTGTAAAAAAAGTGTCTTACATGCTGCCTCACAGACACTGCTCAGCAATCTATCCAAGGAAGTGGGCTCACCTGTGAAGATAGGTAACTTTTTCAGAATGGAAGTTGGAGAGGGAATTCAAAGGTATAGAATGTTTTTCACCTGGAAGAAAACTTAGATCTAGTGACTAGGGAATAAGGATTTTTTTAACAATTATGTCTTCTCCTCTCTTTGCAACTTATTTGGTATTTCAATATTCCAAAGGCAAGGAATAACCATCTCTGTACCCATAAATTTAATCAGCCTTGATGACCACGGGAAACTATCCCTATCCTGGTACGAACCTTTGATGCCATTTTCAGAAAGCCTGGTGGCATTCTGCACGTAACCATGTTACACTTTAACAGATATGGTGTGTGGTATCTGAATAGCAGCAAATAAACGTGACTTCACAATTAATACTGGTTTGTTAACACTATTTTACAACTGTTTTCTTGTACCTTGGCTCATTATGTTTGATGTCAGTTGAGGAATTAATACCTGCTAGTTATGAGAAAAATCATAAAGCCTGCAGAAAAGACCTAATTTCCCCCCTTTATGTTTGGTATTCTAACTGGTGTAGTTTTCAGGGAGGAGGCGTTGAGTGCAGATGAACCAGTGGCTCAGGCAGCTTGATTTTAGGAGATGCTCTTCCTTGATCTGTGCAGCTCATGAAGATAGGCGATAACAAGTTAAAGATGTGATTCTGAAGTTGAAGGCCATCTTGCTTTTGTAACATTTTAATGGCCAGTGTGTTCTGCTAGCAGATGCTATTTTTAATGCAATGCCGAGATGAATTTGTAATGATAATTTTGTTATTGGCCACGAGTATGAAATGCTGCTTCCTTTCTCATACACAGGATTTTGAGCTTCTATTCACACACTGGGAAAAATTATATATTGAACTGTTAACCATTTGTTCTCTATTTGAATCTGGCCCAGGGTAGGGTGATGGACTTTTCTTTTGTGGGTATAGTTGAACTTCCCTAGAGACAGAAAAGCCTCGCATACAGTATATTTTTACCCTAGGTGGAAGGGGAAACTAGAAGCGAAAAAGCTAACCCGAATGTTTGATGTTATGAAAAAGTCAACCAGAAAGTTAACACATTTATCTTTACCTTCCCCTGCAGATGTTCTCAAGAACGGTGCATCTATTTGGTTGTGGACAGTTCGTTACAATCAAACCTTTAGCCACAAAAGGTACAAAATATTAGTTTATGTTGTTCTATCTACGTTTAATCCTGCACATAAGCTCCCATGTATCAGAGCTGTTCGAATTTGAACTTGTTACTAACCCTTTAATATAAAAGCATGGGTGCTTGTACATAAGTTAGATGACCTCAATGTATAAATGCAATAGCCTATAGTTTTAAACTAGATAGGTAATCCTGCCACACCAGCCAACCAAAAGAATTTTAACATAGAGAAGGGATCCTTAGGCAACGATAGTATTTTAAGGAAGTGAGAAAAACTGTCACTCGAGTCATTAACTTGACTTAATCTAATAAAAACTGGATACTCGAGTCATTAACTTGACTGAATCTAATAAAATTAAGTAATGTAATAATTTGATTTAAACTATGAACAATGATAATAGATAAAATGTACAGGAAACATTTGGGAGCAATTAGCTAAAACAAATGAGTCACTGATATCATACCCGAAAAGAAAAAAAAAAAAACCATTGAAGACTCATCATCATTTCACTATGGACATCACCCACCAACAAAAAGCTTGATGAGACGGTTTAAACCTCACTACAAAAGGTTACACAACGAGATCAAAAAAAGTTGCATGAGTCATCAGAGCAATACCTTAGAAAAGAAAACCAAAAAAAACAAAAGAAAGTGAGCATCCGTCTATATTCAATCAATTCTATTTAATTCAAGAATAAAATTCATTTTAAAAAATAAATTTAACAAAGAATAATAAATAAAAAAACTCGAGATAACTCAATTAAATAAACAAACAAAAGATGTGGCAAGTTGAAAAAAAATAGAGTCCAACCTCGAATTAAGTAAATGTTGAAAGATGAAACTGAACAAACATCATCTTAAAAACAAGATTAAACAAAACAAAGCAATCTCGAGTGAATCTCATAAAATTAAGTTAATTTCCAAAACTTTCAACCTATGAAATTCTAGACAAGATTTTAACCAAGAAGTTTAAATCCAAACCAATTAAATGTTAAAGGATGAAATAAAGTAAAAGAAAATATCAATCTAAAAAATCTCGCTAGGAAAAAAAAAGAATAAGGATAAAATCTAATAGGAAAAAAAAAATAAGAGAGTGAAATCACAAAAAAAATATCCATTCTAAAAATTATCTCAAATTTTATAAATAATAATTAAAAGAATGAAGATCAAATTTGATAAAGTAAAAAATTGAATGGGGATCAAATTAAAATAAAATTTTAAATTAAAAAATTATTTCAAATAAAATAAATAACAACTGAAAAAATAAAAATTTTAAAAAAAAAAATTTAGTAATTGATTTGAAAAATTATTCTCCAAGCGCAAACACCAAGAGAAAAACAGGAGTGAAAAGAAAAAAAAAATATTCATTAACTCTAAACCAAAGATCGTTTCTGATAGGACACCAAATCATAGAGAAAATGTTGAGATGAACTAGAAGCCACCTCAAATAATAAAGAAAATATTGAGATGAATTAAAAGCCACCTCGAACTAGAATCACGCGTCGTTTAAATGCAGTAAAGCGACGCGCGCATCAATGTTTTTTTTTGTAATTACTCCCAAATTTCAGGGTAGCTAGGGGTTTTTTAATATACAAGAAAGATACAAAAAAAGCCCTGCACTTTTAGTTAATTTTGTTTTTATTATAAGGGTAAATAGATTATTAAACTCAACACATTCTGTAACCCTCAATTTATTTAATTTAAGAGCAGTGATATAAACTTATTGTGCCATCACAAAAATAAAATACCAATCCTATCCCCATCAGTTTAAAAATAAAAAAATATTCCTATTATTATAAAAATGATTCTACCCATTAGATTTTTTTAAAAGGGCAAAGAAGGTGAAAGCTTCCCGTCGACGGTTTTTATTTATTTTATTTTTTTCAATTTTGTGAGCTGGTTCGATTCTCTAGCTTCATCACAGGTGCCATCGCTGCTGTGTACCCGAGCACATACCTGTAATGGCCATTAAGCTGCTTCATTATCTCAAGAGAAACAAGAGAGGGAGATTTTCTTACAGAGAATTACAAAAGAGCTTTTCACACCAATGGTTACAATGAGCAGGAGAGGACTGGAAAGGGGTTCAGAGGGGGGTCTATTCCTATATATCCCCAAACAGGCAAGAATGAGCCCTAATGAAATTTAAGGCTGGTCAAGATATTGTTGTGGACAGGATCGGCCAGGTGATCCAGGAGGTTTTGGTATGGTCCGACTCCGGTCACGAGACCTTGCACGAAGTAACCCAAGATGGCCAACATAGCCAACCTGCCATTCTTCACCTCCTTCAACTTCAAGTCTTTCAGCGACTTCTCGTCTTTCCCAAATCCAAGGGGGTTAAACAAGGGTCCGCCAGGGTAGGCTGGTTCTCCGGACCCACCCAAATACTTCTCGAATCCCAGGAAATACTGCTTGCCCATGGAACCTGGTTTTGCCCAGTCCTGGAACCTCCTGTGCTCTGCGAATCCCATGAGTGCCATCTCGAAAACAAACAGCGTGTATGGATCTGCCCAGTAGCTGTATGTCCCGGCCGGTGGGATGACACCAGTCCTGAACCAAGGGAGGGCGGTCTCCGGAGGTATGAGGCCAGCCTTTCCAAGAATTTCTGGTGCAATGGCACCAACCGCCCCCAACATGGCATATCGTCCGTTAATGATCTCACCGTAGGCTAACCATTTTGGCTCAATGAAACCTCCTGTGCCTTCAGGGTCTGAAAGTCCGAGTGGGTCGAATCCGAAGTCACCTGGAAGGCTATATAGAGTAGAAATTTCGAAGAGGAAAAGCGAATTAGATGCCGACTTAATTAATTTACTCAATGATCATTTCTGTGTGTGTGTATATATCCATGCATGATTTACCTGCCATCCAAGTAAGACAGGCTTTGTTTCGATGCGAACCACAGCTGCCTGTTTCCTTGCTGAAGAATTGAGAATTGCGACGTGAGCAGCACTAGCCTCTACTGAATATTTGTAAATGAAATCAGGGAAAGAAGCAGATCGATATCGTACCTTAACAGGAGGAGTAGAAGCTGCTCTAACAACAAAAGAGCTTTTCCTTGAGGACACGAATGGTGACTGGGTTGGTCTTGCTCCTAGCACTTTCCTAGCAGTCTCCACTGACGAGGTAAGAGATGATGACACGAGTGCTTGTGCTGCCATTTCTCCCCCTTTCCCTTATCCTTCTTCTTCTTCTTCTTCTTCTTTTCTTTCTCTTTCTTTTTTAGTGCGTGTACACCACTACCACACAAGTATGACTCTGATGGACTGCAGCTCTCACCTACAATAAACAAAAAACAAGGGAGGGAATAAGGGCTAAATTAAGGTAAACCACAACTTGTGGGCTTGAAATCATGGCTGACAGGAGAGTGGCCCAACTTTTAGATTAGGTTAGGATCTTGTTGTCCAACAGGGAACTCACACGTGGATTGATTACTTGGATAATGGATATTGTCATCAGTAGTTGTGTGGGTGGTGCAGAAGCTCCTTTGCCACGTGGCTTCCTCTTAACCATTGCCCTTTCTTTCGGCCCCCCTCGCGATCCTCAAAAATCTTAGATTATCAGATGGGCAATATCTTGTCAGTTTTTTTTTTTTTCTTTTTTTTTTTTAATAAACTGAAAAAAGTCTTGTTCAGAATCATGGGCCGGAAAAACGGGTTATTGCTTGCCTCAAGCCATGAAGCTAGGCCCATTTACAATTTTAGGCTGGTTTCATGTTGCTTTTTCACTTTTCAGTTTCAACGAAGATTGTTAATTCCGTGTGTTTTTTTGGGACAGAATAACCGGTATATCTTGTATTATTTTAATAAATAGAATAATCTGGAATAAATTTCAATTCCCTTTGATTCCCAGTATATTACAGATTTCTTGGCCAAATTTCAGCTGAGATGTTTCAGTTTCATTACATCCGTTTCATTTCGTGAATAATGTGTTTTTTTTTTTTTTTTTTGCCTTGTATTCGTTTTTTATTCTACTTTTATTTTTCAATACTTTTTTGGATATTAGACTTCATAATTTATCACGATTTATTTTTTTATGGTTATTTCAATCTTGTGACTTATATCCGGGTTTAGCGAATTAAATCAGTTGATACAAGTTATTTTTGTCTATTTTTTAAGATATTTTTTTTTTCAATTTCATCATTCAACATTTGATTTATTATGAATTAGATTTTATCATTTGTTTTAGTTTATTTTCTATGAAGTTATTCTAGTCTCACAACTCAAGTTATAGGTTATGTGAATTAATTTAGGAAGACTTAGGTCGTTTTATCGTTTCTATTTTTAGATTGAATTTTTCATAATTTCATCGTTCAATAATAGATTTATGAAGAATTAAGATTTATAATCTGCTTTGATTTTCTTTATTTGGGATTATCATGATCTTATAACTCGAGTCGATCCAATATTGTTGTCTCAATATTTTTAAAAATGATATTGTCTTCAATTTTTCAAACAAATTATATTTTTATTAGTTACTTAGGTTATTTTTTAACCTATCAAGTTGATTAAGTCATATTAAATCAACTTTCATTTTTTTTTTCTACTAGAAAAATTTTAGCCACGTCTAAATGTTTCTTTTCATATTAAAAAAATTAATTTGATCGTAGAGTAGTGCAGGCCAACGATCTAGTAATTATTAAATAGAAATGTTTAAATTTTGAAATTATATTTAGATACTTGCATTGTTAATTGAATGAAATAATTTCAAATTAATTTATTTTTATGTTTGAATTGAAATTATATATATTGAATTAATATTTAAATTACACACACACACTAGTTTAAATGTAAAAAAAATATTAAGAGTGTGGAGAATTTTGCAACAGTGTTATTAACTTGACCAGATATATCAATTTTAAAACTTCCTGACTTAGCTATTTGTTTAACTTGAGTTTTCAATTAAACTACAGAGGAGCTAACTTGACTTAAATTGATCGATTTCAGGGGCACAAATACAACCTTGATGATTAGTAAAAACATGACTTATCTTTTTTTTGAAAAAAAAAATTAAGATAACAACTTTTGAAAAAATATTAAAATAATGACAAATTTGATCAATTTCAGTCCCCTCCCAATCTAGGTCATGGACTCTATTGGGTTTAATAACTTTTTTTATTTAATTAAATGATAAAAATAGATGTTGAGCACAATCTAAAACACATACACTTCTTTGAGACAATTATCCATATAAAAAGCAAACAAAAATTAATACAATGTATTTCTTAATCAATCCAATATTAAAGCACGGAATAAAAAAATAAAAGACCTAAAACAAAAAAAAATCATATTTGGTTGATAGGTAAATTTGTCAAACTCATGATTAGGTTACTTGGGCTAGCATGTCAAACCTGTGAATTAGGTCATGAACTCCATTGAGATTCTAATTTGTTTTTTTTTCAAAACAATTTTTTATTTAACTATATGATAACAAAAATAGACAATTGCGAAATCAAACACCAACTTGATATCAATATGTTTTTTTAAGACTGAGATAACCTCAAAAGAGGTGAAACTAAACCAATTATGAAACTAAATTCTCAATTAACTCAATATCTAAGGATGAAATTGAAAAAAGAATAATTAAAAAAATTAAATTTGTTAAAACTGCAAACTAGGTTAACCAGCTAAACCTGCGAACAAGTCTATGGACTTTTTAAAGTTTAATAACATGATTTTCTCTCAAAAAATAGATGATAAAAAAAATCAAGTTTAATTTAAAAAAAAATACACTCCACCACCAAACTCGTAAATTGCGACAACTTGGGCTATTCTAGTAATCCCGCAAACCATGCTAACCTAATAGAAATAAAAAATAAAAAGAAACAAACCATGAAGCTAAATTTTCAATCATCCTAATATTAAAAAGATAAAATTGATAAAAAAAATAATTTGAAAAAAAAATCTTAACAAAAATTCAAAAAAAAAGAGCAAACATTGTAAATTATTATTGTAATTCATAATGCGATGAGTGTGGATGAACAATGGTTTCCTCACACCCTTTAGTTTTTGTTACTTATAAATTTTAATAATATTGTTTTTCTCTAAAACTATTTTTGTTAACTATATAATAAAAAATAAATTATAAAAAAAACAAATACAATTAAAAAAGAGAAAAAACATGAATTATCTTGATAAACTTGTAAACCACACTAACATTATAGGAAAAGAAAATTAAAAAAAATAAATTACAAAGCTAAATTCTTAACCATCCAAATATTAAAAAATAAAATCGACAAAAAAAATTGAAAAAAAATCATAATAAAATTCAATAACAAAAAAAAAAAGGAAAAGGAAAAGGAAAATAAAATCACATGTTCAAGCCATAGTTTTAAAACTCGATTTGACCTGATGGATCGACCTGAGACTGAAACCAGACCATATTTAAGAAAAAAATAAGGAAAGATAAAAACTCAGGTTGACCCTATAAGACCCAATCAAAAAACCCGGTTGAAATTTATTAACTATTTATTTTTTTAACAAAAACGATGTCATTTTTCTTTATAAAAAAATTAAAATTACAAATCTAAATTTTCAACCATCCTAATATTAAAAACTAAAATTGATAATTTTTTTAAAAAAATCATAACAAAAATTCAATAGAAAAAAAAAACAAAAGGAAAAGGAAAAAAACCACTTGTTCAAGCCAAAGTTTTAAAACCCGATTTGTCCTGGCAGGTCGATTTGGGATCCAACCAACCCAAGACCAGAACCTGGCCAGGTTTAAAAAAAAAAAGATAGAAACACGGGTAATCTATCAAAATTTCGGGTTGACCTTATAAGATCCGGTGAAAAACCTATTAACAATTCATTTTTTAACAAAAACAATATTATTTTACTTTATAAAAAATAAAATTAACCTGAAATGACTCAATAATCCAATTAAAATATATAACTCGAGTCTTGGATACCTAAATGGGTTTGGCAATTATGGTTCAAGCAACACAAAAAAGCGAGAAAAAAAAAAGTTTGTAAGAAAAGTTACAGTGTTATACCGATTGCTTTAACTTTCCAGCTATTTATTAATGTTACTGTAGCAATGCGGTATAGAGTACTACTATAGAGTCATGCTTCAGCTTTTCTTTTAATAAACTCGAATGATCATTCCAATTAAAAAAAAACAAAACAAAACACCACAAACAACGGAATTGAGAGACTGTGGTTCAAGTTAAACAAAGACAAATCAACAATGGAACTGAAAACCTTGGTTTCAAGTTAAACAAAGACCTAAATCACAATAAACTGAGAACGATAGTCAAGGAGATGCTTCGAATTCGAAGAGTGTTGAAGGAGAAGAAACTCCTGAATCTAATTGCAAGAAGCTCAAGAACAAGATGGATGAGCAGCGGTACAGAAGTAATGAGCTTTGGGGATGGGAGCCATGGAGCTCTGGGACTGCCCACTTCTCTGATAGGCCACGGCATGGATGCTTATGAGCCCACCCCCGTTACTGGGCTTCCCTCTGATATCACATCAGTCAGTGCGGGACACTACCACTCACTTGCCGTCACTTCTCATGGCCAGCTCTGGGCATGGGGTCGCAACCACGAAGTCCAGCTCGGCCGCGGCCTCCTTTCTCCCAGGTCACATTTTCATTAAACAAATTGCCTGCCAACTGTTTGTTTTATTTCCCCAACTTCACAGTTTTTAATTTGAAAAAACAGAGAACAAAAGATCCAATAAATAATTGTATGAACGTTGGTTGATCATAAGCAGAGATACATGGAATGAACCGAAGAGAGTAGAAGGGTTGGATCAAGTGCAAGTCACTGCTGCATTTGCATCTGGTGTTGTCTCTGCAGCGATCGGAGATGATGGGTCATTGTGGGTTTGGGGCAAGTCTAGGCGTGGACAGCTTGGTCTCGGCAAAGGCATAACAGAAGCTTCGGTGCCTTCTAAAGTTGAAGCACTTGAAGGTGAAAAGATAGCTAAGGTAGAATGAATTCTCATTTTTCTTGAGTAGCACCAGCACAAGGCTACCCCATGTCGATATAATAACTACAGAATGTTTCAAGTAATCTAATTCGAAAGATGGGAAGCTTCTTGATTTCAATTTTCTTCAACAGGTATCATTTGGTTGGGGGCACACTCTTGCGCAGACTGTGGATGGAAAATTGTTTGGCTGGGGTTATCTGGCTGATGGTAGGTTAGGAAAGATGGGTGGTCTTGTTGAGGCATCTCCACTTGATTCCAGTATGAATGTAGTTAAACATAAAGTAATCACACAATCAACAGTGGAAGTTGCTGAAAGACTGGTTTTAGAAGGAATGGAGAAAGAAAAGGACATGCCGATAGTTTGGGATCCCTGTTCAGTAGAAGAATTAAAAGGAGTTGAAGTTGTAGACATTGCATGCGGGCTTGATCATTCTTTGGTTCTTTGCCGTGAGTAATGACATTACATGGTTGTGAATGTTAAAATGTGTAAATGTGCATTGCTTATTTATTTTAGCTGTACAATTTTCAGGTGATGGCACTCTATTAAGCTCGGGGAGCAATGTATATGGACAACTGGGGAGGGCAAATCATGACATGGGATTTTCTCCGGTTGATATAAGCTTCCCGGCCTCGGCTATTGCATCAGGCCTCGGCCATTCTCTGGCAATTTGCCAAGCTAAATCACCAGAGGGAAAAGGAGATGCCACAAGTATAGTTTCATGGGGATGGAACCAGAGTTCCCAGCTTGGAAGGCCAGGGCCAGAGAACGTCCCAATGGAGGTTGAGGGATTGGCAGGGGAAACTGCTATCTTAGTGTCTGGAGGTCGAGTACATTCCATCGCTGTCACGTCTAAAGGAGAGGTGTGGGTTTGGGGCTGTGGTAGGAACGGCAGGCTTGGCCTAGGGAGCTCATGTGATGAAGCTGAACCAATTATGCTCGACAGTCTAGAAGGTTGTGAAGTTTTGCAAGCCGTGTCAGGCTTTGATCATAACCTAATCTTGATAGCTCAGTGAAAATATATAGTTTTGGCGCGGTTTCAGACCACTTACGAACACATTCTTACGCCGCTATGCCTATCCACAAACACAGCTGAGTAGCCATTTTGTTTCTTTATAGGTCCCTGAGATTTCTAATTGAGAAAGTTTTCGAATACAAAAAACTGAACTTATGGTCAATGAGTTCATATAAAAGAGACACGCAAGCTTAGGCTATTCTATTTTTGACCAGACACGTAGGCGTGGTCTCTTTTTAAAGAATTTTCTTTTATTTTTAACTTAAATTTTAATTAATACTCTTTTTCAATTTTTCTTAATTGTTTAGCTTAGTTTTTCTCCAACTAGCAATTAATCAATTAATTTTTTGAATTGATTCTGTAATTTCATAATATTTTAAAGAAATTATTGTAATTTATCTTTAATTTTTTCTACTTAGATCTTAGATAAATAAGTTATATTTGTATGATGCATTTATAAAAACAAAAATCATTTACACTTGGTGACCAAAAATTGCCTCTAAGATAAGTAAAAAATGTATAAAATAAAAATGACAGTTCAAGTAAAATATTTTCATGTACTATCTATTATTTGCTTCTAACAAAGAAAATCAGTTTCCCATTTTAGTTTTTAATTAGCATTGAAAACTATTTTTTGATTTATAAATTCCTATATTTTTCAATTCATTTTATTAAGTGTAGATGTTAGCTTTTAATTTTTCAAATAAAAAAAATCATGATATTTATTATATCAGCACCTTCTCTTATGTTAAAAATTAACTTAACGTAAAATCTTACACGTGACATAACATGGGTAAAAAAATCATTTTCTTACTATATCTTAAAAAAAATATTATACTATCTTGTTAAAATATCGGTTACCATTAAAAAAAAGCTATAAGTATTTAGCCCAAACACATTGGAACAATAGTAAATTTATTGTAGATTATAGTAGTAAAATGATAATTTTTTCTTCACTCCAAAATCATTAAGCCTTGTATAAGGGGTATATTGGTCTTTTTTAAATTGTCAAAAAATCATTTATAAATACGACGAGGTAGTAAGATCTTTACGAATATATTTAATACATTAAAGTTGTTTAATTATTTTGCAAAAATTTATAAACTTAAATCTAGAGGTTTTATCATCTTTTTATTTTCTTACAAACAGTTAAATGATACATTTGCTCATAAAATCAAAATTTTTATAACCTTAGTTCAGGGTCTCTGCATCTTTTCATATTGTTTTTTTTTTTTAATAATATTGTTGTTAAAGGGGCTTTTTAGTAGTATGGATATTATTAAAAAAAAATTGATTTTGAGGGGCACACACGTGCCAATATGTAAAATATCCTTGCATTTTTTGAGCAACGCGTAGCAACATACAATGGTTATATGGTGGCTTCTAAGTTAGCGTTAGATTTATCTTGACTTCCCTTTTGTCTAATTGAAACGCGTGTTCTAAACGGATATCTAATTTGGTGTGTGACCCATTTTTTCTTATTTTTTTTCCCTCTTACCTCCTTCATTTCATCATTGACCCTGCAAAAAATAAAACAACCCTTCAATCTTCACCTTGTTATTTCTTTACATTTGGTCTTTATTTTTTTAATTTATATTTATTTTATTTGAGATGATTTATGAAATTGGATTTTTTTTATTTCATCCCCTTTTAACTTTTTATCTTTTAGATTTGGTTCTTATTCTTTTAATTAATATTTATTTTATTTGACATGATTTTTAAATTGTTTTTTTTATAATTTTATCCTTTTTAATTTTTTTTGCCAATTTGATCCTCGTTATTTTAATTACTATTTTTTTTATCTTGGCAATTTTATTAGATCGATCTTTTTTCTTCTTATTTCGTGCTCCAACATTTAATTTGTTAGAAATTGAGCTTCTTAATTAATTATGGGTTTAAAATTTCACAGGTTGTGTGTTTGAAAGATTAACCTAAGTTTAGAAATTCACTTGAGTTTGCTTGTTTTTCTCCTCTTGTTTTAGCCTCATGTTTTTTTAGTTTCATCCCTCAATATTTATTTAATTAAAGATTGGACTCTTTTTTTTCTTTCTTTCTATATGATTTTTTTACTTATATTGATAATGACCTGAGTTATTCTATGTCTTTTTTTATTGTTCTCCGTTCAATTTATCTTCTTTTTTTAGAAGTTTTGTTTTTAATTTAATTTAATTTATTTATTAAATATAAGCATGAGATGCTCATCTTATGATATTTGAATTATTTTGCTTTTTAATTTATTACTCTAACGACACATGCAACATCTCTTAATGTCAACATGAAACCTTTCACATGACGTTTGAACCATCTTGATAAATTATTTCTAGTTATTGAGCAATGGTAGATGTTTGATGGACTTTTCTTTCTTCTTCCTCGAGTATGATTAATTATTACCTTTTTTATTTGTATTATTTATAATGGTTTTTTTAAATTATATTATTAAATTAATTAAATTTATTGTTTAATGATTTCAATCTTTTATTTTTTTATTAACTTAATATTTTTTTATTTAAGGAAAAATCTGACCAATGCAAAATTAACGTTAAAAAGAGTTATAGAGGAGTTAGGTCAAAATGAGTGAAACAAGAGGATGAAAATGAAATAAAATAGTAAGACTTCCGAGCAGATTGGTGGCGTAACAATAAATAATACTAGTATTAATTAGGAAGCAAAGTGACAGAAAAGGCGCGTGGGAAACAAACCAGCACACCTCTGGATCCTACCTGATTTCCCACAGGTAAGGTGTCGCGGTAAGCCTCCGATTCATCGACTGAGATAGAGAGACAGGGAGAGATGCTGGAAAACCCTACACCTGCTGCCACTGCTCCTCCTCCAGATTCCACAACAGTCAAGCGCTATGCTCCTCCCAATCAAAGGCACGCCTCCGCCTCCTTTTTTTAAGCTTTTAAGTTTTTATCCTCTTCTATTTCTCACAAAAACCTCTTTGTTTGCTTGCTTGTTTTTCAGGAACCGTTCTCTCAATAGACGCAAATCAGGAGGTAAGTTTTTCGTTTTTAGTTAATTAATTAAATTTAATTTAAATTCTTGAAAATGAAGTTCGGATTTGGTCTGGTGCAGATCGGTTTGATAGAGGTAACAGTCTTTATCAAAATGATGGAGAGAAGAACCAGCAGCCACAATCACATGCTAATACAAGAAATAATATCCCGGATCATCATGGTGATGCAGGGAGCAGCAGTCTCCTCAATGACAACTCCTCTCCCCACACTTTAATACCATTGGAAGGATGTTGTCGCAGTGAGGCTTCTCAGCTTCTAAATGATCGTATGCACACTCCACTACTGTTCCTTTCAAGAATAAAAATAAAAATTTCGTTAGTTAGTTAGTTGCTTATTTTCATCGCCAATCTAGGTTAACTGCTGAGCTGTGAAGCTCAAGCCCATTCATTTTAGGCACTTTGAATGCTATTCATAACCTATCTGTTTTCTATTCCATGCTTTTCATATGTACATACATACATACATATATTTGTTTTCAAGTGCAGGTTGGGCAGCGATAATGCATAGCTACAATGATACAGCGATAGAGTTATCTGGTGAGTGAGTGGTATTAGCTTTTTGATGTTGTGTTTTTCATTGCCTGTGTAAAAGTTGTATTTTTTATGTCATTTTGTTTATGCTAAGTTCCTTGACCGGTAGAGTTCTAATAAAATGATGTTTATTTTGATTGTAAAGTCAAGAGGCCCTTTGTTATGTCATATGTTAATTTTTTTGAATGTTGGACGGATCTTATAGCATATCGATGTTTGTATGAATTATGAGAGCTCGGAAATGGAAGAGAAAATGTGTAGATTGAGTTATGTTGTAACACCCCCTTCTATTGATGTCTATGATATTGATCTTATAGGTTGATCCAGCACCAGTGTTTTCTTCTAGGTACCAGAATTATACAGGACTTTTATGTTTTAATGGCAGTGTCTGGTGCTATCAACATTACTTTGATGTCTTACGGATATCCATCAGTATCTTTTCAGTGGTTAGATATGCTGATATAGTTAAAGTTGTCAATAAGGCCACAACAAGGACAAATTTTTGCCTCTTGTCAAGTGTAATTTTTTTTTGCAACGTTACTTCTAGATTTTAGTTGCTGTTGGTAGTTTGGGTGTATGATGTGTCAGCTCTTTTGTTTTGTTTTGATTCTCTTGTAATGTGGTAGTCCTTTCCACTCTCCTGTCCATGTTCCTTGATTCTTTTCTTTGCAATTGGAACAAAAACAATGAAATAAATTTCTGCTAGAACCTTGCAAGCATCTATATAGATTGCAGAAAGGCCATGTAGAATGCCTATGTGTGCTATCATGTATTGGGTAGTGTGTTTATTGATCCCTAGTTCCCCAGCAATATTGTTCTCTTCTTGTTTTTCATTTTCAGAAAGACCAGTTATGTATTCAGGAAGCAGCCCACCAGCATGGGGACAATTTAAACTCCCTCATCAGGTTAATCCCTCTCCCTCACTCCCTCCATCCCTCTCCCTCACTCATGTGATCTGCTATTGGATTGCTTTTCAGATTATGTCTCCAGTGAACAGTGTCGGAGCTCCTAATCCACAGATGGACTTCTTAAGTGAACTTCACCGTGCAGTTCAGAATGCCAAAGCCAGTTTTGAGAACTAACACTACCACATCACTGCACGAGACAAATGCTGTTTCTGGATCTGGAATCATGTAATGATTTCTTGGTGTTTATTAAAACCCAAAACATGGTACTTATTTAGAGATGTTATTTATGAAGACAGTCGATGGTCCTTTTGTGTAGACATGACCTTGCGAAAGTGAGAATGTGCTACTTATGACTCATGTATACTATTGCCCCTGTGCGGTTCAATGTTACTGAGGTTCTCTTTATGCATGAGCGAAATGCAGGGCATGTTTGTGTCCTTGTTGGATGATCTGGTATATGTAGTCCTGTTATGATGTGATGGAATCATGGAAGTGCGAGTGATTGCAGGACGAGCCTCGAGAATTTTCATGGAATTTACTGTGATTACCAAGCTTTCACTATTTATAAGTTGCAATAATGGAAATTGCATTTTCATATTGGTCAACGTCAACATCTTGCTACATTAGTTTAACCTGGCATTACAGGAATACTGGCTTCCTTAAGATCTGTCATCGTTTTGTCACACTCTTGTTTCGACAAGCTCCCGAGACCTTGATCCCCAGGGAACTCTTTTCTTCCTTAATATATTACTCTCTCTCTCTCTCTCTCTTTTTCAGGCTTCATGCAACTAGATATCAACAGTCTCTACCTTACATAACGGTATGTAACATCTTTGCTATTGAACATAAATGCAAAACAATTGGTGATTTTGTTTGTCTTACATCATCTCGAATGAATAGAAGAAACTTTAATCAGGTGACTTGTGAGTGACTACCCTTTCCACACAGGAATGATTCCTTGAGCTGCCAAGCGTTTTTCCACCCAAAACACGATGTGTTTTTCAGTAATTTTCTTCTCATCGATCAGAAAAGGCTCAACTGTGCTGACTCCTGAACCATAGGATGATAGAGAAAACCCTTTTGGACCTGCCCCAACAAGGAAATGATGCCAGGTGTTTTTGTTACTTGTAAGATGAAATATTGACAGGCTATACCATAGTTTTAACTCTCAAGCTGCCATCAAATAAAAGTTACCTGTGAGTCCATCAGGGAAGAAGGCCCAAAATGAATAAGGAGTGCCCTTCTGTAGAAAGGAGCCTTCCAACTGGGATTTTTAATATACCAATAGAAAGATTATTTGCTGACATTTTAGGCAAAAATACATCAAAGAAACAAGATGGGATACTTACTCTGTTGTCTGTGAAAGATAGCTCGAGTTCAGTGATATCATCTTGAGCCTCAAGAGTAGCTTTCAGAGAAGGGATCACATCCTCCTCCATCAGCTGAGCAAGTGGCTTGGCAGGAGCTTTCTTGGGTTTTGCTGGGGCCTTCTTTTCAACTGGCTTTACCTCCGTTGCATCAGCAGGAACTGACACGGTTCACTTACAATTTTAAAAACTGACACTTGAACACGACTAGACTTATTGCTATGAACCAAGAACATGTCAGCTTACCGGTGGAAGTGGACGATTCTTGCACAGCAGAGCACGTAATTCTTCTTCGCGATGATACCAACTTGCTGGCCATCTGCTGCTCTCATTCACAGAGACCATACAAAATGTTAAAGAGCTAAAATAAAATAGATTAAACAGACAATTAAGGAAGTGTGATTTATGTGATATGAAATGAATAAATAATTGCATACATGTGTCAGGAATAGACGCATACCAAATGGAGTGGAGGAGAGGAGGTGGCTCTGCCATTCTTCCTGAAACATGAAGGTGATGACGGGAAGCTTGAAACTCCCACTGCTCCACCTCTTGTTGTCATATTTTAGAAGTTTTCTTAATAACCCTAGGATTTCTTATTATCGTAGTCTCTGCGTTTTTTCAATGACCACTCATTTATCCTTTTTTTTTTAATTATTATTTTTCTTGCTATATGAGAAAAAAAACAGACTGAATGGAGGGCTAATCGTATACAAACTGGAAGAGAAGCAGCAGTGAGGGAAGAGAAAAGAGTTCTGATCCACACATTGTTTGGTAGAATACATGCCACTGATTTCTTTTATTGTTTCCTTTTCTTTTTCTTCTTGGACATATATGTATTTCACATAATGACAAGATCAAGATAATTGAAAGTTCAAACCCTAGGTCCCTAGTTGTCAACCATCCCTTGCCACTCAGTGGCTGTTGGCTATATTTACTTGCATATTTATCTTTTATATTTTTTAACCTAAGTAGCATAAAAACTCAAGTTACAGAGTATGCAATATCATCCAGAAAGTATCCTTTACCGCTATATATATTACACAATATGCCCCTCTTACTGTTTACCTCAACTTAAAACATTTTGGATTGGAGCAGTGTAATGGCAGTTCAGCCTTTGCTATAAAGAGTTGCAAGGACAACGAGGAAGGGCCGGGGTTGTCTTTTTACTGGGATGCATTTAGCATTTAATGGATGGTTGAGGAGAAAATGATCACTTCAAGTTTTGGTAAGGCTGCCCTGGATGTCTGCCAAGTCTGCGCCCCCATATGAGGACACCTGGCGCTTGGGCTGACCCGCCCTTACGCTAGGTCAGGCCTGAGCGCCACATGGCACTCAGGCTGAACTTGTCCTTGTCCTGGTGTGAGCCAAGCTCACTCCTCCACGTGGGGACACCTGGTGCTTGGACTGCCTTGCCAAGGGCGTTCAGCCGGACCCGCGTGCCACGTGCCGAGACCTGACAATTGGGCTGCCCTGCCTATACGCTATGACCACAAATAATAATAATTTTTAGTATTAATACTTTCAATGATAATAAAAATAATAATCTTTGTAACACAAATAACAATATTTTTTATATTAATACTTTGAACTACAATGAAAATAAATATTATTACTTTCAATTATAACAAAAACAAAACTATTTGTACCGCAAATAATAATAATTTTGATATTAATGCTTTGAACTATAATAGAAATAGTAATATTTGTAACACAAATAATAGTATTTTTAATATTAATACCTTCAATTTTAATAAAAATGATAATATTTATAGCACAAATAATAATAATAACTTTTAATTTTATCTTTCAATCAACTATATAATTTTTCTTTAGTGGTAATAACATGTTGGACCTGGACGCATCCACGCCCAACCCTGCGTTTGGTCTGGATGTGACCACGACCAAATCCATGTTGGACCTGGACGTGTCCCCGCCCAACCCCATGTTAGGTCTGGACGCGACCGCGACCAACTCCAGATTGGGCCTGGACGCGTCTACACCCAACCACAAGATGGACCTGGACGCATCCACGACCAACCCCATGTTAGACCTGGATGTGTCACCGGCCAACTCCATGTACAATATACTAAAAGGGCTCAGTGCCCCTCTTATTGTTTACCTAGACTTAAAGTATCGTGGATTGGAGCAGTGTAATGGCAGCCCAACTCTTGCCATAAAGAGTTGTAAGGGCAGCGGGGAAGGGGTGGGGTTGTCTTTTTCATTGAGATTGCATTTAACATTGAATGGATGGTTGGGGAGAAAATGGTCACTTCAAGTTTTGGTAGGGCTGCCTCGGGTGTTTGCCAAGCCCGCGCCCCCACGTGAGAACACCTGGCTTATAGGCTAACCTGCCCTTGCGCTAGGTCAGGCCCGAGCGCTATGTGGCGCTGGGGCTGGCTTGCCCTTGCCCTGGGGTGAGCTAGGCCCACTCCTCTATATGGGAACTCTTGGCGTTTGGGCTGCCTTGCCCAGGGCGTACAGCCGAACCCACACGTCACGTGACGAGACCTGGCGCCTGAGCTGCCCTGCTGACCACAAATAATAATATTTTTAGTAGTAATACTTTCAATGATAATAAAAATAATAATCTTTGTACCACAAATAACAATATCTTTTATATTAATACTTTGAACTACAATGAAAATAAATATTATTACTTTCAGTTATAACAAAAATAAAAATATTTGTACCACAAATAATAATATTTTTGATATTAATGCTTTGAACTATAATAGAAACAATAATATTTATAACACAAATAATAGTATTTTTAATATTAATACTTTCAATTATAATAAAAATGATAATATTTATGGCACAAATAATAATAATAACTTTTAATTTTATCTTTCAATCAACCATATGGGTTTTATTTGGTGGTAATAACATGTTGGACCTGGACGCTTCCACGCCTAACCTCACGTTGGGTCTGGAAGCGTCCCCGTCTAATTGCATGTTGGACCTGGATGCGTCCACGCCCAACTACATGTTTGGTCTGAAGGCGATCACGTCCAACTCCAGGTTTGGCGGGGATGCGTCTGCGCCTAATCCCACGTTGGGTCTGGACGCGACTGCGGCCAACTCTAGGTTAGGCAGGGACGCATCCGAGCCCAATCACAAGTTGGACCTGAACGCGTCCACGACCCACCCCATATTGCCCTTGGAGGCCAACCCCATGTTGGACCTGGACGCGTCCACGCTCGACGCCATGTTGAACCTGTACCCATCCATGCCCAACCCCACGTTGGGTCTGGACGTGTCCCATGCCAACCTCATGTTGGACCTAGACGCGTTCATGCCCAACCCCATGTTGGGTCTGGACGCGAACGCCGCCAACCCTAGGTTGGTTGTGGACACGTTCGCGACCAACCTCATGTTGGACCTGGACGCGTCCCCGCCCAACCCCACGTTGGGTCTGGACGCGTCCCTATCCAACCCTATGTTGTACCTGGACACATCCACGCCCAACCCCACGTTAGGTCTAGACGCGTCCCCGGCCAACCCCATGTTGTACCTAGACACGTCCACGCCCAACCCCACGTTAGGTCTAGACGCGACAGTGCCCAACCCGACGTTGGACCTGGACGCAACCGCGGCCAACCCCATGTTGGCCTGGACGCGTCCACGCTTAACTCTATGTTGGACCTGGACATGTCCACGCCCAATCCCACATTGGTTTTCTTAATATAATAATGTGTTATAAATATTATTATTTCTCTTATAATTCAAAATGTTCATATTAAAAATATTATTATTTTTATTATAACTCAAAGTAATAATATAAAAAATATTTTATTATTTGTGTTATAATCATCATTAGAATTCTTAATATAATTATTTCTGTGATAAATATTATTATTTTTATTATAATTCTAAATATTAATTTCAAAAATAGTATTATTTGTATTATAAATATTATTATTTGTATTATAATTAATATTATTAATAAAATAATTAATAAATTTGAAAAAAATTATTATTAATATTAAAAATATATTATTTTTTATATTATAATTTTTACAGTATTTTTTTATAAAAATAAAAAGTAAACCCGCCACTTAGTGGGAGCATCCAAATAATATATATAAAAGAAAACTTTAACGCTACAAAGACCATCATGACACAATCCCTGCTCTGGGCCCTCGTACACATGTCTGTAGCCTCCCACGGTTGGCAATGCAGCCTTTCCTTTGCAGAAAAACTGCAGGATGATTTCCATCATCCTGTCTGAAACGCCCCTTGCGCCAAGGGCTAGCAACCTCTAAATCATAGGCCAAAATGGATCTGGATAGAATTCATATATAGAGAATGTACACCTTCTGCATTATTTATATACAAAAGAAGATCAAGAAGTCCTCATTAACTTAATTTCCTCTACTTGTGGGGAAAAACAGCTTTATAGTTCACTAAATTTTTCATATCAGAAAAACAAAATTTTCTGACAGTCCACAGCACGAAATTGTTCAATTTGCTAACAGTTCATGCAAATTCTTACAAGAGGTTGATCACATGCATGGTGGTGCCTCCATGCATTTGATCTGTTGTTTCGATTGTCAAAAAAAGGAAGAGGTTAACTCATTTCAATAAATTTCATTGTTAATAAATAAAATCCGCATTACAACTTAGAAGCCTGGAAGCATTGCGCTGCTTTGTATACAAAAAAATAGGCAGAAGATGTTGCTTATGCTGAAGCAAACATTTGGAGCATCATAATCTAATGTCAAAATATTTCTAAGCATGCATCTTACTCCATCAATACTAATACGTGGCTAGATATATCTGGAAGCCAATAAAAAAAAAATCTTGGAGTCTATTCACAGGCATGAAGAAAACCTTTTCCACTGATTTAGTACAATACCAATGATCTTTACCAACCAATCCACTGCAGCATGTTCCAGTTCAGGATGATCCAGGTTTCTTTGAGTTGGTTCTTTTTCTTGCTGCAGCAGAAACAGTGGACACACTTTTCTGCTTAAACTTTTGAACCATAGTGCAGGCCTGCATCAAAGAAGACACTTTCAGGGAAAACAATTTTAAAAGCAAAATGGCTTCAACTTAGAAAACAATGGTCGAACGCCTCATACTGAAAACAACAAGTAAAGAATAAGAAATGTATTGTACAATGCTTGGCTTGTTACTATTTCAAGAATAAACCTTGTTATGAATCAACTTGAGAGTGTGCTTGATGTGGATATTTTCACCTTTTCAATCAGGTTTGAAATATGCAACTGTTATTCCAATCTAACAGGAGCTTATATGAGAGGAAAATTATCCATAAAACTACGTAAATTGTGTGGATTTTGCTGGCTATCTTTAGCTACGAGCTAAGCAAGACCAATGGACGGTGTTTTTCCATGAATACCAACCAGTGCATTGGCCTCACAAATATCTGTTCATTGGTTAACAAAATCTAGTTACAGCAATGTGGAGCATAGCATCCTAATCATGAATGCAGTGCATGAGGATTTCATGGACCAATCCAATCACCAAATTACACATCCGAATAATATAAAAGATGGGGAATGAAAAAAAAACTTTTTTCTTTCCCAGTCCGATCATTACCTTTCTCACTCCAGATGTTAATCCCAAGCTTGAAAGGGCCTCACGATCCACACATTTCCAGGTCATATTTTCTCCGCTTTGCTTACTAAACAAGTCACTCATGTCACCTGCAAGCAAACAGAAACCAAGTGAAGGATGCAGATAATGGACAGGCAAGAGTGAGTAGCAATGTGTTTGAGTATCCTATAAATTAGTTCCGGACTATCTATAGTCTCAAGACATGTATAAACCCTAAATGAATGAGACAGACAAAAATCTTTGCCAAAATGGCTATTTATGTCATCCGAATATTATAGATTTAAGTATCAAGTATCACCATATGATTAAAATATATTGATTCCATCATCAATCTCAACCATTCATTATCCAACAATGACACCAGAAATATTTTGCAATTTGAAGACTTGATGAAATAGTAATTGTAATGCAAACAACATTTGCAAAGGAAAAGAGGGAAGGGGAGTAGGAGGGTTCTCAAACCTTTAAGATGTACTATCAACAGTTCTACATAAACCTTAAGACGAATGTGAGTGAAAATGTGAATAAATTCTCCAATATCTTCCCTCAAAAGTACGCTACAGGTCTTCTGTGGGTCAAGTCTAAATGATTTTTTCAGAAAGTGATTCATTTCCTTTCTCCTTCTAGTCAAGTCAGCTTCTTTTCCCAGCATGACAGATGGGAACTCCCACAGTCCAGCAAGCAAACCTTCATCTGGCCTCTTTACGAGAAGAAATACACTACTGGATTGGTCTCCCTCAATTAGATCTTGCCTTCCAGTTATCTCCACAGCACAAACAGCAGAAAATTCATGTCTTTGCTTTAACTTTATGCTCTTAGCAGGATAATCTGTAATCAGAACTAACTTATCCAGCTTGGAGATTGTAAGTGCACGGCATTGGCCTGAAACAGGACATGAAGAACAGCTTGGGTTCACTGGAGTGCATAAGGTTGCACCAAGTTCCATCAGAGACTGATTGAAATCCCCAGGACGATGAGGATCAACTAGTTGAGCTGCTAGCTTCCTGACCACAAGGATTTTAAATGAACAACCATAACAAATGCAGAAATAATTTAAGTAGATGCCAGGTGCAGATTGACAGTTATGTACTATGAATACAAGTGTAAGTGACAGCAGTTTGCCAGATTGAAAGAGGAGAGCTAAAAAAAATCTCTCTTGAAGGTATACTGAATTGTTAGAGAGAGGAACCAGGGGCACAATACATGCAGTTGCATGATCTACAGGGCACCAATTTTTGACCACATTAATCAGGTTGCATTGGAGATGATAATTTGTCCCGTTGTAAAACTATTGTCCATCAAACTAGAATGGGCTAAAACCCTGAATTGAAGAAATAAATTGTAGAGAGCATAAAATCTCACCAAAATTTCTTGACTGTCACCTTGTCTTTTGGATTAGCTGAAATTGCCTTCAACCTAGCAAGTACCCTTATTACATTCCCATCAACCACTGGCACCACCTGACATAACATATCTTGAAAACTTCCCCTCGTATAATTCAAAAGGAAAAAACATAGAATATACTCACTTCTTTGAATGCTATTGAGGCAATTGCACCAGCTGTATAGTCTCCTATTCCGGGAACCTTCCGTAGGGAAGAAACAATTTTAGGAAATCCATCTCCGCCAGCTACAATCATCTTGGCTCCCTAAAGCCAAAACAAAATGAAGCTAAAAATTGTTCACTATTGCTACAGAGGCTATATAAATGATTTCTAAGTGTAAAGCATAAAATCATTTTTCTTCTATTTAAATTAGCCATCCACATTCTATTTAAGAGAAAACACATGTCCTTTTCTATCTCAACTCTTTTTTTTTTTTTTCCATTTCCATTTCAATATCCCACCAATTGAAAAAAATCAGATCGAGGTTTCATTTCTTATTCAAAACTCGCATAGAGAACTAGGACCAATCACCAATGTAGTCATAAAAGCTCCTAAATTGCAAAAGAAGGCAATCTAAAAAGCCAATAGACATGCCAACAAAAAATACGGCAAATAAAAATCATAATGGAAATTAATAGCTATAAAGTTTAATCCAGGGAATATCAAATCCCAGGTGTCATCCCATTATCCTGAATACAGCTTCAAGGACCATTGGAGCAATGACATCAACTATACCAGAGAAACTCAACAGGTAATGATCACCAGTACACATGATCACAAACATGAGCATGATATCTAACTTCCCACTGCAGCTCAGAATGAGAAGGCACCACTCTATTTCTACAGGACCTCCACGGATAAACTCTAAAATTCCTACCCTAAACAATTAAGAGTGTATCAGGATTCAGAAGAACTCTCTCCTCAAATAATTGAGTTTCCTTACACAAGGCCCACAACATGGAGCAAATAAAACTTCACACAAGTTTTTAGAACCTGAGGGTGTCTGGGGAACGAAGATTTTCCATAATTTGCCAAATACATTAAGCATCGAAGAAAGCTTTTTAACCATCTAAATGAATGGAACATAGAAACTCTAAGACATGCGCTTACAAATAGAAATTAAGCTAAAAAAATCAAAGTTCCCACAAATCTAATATCAACTGAAATTACGTAATGGTAAAGCAACAGAAGAAGAGAAATACAAGCAAAAACTCAAAAAAATACAAAACCAATTAACCAGAGGTTTACCTCCAACAGAAACCGTGCTCTCCTATAATACCCTAAACCAGCCCACATCTCATTCACTTCCTACATAAACAAGAAAAAAAAAATCAATTAGTGATTTTAGACAAATAAGGCATTGAATTTATTTATAGTTAAAAAGTGTAAAAACCTCAAGAGAAGCCTGGGCCAGATGGTGTAGAGTGGGCCATTTTAACATCCATCGATTGTAGTAATCAATCACAGTCTGAACTCTGGTCTGCTGCAACATAACTTCAGATACCCACACCCCATACGCCCTCCTTTCTTCTTCTTCTTCTTCTTCTTCTTCTTCTTTAAATGGGGTTTCTTTTGTTTGTGTTATTCTTCTCCAAGGAAGGTCTCTTTGGTTGTGGTCGTACCAGTCAAGCAATGAGGCTCTGATTTTCTGGGTTTCTTTGTCAGAGAACAGGTCTTCAATGTCAGCTACTACTTGTTTTTTAGATGAATGTTGACGCTGCTCCTTTGGTTTGGCTATGGCAGCATTTCTTTTCCTCTTACTTGGCTTCTCGATACCCTCCTCATCCATTGTTGTTGCTGTTGTGAGGTGGGGTTTTGTGCTCACTTTTTGTATGAGCCTGCTGCTCCTTGAAGAAGGTGCTTTCGAGAATTCGAATCGACCCACCCCGCGCCACCCACTCACTTTTGGGTTTGTGTTGCCAGACATGTGTGAAACCGAAGTCCAATGTTGCGATTTTTGCTGCCAAATTCTACTCGTTACTTCCCTTCTTACCTTTTTACTATTCAAAAACTGTTTCCCGTTTACTTTTATTTCAGTTGTGAATATAATTTAAATTATTTATTTGTGATTATTTTTAAAGTATTTTTTATTTAAAAATATATTAAAATAATATTTTTTTATTTTTTAAAATTTATTTTGATATTAGTACATAAAATGATTTAAAAACACTAAAAAAAATTTAAAGTAAAGAGAAAAATAAAAAAATTTAATTTTTTTTAAAAAAACAAAAACAAATCGGCTCTAATAATTTGAGAAAAATCATACTACACTTGAATTGTATCTTTAACAATAAAACCACAATGTTTGGTAGGGTGAATTGCAAGAACTCGAAATAGGTATATTTAACAAAATACATACAACATGGATGTTTTATTGCAGTAATAGACACATATTATTGTGCATTGTTATATTGCAATTACTATTTTTCCCTTTAGTGGAAAAAAAAGTCATCTTGGTTGTGGGGGTACTTTGATCTTTTTCACTGGCTCATTGTTCATTAAAAGATTGTTAGGGGCTATCTAAAACCTTAGAAAAGATAAAAAAAGAAAAAGGTTTGCGTTCGGGCATATATTTGTACTTTCACACAGGTTTTTTGGGTAATTACCAAGATCGATTGGGTGTTTTGATATTTTCATGTTGACTTTTAAATTTCTTAAATGTTGATGCTACGTGCTAAGCACGCGCCAGCAAGGGGGTGATGTCCGTGCCATTAGATGACGTGTTCGAGGTCACCCGGTGGCCAAACCTAACCTTCTATTGTCTTTTTGGAAGTGCCACCGTGTCCTCTTGCAAGAGGTGTAACGCATGATGGCGTATAATAGTCGGATTGTTGTCGATGATCATTTTTTTTTTCCTTTTTTTTCTCTCTCTTACCAGATAAAGTGCATGATTGTTCTCTTTGGTTTTGGTTTTTCAATTTTAGTTCTCATTTTTTTGACTTCTTATTTCATTCTTGTTCTTTTTATAGTTTTTTATTCAATTTAGTCCTTAAATTACAATTTCTCATATGTTTTTTTCATTTCGGTCCTTATTCTTTTTATTTTTATTTTTTTCTTGGCACTTCTGTTAAAGTTGTTTTTACTTTCAATTTCATCATTTAATCAAAGTTTTTATTGTTTTATTTTTTTTTAATTTGACCCTTATTATTTTGATTTCTTTTCCCGTTCATTAAAGATATTTTTCAATTCAATTTAACCCTTCAATTTAACATTTTTGTTTGCCCTCTAATTATTATTTTTATTTTCACCCCTCATGTTTTTAGTTTATCTTACATGATTGATTTTTCTTCATAGTTTTATCTTTCGACATTTTATTTATTAGAGATTCGACTTCGTACGTTCTTATCATTTTGTATTAGTTTTTTTTTATAAATATTAGTTTTGTAATTATCTTCAAATTCTTTTCTATAAGTTTATCATGGTCTTATGACCTAAATCATAAGTTTTGCATGCCTTTTATTAATATAATATTTTTTTACAAAAACAATTATTTTGTTTGTGTTTGATTTTTCAAGATATTATTTTAATTTATCTATAATTTTCTCTAATATACAAATGAATTTTATTTTTAAAATATAAAATATTCATTTTTAAATAATATTTTTGATATGTTTGGCTTTGCGCACTCAGTTTTTTTTTAGGTGTGGGTTTATTCAATCAGTTTTATTTATTTTTATCTTTTAGGTCACAAGTTTTTTTGGACGTGAGTTTATCTTTTATGATTTAAATAAATAATTTCAGTAAAGACAAGCGGGTAAATGTCTTATTTTGTGTGATTGAATATATTGATTTATATTTGTCTCTCAATTTTTCAATTCTTTTTTGGTTGCTGTTATTGACTTATTTATTTATTTATATAGATGATTATCAATTTATTTAATTAGATGCGTGCATAGACTTTTCAATTTATACTTTGAATCTTTTTTAATATAAAAAAACATATCAAAATAGC
>Ga0325400_1000437_pt1 | contig 30464 bp, 21 predicted proteins | sample PopdelMetagenome_2_FD_205662 | JGI IMG/M metagenome (GOLD analysis project Ga0325400, IMG submission 205662) | Populus deltoides microbial communities from Bellville, Georgia, United States - Xylem-PdKOR-R1 | ecosystem: Host-associated > Plants > Phyllosphere > Stem > Wood/Secondary xylem...
TCAACAACAGTAAAACATGAGTAGAATTATTGTTATGTATATATAATAATATAAATATGGGTCTTATCGTTAAAATTATATATAAGTTCCATTGTTTATGTCATAGGAGAGTACAGTTCCCATGATTCCTCATAACTTGGAAAGATGGACGGGCAGTCGAGATGGAAGAAGTGCAATTTTAATTTTGATTTGGACCTGTCATGTGCTATAAAGTACTGGGTGTTTCTAACTTGATTTGGATTGTTTGTTTTTATATTACAATTTATTTTTTTATTTAAAAATATTAAATTAATATTTTTAGATGTCTTTGGATAATTTTGATGTATTAATATTAAAAATAAAAATAAAATCTGAAAAAATATTATTTTAATATATTTTAAAATAAAAAACCATTCAAGAATTTGTTTTGTGTTACAATTGTATGTCTCCATTTTTCTTCCATGTAAAAAGTGGTTAGTATTCTTATTTAAATTCATTTTTTTTCAAACAAATTTAAAAATACATTTTCTACATAGTGTATTTAAAACAATTCAATAAATTTTGATGTTATCTCAAAATTTAAAATTAAAAAAATAAAACAAATTTTCCTTAATTATGAAGCTAACTCTTTGAGGCTAAAAGTTTTTGTTATTAAGATAGGAGTTTGTTAATGCATTCATGACTGATTTTTTTCCATAACTCAGACTCACTAAATTAATATAATCTTGTCAATATCTTCTACAAATTCCGGTTTCAACAACATTCATTTCTTTTCATAAATGTATGTCTTATTCGAAGGGTTATTAAATATGGATTTATAATCTAATTAACTCTCATCCATCCTTATAAATTTATTTTAACTGAGGCAGGAAAAAAAATGATAATTATATTAGTACCTTTGTTTATTTTTTCTTAGTTCGCAGAAGTTATACCTATCACAACTATATATATTCAGAGTACAACCTCTTAATAAATTTTTTTTTATTAACATGGATGTCTGGATCATTTTATGCGTACCTCGACTAATTTTACGGGCCCTAAAATTTACGATCATGTAAGTCTTTAGTGGTCCTGAGATTTATGAAACTTAAACTGGTGCCTTCTAGAGAACAAATCTAGAGCCTGACCAGTGAGCTACACCTCTCAGAATTAAAATTATTATTTTTAATTACAAAAAAGATATTTGAATATGATAAATTATTATTTTTAATTATAAAAAAGATGTTTGAATATATTTAAAAACATCTAAAATATAATAATTTAATATTTTTTTAAGTAAAAATTATTTAAAAAATAAATTGTAACAATAAAAATAAACACCCAGATAATAATTTACCAGTATTATTTACATGAGCTATCAAGTAATGAAACTTGAAATCAATGCCACCCCGTGTCTCAAGTTAAATCATTTTCCCACTTATGCGTTTCGAGCATGAGACTTGTTGGAGAAAAGATCAAGAACATAATGACTCATTTATAAATAAGAGTCATCAACGATCAAAAATGCTTGTAAGAATAACAGAGAACTACTTGGTTTACACGATGTTTAATAATTTCAAAAATTAATTATGGTATATGTAAACTGATTCAAACACTTCAAGTTATAAAAAAAAAATAGAGAACTTGGCCAACTGCATGCACAGTTCTGTGCATGCCTGCAAATAATGGAGTAGATCGATCATCTGTAATTGATTGTCCGAATTCAGATGGGGATCGATGATTGAAATTACTACACAACAATATAGCAGAGTTTAATGTATTGAAAGCTAGAACCTAACATAACCAACATCCTTAAGTCATCTAGATATGTGAGAATAAAAGAATGGAGCAGGAGACATGGATCCATGGTCGATCCACCTACATATATCTGCATCAGTAAGTGTGACTAACTAACCTCCTCTACCTCCACTTATTACTAGTATATAATCTCAACTGTCAGCAGACGACAACATTAGGAGTTTTGTCCAATTTTGTAAGCTTATAGGTATTGGTAGAATGGATATCTCATGCACATTGCATTACATATATGTATATAATATAGTCATAATATATATACTATGACTAGTTTCAACTGAGACGGCACGCTAATTTGTATGGAAAAATAATATATATTGAGTATCACTCGCTATCAGCAACATTCCCACACGCCCAAGTCACCCACCTAATTAATCCCAGCTTTTGGCTATATTGTGAAATCCATCTCCTTCTTCCACTTTCAGACCGCTAAACTACTCTCAAAACAGCTTAAAACATAAATTAGCTTATCATCTATCTCTCTCTCTCTCTCTCTCTCTGTGTCTTTCTCTGTCTCTCATTCGAACATATATTTGGAGTGGTCAGGCCAGGTACAAGCTGGCTAGCTAGCAGAAGTTGCTTTGCATGTGGCTGCTCGCAGTGATTTGGATCATCTCTCTTTCAGAATCTTACAGCATTGAGTTGAAGGAATGGAGAAAAAAGAGTAAGAATCAACATGTTCTTAATTTCTTTTGTCAAAATAGGAATGAATTCTTCAGTTTTCATCCCAAATCTAGTTAAACCAGCTTGCATGCACATGTTGATATGTTTTCGTTATTTTCAATGGAGGAATTCAAAGTAAAACAAGTGTGTATATATGTTTTAGCTAAAATTTAAGTAGTAGGAGGAGCTTTAATTAATATACGCTGTGAAAGCTAGCCTGATCATATCATATTCAATCAACCATATTACAAGTATTTCTATATAAAAAAAAACAGCATAATGAAGACAAAAAATAGAAATAAAAAGCAGAATTAAGCACAATTGTTTTTGTTTCCCTAACCTAATCATGAAGGTGAATCCTTGCACTCTTCGCAGTGCACCTTCTTTGATTAAATTGCCCTTAATTATGGCTTATATATAGAAAATTTCATGCCGTAATAAATTGAAAGCTAAAGTTAGTAATAAATTAGTCCTTGAATTTATCAAAACTAATTAACAAGTCCTTATAGTTTAGTAATTGTTTGTTTAAGAACTACCTCTTCTCATGGTCAAATTTCCTCACTTTACCCAATTCTCTTTTCTTTATTCCATCATCCAAGAAAAGAAAAACAAAAAAAATTGAAAGGTCACATGAAATTTACAAAAGAACTAAATTATAAAACAAATAAAACATGTAGGGATTAGATATATAGTTTCTAAGACCACGAGGATTAGGAAATTACTTTTACTAAACTATAAGGACTGCGTTAAAATACTCATAAAAGATGGGGGAAAAAATGGCAGCCTTAATTATGCGGAAAATAAAACTCCATGATTTGGGTCAAAAGCTGGCCAAGTATGGTAAGTAAGGTAATTAATCGCGGGAAATCTGATGAAAAGGTTGCCACTCTCATCTTTTTCTCTCCATATAATACATAAAGAGAGATTAAGTAGCTCTCTCTCCATCTCTATCGATCTATCTATCTATCTTCCTTCCTCGGCTTCTCCATTTCTTTCTTATAAACAAACGTCTTAATTCCCTAGCGGTCGCACAGTTCTAGACAAAGTGAAAAGATCCAAGGTAAAGCACTGCACCCCACTGAGTAATATTCTCGAATTTTTATATCTACTGTGGTGATATATATTTTTAATTGATAATAGTCTACGTTTCTTGTAGGCCTGCATTAATTTATCTCTAAATGTATGCACATGCATTACAAACCAAGATGCATGAGACATTTATAGAGGAAACCCATGTATATATGTGTTTTGTGAAGAACTTTTTAGCTAGTGGTGAAGCTGCAGGCCGGCTGCTGAGAAACAAACAGATTACACAGATCCCATTTCTCTTTCTTTCTCCTGGATTCTCATGCTCAGATGATCATATAATACTACATACCTTGGATTACAATATGCATGGTTCTGTACCCTTTTTTCTTATAATAATGTAGATTGATATAAGCAATGCGCTCGAGAGACCGTGGCAGTGCCTGAAAAGAAGTGTTTCTTCTTGTTCTAGTTAAATATTCTATGTCTTTGTCTATGTATTTTTAATTAGTTCAAACTAATTAACGTACAGGAGAAGATCGAAAAGAATGGAAGCATCATCAGGAATACCCCTCAAAAGTAGTAGTGGGGCTGGAGGAGAAGTGAGACGTATTCATATCATTTACTTTCTCAGCCATAATCTGGGCCGTTTTGAGCATCCCCATCTCATTCGAGTTCATCATTTCAATCTAAATGGTGTTTATTTAAGAGGTAATTTCCTCATTCTTTCAAGTAATTTGCAAAGGTTTTTGATTGTTATATAGTTACTTAATATGAAAATTAATATTTAAGATAGATGTCAAGAGGTGGCTTGCGGATTTGCGAGGAAAAGACATGCCAAAAGCCTTTGCTTGGTCCTATAAGAGGTTTGTTTTATTTTGTTCAGCAATATATATCTGGTAATTAATGGTGATTTTATAGATTTTTTATTTTAAAAAATAAAATTAAACAGGAGATACAAGAACGGTTATGTCTGGCAAGATTTACTGGATGATGATCTGATTACCCCAATCTCTGACAATGAATATGTCCTCAAGGGATCTGAAATTTTCGTCCCTCCTGCCAATCCCTTCGGTACGTAAAAAATCCCTTATAAATAGCTAATATCTTCTTGATGCTATCGTTTTCTTTTCAAGGAAAAAACCAGCAATTTTTTTTTTTTCATTTGATTTAATTTCCAAATAATCATGTGATTTCAGCACTAAATCCCATTTATCTTCTTGTCCCTGGAAAAACCATACAGCTGGTAGTGCATATGGTGAAAAGAAAGCTCCTGACTTGTTGATGAAAAGTGAAAATGATAGCCAAGTTGAGAATACTGAAGTTGAAAACAGAGCACAAGGTCATGAGCAACTTCCTTCACCAAACCAAATTTGCGACGACACTGCCCCACGAAAGACGACATCATCTGAAATATCTCAAGAATCACCTGTATTCAGTTCAGAGATTTCAACAGTAACTGACGATTCCATCAAGGAAGAAGAAGATGCATGTAAACCCAGCAACCCTCTTGAAGAAGAGCAGATAGACATTAAGGTGGAACAATATTCATCTTTTTACTCCAATTTCTTGGGCAGCAAGAGCAAGAAGAACCAAAAGAAAAGGGTAGACAACAACAGCAATATTGAAAAGATGGGCACCCCAAGTTCATTCTCCTCGCTATCGTCATCAACATCATCATCACAAGCTACATTTGCAAAGAGTAAGAGCTATTCAAGTGGAACATCCAAGATGCTACGTAATTTGATGACATGTGGTGCTGTTGACACAAACGATGCTGTATTGGTTCGCCAAGGCCAAAAATGTAATAGTAAATATAAACCAATGGAAAAGCCGGCTGATCAGATTTGTGAAGGAGAGGTACTTGGAGGGCCTGCCAGAGTTTTTGCGACTACATGGAATCAACAAATACAGCAACACGATATTGCTAATGCTAGGTATTTTGGCAAAAAAAATTGGTACTAGTAGTCTCTCAAAATTTGCCAGTGTCATGAATATTGTATAAATGGGCCATTAATACATAGTGTTTGGATTGGTTCTACTGCATTGTATTAGCAGGAAAAGCTATGATGAGGCGAGAGGTTCAAAGAAGCAGCCTGGTGGATTTGGCAGTCCAAAAGTGATCCCCCCTGCATACAAGCCAGTGGCTGCACCCATCTGCTCGTAAGCCCAGTAACCCATTTCCTCATGCTATCTCTACTCTAACTACATTATAAAATTTCTTTTCTAATTTTAGATTTGACCATTTTGAAACCCATGATTTAATGTTGCATTGTAAGCAACTAGTAAAATCTAATGATGGATGGTGCCTTGGCTTGGACTGCCAAGTAGACTCACAATGTTGTGTAATAAGTTCACCTGCTTTTATGATGATGATGTAGCACTGGAGAAATAAGATCACAACAGACAACAAAGTCAAAGCAGAACCAACCAGAGCCCCTGCTTGCACGCAATTATGACAATTGTCCATCTGACTGTTTAAGGAAGTAATCAGTTCCAAGTCAAACGAAAAGCAATCTCTCAGTCAAACATTATTGTTTGCTCATCTTAGATTTTCTGTCAAGAGTTTTGATAACTGCCTGCCTGCTAGTTAAGCTAGCAGAATGACAAAGTTTTAGTAAACAACGGTCATACATGATTTACAATCTGAATCAATAGACACACCCTTCCTTTTCTGGGGTTCTCCTTTTTCTCTCTTAATTCTCTGTTCCTGTTGTCGCTGATATAAACATAAATAGGTGCTTCTACTCCTCAATTTGGCACGCGGACCCTAGAGTATTTGATTTTGTGTGCTCTGATCCAAAGCCTATTCATTACTGTACTTGGTTATTAGCAACTAAAATCTAACTGTAAAAATGCAGGCGGTGTGGGAAGTCATTCAGGCCAGAGAAATTGCACTCGCACATGAAGTCCTGCAGGGGATTGAAGACCCTGACAAAGGCTGCTTCAGCTTATCTTGAGAAAACACCGTCACCTTCACATATTTCAGTTGATTCAAAATCTGAGGATGGCTATTTCTTGACTAAATGAATGTTCAGTTGTAAATTTCGGTAGTACACTGTCCAAAGCATGAACTTCTTTACAACTTCAGCTGTTATTTGTGTAAAGTAAATATAGGAACATGTGGTTTGGCATTTAAGAAATGGCGATTACATTATTATTTCTTCTGAAAATTAATCACTCTAATAAGATTCCATTTTAAATGCAACTTAGGGAAGCATCACTTCGTCCACAGACACTGCTTGCACTTTGCTTATTTTATGAGTGAACTTTGTAAAGTTTCAACATAATTCATAAAAACTTGACTGACAATAGATGCAAATTGTTCAAGCAATCTATTGCATACAAACGCAGTACAGGTTACAATATTTCTGGCTGGCACGTTTCCTAACACTAGGTCAACTATGGTTTTACCACCTGAGAAAATGAAATATTCAGAACGCGCAACTTCTCAACGAACTCATATAACAATGTCTATCTGAAACCAGAAATTGGTGAGTTTCAGTGTCATTTTGTTAGCTCTCTTAGTATTTACCTAGCAGTAACAGTAGCAGAATCAACATATTCTAGCAGGAATCCATATAATTTCTTTTTCAAGCCTTCTATCCTCGCATCAACCTTAAGCCCACCCCCGACTAAGTCATCCAGCCACTGGTTCACCCTTCTAAGCTGCCCAAGAAAACCTGCAATCTCAGAAATTTTCCCTTCACATAACCCAAAACCGACATTCAATGAATCCTCCATATACCTCAAGAACCATTCACGGGAATCTAACAGCAGCTTTTCTGCTAAACTTGCTGTCTCCTTTAATCCACTTCCCCTGGGACAATCCCTCCTTTCAGGATTCACTTTCTTTACAGATGCAAGATGTCGTTTTGAAGATGGCACCCGCTTAGCACTTAAATCCGGTATATAGTTGCTGTGGTTTCTAAGACATGGTTTGTTTTGAGGCGATTGATTCTCAGAATTCAATTCCTCTAGAGAATTATCTAGGATGACATAATGACATTTATCAATATCCAAAACTCCACTCTTCTCTGGCTTCTTTAACAAACTGAATTTGGAAAGATTAGTCTGTATAGCAGCATGAACCCAAGATTCTGCATTAGTATTTCTTGAACTTTTACGTACATCAGGAAATACACGCTGCAGGCTATCATAATTGCTTGCTTTAGTTTCAAGAAGACTTGCATCACTGAGTAAAGAATTAACAATCTTTGCTGATCTCTGAATGTTCTGGTAGAGGTCCAAATATTGCTCCACTAATGGTCCTGAAGACGCTGATTGCGCAGACTCGTGTAGTTCTGCAAATGATCTGGAGGAAAAAGAAAAGCATTAAGCTGGAACATGTGGTAAAAAGGATAAGAGAAAAGCTTTTCATATAAATTTCAAGTTGGCAGATAAACCCTTTCTCGTGGTTTCTTTTTTAATCTAGTTTCCCCCCTCCACAACTCTCTGTATTAATCTCCAGAGGATGCCAGATCCACTGCATCCTCAGGCAAACCAGAGATGCATATAACACATGAGTTTTAGTTGCTTTACTCATTTTTCTTAATCCCATTGAACTATAGATGGAGAGGCAAGAGAAAAATTGATTTCATTGGGAAGTGAACGTAGGTGCTGACGCACCCTAAATTATCTCTTATAAAGGCTCTTTCCATATTTTACAGCCTAACACCCAAGAAAACGCAGTTCAAAGCTTTGCACCATTATCCAACTGATAACCTTCATCAACACTTGTTAAGTTGGCGTCAAACTGGTGACAGCCAGAAAGCAAAATCTCATTAGTTAGATTAAAATTTTAATCAAATGACTATGAAAAAGGAGGGGTGGGAGAGGGGTGCTGTTCATAAGTCAGCAACAATATTGCAGGATATGAAAAACATTAGGAATTCAACAAGTTGACAATAGAAAGAAAGAAAAGGCCAAAGGATTCATACTGCATGCAATGAATGACATTGTCAGCAGCCGATGCTTCTTCAAGCGCACGTGCAGCAGCCAAAACTGCAGCATTCTTACAACATAGAGTTTCCTGAAACCACCAAGAACATAAGAACTGAGTTCTTTTTTCTGATTAAAAGAGAATTTACGAAGAACTTGGCAACGGTACAATCTGGAACAGAATCTCATAATCCGGTATAACTTCAGACCTTTCCGAGATGGTGAATGGCAGGAGGAATTGCATCCCAGGAAATTCTATATTTGGACCAAGTTTTGGAAATCAGGGGAACTTGAACCAGTCGGCTAGGAATAACATGGTCAGTAGCTGACTTCATATCTTTTTTCAAAGGCTTTACAATTGGAATGGATGAAGAGATCCCATTCTTGGTTTTCAATGGGGAAAGACTCAAAGATAGGCGCTTGTGTGACGAGTCAATCTTGGAAGGAACCTTCTTATCGGAACGAACCTACACAGAAACAGGTAATAAACACTGACCGTAGATAAATGGTACTGGACACAACAAGCATCATTGTATGTTTCTGGGCGTAGATAAATGGACCCTTAAATTGAGAAGCACATGACAGGGATATGATTTCAGTAAACAAATGCTTGTTGTTTCTCATTAAAACAATTACTTTCTTTCTATGGATTATCCCGTCTACTCCATAGTAAGAGTATGATGTGATTGGGATACCTTCAACTAGGCAATGGATGTTAGTATATGAAGCAAGTATGAGTTCAATAAATTTAAAGCAGAAGAGCTAGTCTTTAGATAAAAGAAAATGATTGTGAAAAAAAAATGTGAAGTGAAGAATGCAGTTATTGACAGTACTAAATCAAAATAATGCATGGTGTAGCGACTCTCAAGGAAATTGAAAACAGGAAAGAAGGAGAAGCAAAAACATACAGTTTTTGATGATTTATTAAGAGGAACAGTTTTTGGGGTGGGAGTTTGGTGCTCCCAGATCCTCCTAGCAGAGTCCAAACTCAATCTCCTCGTCTGATCCAAAGAATCCCTTTTCATGTGCTTGGAATCCTCCACAACAATGTCTGATTTCTTGACAATATTGTTAATCTTGGATAGTCTTTGTCGACTTATCAACTTCTTCTTCTCCTTGTCCTTGCTAAAATCAGTTGATGTAACATAACTAATACCACTACTGGGCAAAGAATCGCTGGACACCAAATCCTGAGGATTCCCAACGCAAGGCCTTCTCTTATTGGGCACAGGCTTCAGCCCACGAAGAACAGGAACAGGAGAGCCAGAGGCAGAAACCTCGAAGCGCGAAACATAAACGAATTGGCCCAGTTGGATTTTGTCACTGTAAATCAAGTCCGAGTCCTCATCAGAGATGGAGGCGTAGGCGGAATGCAGAGAGTCTGAGACTTTCACGAAGAATCCTTGGCTCTGCCAAGGATCATTTGGGGCTCCAGAGAGAGAGGGCACGATCTCTATAACTTGAAGAAGGGCAGAGCGGTGCTCTCCAGTGACTCTCACGTCCTTGTTGCCAGCGCTCTCCAGTAGCTTTGATAGCAACCCAGGCGTGAGAGATGCCATGTGAAACACCTATGCTGCGTTTTGCTCTTTTTGGTTTTTTGCTAGCACAGCGGTAGTAATAAGATTGCAACAGAATCACCATATCCCAATGCAGAGAGAGAGATGATCCTAGAAAGGTGAAGTCGCAATCAGAATCTCAATGCTGCGACTGAGTGCAATGACATGGGAGAGGGTGCAAAGCTGTTTTGGCAGAATGGATGGGACACATGTCAAAAGGAGATCATGTGATTCCTGAGCTTGAGATTTCCGCACAAGTGAAAGAAAGCGCAGGCTCCTAGGTTTATCCAGCAGATAAGAGAAACAGACAAAGCTTGCTAGCTAGTACTATGAAGTAAGAAGAAAGAACAAAAGATTTATTCCACCTTTTCATGATTTTTTTAAAAATAAATTAGAATAATAAATTAAAAGTTTGATAGAATAATGTTATTTGAAAAATATTTGCTAAAATATACATTTTTATCTCTTAATGTTTTTGAAACAAAATATTTACTAAATATTTTTATACCAACATTTTTTTTTTGGAAGAAAAAGACCAACGTCAGCAAAATACCCTTCTTGTAGCCTAACATGTCGCTTGTTATGCCATTCTTTTATCTTGTGTGCTGCATAGTAGTTTTTTCTCTCTTTTTTCCCAGAAGACCAATGTCAGCAAAATGCCCTTATTGTAGTGGCATTTTCCTCTGCAGAATCAAACCAATCAGAAATGGGAAGACAAGTTTCAAACCGAAGGTTTTGTGAAAGAAAAGAGAGAGAAAGAGGAAATACCATTGTGGATAATTCATGTAAAAGCAAGGAAGATACTAGCATAGTTACCAAACCTAATTTAAAAATTGAACTAGGTTACAAGTAAACTGGTTTAATTTGGATTAATCTAAAAAAATAAAATAAAATAATTGCTATTTTATCATAAAGGAAACGCTTTAGATTGGAAATGACAATAAAATTTTAAAATCACATGAAGTTTTTTTATTCTACGTTAAGTGGGTGTTTAATATTGCGATTATGGGTAAAGTTGTGTTGAAACACATTTATAGTGTTTGGTTAGGCATGAAACATAATTTTTATGACCGTGGATCCCACCAAAAACTAAGGTTGAACCTCAGTTTCTGAAAAGCAATTTTCATTTGCTTTTGAAAGCATTATCTCTCAACTTTCACCGACAAAAATCATGGAGAAATAAACCGTTGAAAAAAAATACCAAAACAATCCATAGATCTAAAATTCTTGCCCATCATTGCTAACCACTGCTGAGATCTATCTTCATCATCAGTCCTAAATTTTTTCAACCTTGATGTTCCCCTTTGTTCTCTTCTCTCCTCTTGATATTCATTTAACTTGCCTCCTTCTATTTCTTTGAGTTTACTTTGCTAGATACATTCAACAAAAGGTAATTTTCAATGATTATGTAAGCTCATTCATCAAAAAATTAGCTCTGTAATGGATTTTTTTTTGCAAATTCAAATCTTATATCCTTGCACCCCTTCTTCATTCTTCTTCAAATTAGATCAAATTTAACTTAGATTTCCATATGATGTTTTCTGACGGTGCTTTACTTTCTTTTTTGGCATAAATAGACAGCAAATATGTGTTGGGAAAACTCAAGTGACAAAAAGTAAAGGTGTTGGGAAACCTGTTCTTGTAACAAACACTAACCGTGAGTTTCTTCCTTATCTCCATCTCAAAAAAAAAATTAATTAACTACAAATTTTAATTTGTGTGATACTTAATTAATTTATTTTGATTGTGAATAATTGTCAATGTTGTTAATTAACTACAAACTACTGCACTTGCATGCAACATAAATATATTGTTTACCATTACGTTTTACAATTGATATTCAAACCTGTTCTCAAAGGTTTTGAATAACTTATGTTTTATAGAGTTTTGTATGTTTGATTAGTTTATTAACATGGGTTTTGTCTGCTCTAAAATCAATTTCTTTTTTTTTTTTTTGCTAAATGGTTAGATTTAGTTGCTTTTGTAAAGATTGAATTAAGGTATTGTATAATTGATGAAGTTTTGAGTTTTTTTTTCTTATAAAGGAGTAAATAATCATCTTGTTTATAACAGACAAAGTCTTGAATTGTAGATTGAGTTTGATTTGTGGAAAGTAGTGTTTGTTGTAACTGGATAACCTATAGTTACAATTGAATCAAAGCAAGGAAAGTTGCATTAATTATTTTAAGCATTTGTCTTTAATAAAGAAAGCCTAATGCCCTTATCCTCTATGAACTTTGTTTCTTGGTCTGTATTATATGATTTTGATGCTAGCTCTTTTATATGTTCTTTTTGCTTTCAGTTTAATATTTAAAAGGGGAAATAAGGTACTATAAAAGGTATCTAATGATGAAATAGAACTCAAATTCACTTTAAAAAATTAACTAAAACAATTGTTGCTCCAATAATAACCTCAACAAATAGATAAGGTAGTTAGTTTCAAATTTTGAAATCCAAATACTAGAAAACCAGAGAAAGAACAAAGAAAAGACAATGTTAAGTTGAGTGTCCTTACATCTTGAGAATGAATGATTGTGGTGGAATGTCTTGTTATGCAAAAGCTAGTTATCCCAATATATTTTTTTTTTTGAAGTAAGCAAGCATGTGACATGCTTTTAGTCATCTTTATAATTACCCTTCACAGCTTGTTGTTTTTGTTTTCTTTTGTCCTCTAAATCATTAAAACTATATTGTATCAACACCTCATGCTTCCAGTTTTCCTCAAATAAGGGTTATTAAAGTGTGTCTTGTCAATTATTCAATAAACTAAAGTGTTTCACAACATGCATTTTATATTTTTATGTTTTTCTTATTATTTATAATAAGTATTTAGTGTTTGTGTTATTACTGATTATTTCATATAAATATGATATCATTGCTTGTTTTCTTTGTTAAATGTTTTAAAAGATACAATGGAATGTTCTGAATCTATGGATAAGGTTTCTTAGATAAAGGAAATGTTGCATACATTTTGTAACCTATGCATTAAGGCCATTTATATAGGAATGAGAACTAATACTCATTTCGATAAAACATGTTGGAAATTTCTTATAACATCATTCAAAGAACAAACTGACCATGCATTTACTAAAACATAATTGAAAAACAAATGGGATGGATGCAAAAAGGATTGAAGGATATGGATAAAGCTCATTTTTTAAACTGGTGTGGGCTGGAGTAGTGAATTATGAACAATTTCGGCTAGCGATGAGTGGTGAAAAGTGGAAATTTAGGTTAATCTTCATGATCCTAACAATTTCATTTGTAATTGTCATGTTTTATAATTTTTTTACTATATGATGTTGCATTAATTATTTTTATTTATTTTATGTAGGAAATTAAAGGAGCCAAAAAATTCAAACATATTGGTATTGAACCGTCTTTGAAGTTTAAATTTGACAGAATGTATTTCAACATTGTTGCTACTGGAGAGTATGCGTGAGCACCATCGTTAGGAGTACTTGGTGGCAATGATGTCGATCAGCATAAGCAATGTCAATATTGATGCCGCTAATTTGGAAGAAAGAAATGGTGATTCGGAGGAGGATGAAATTCTAGATTTGAAGAATGACATTTCTTGAATGGTTGGCGGCGTTAGGGATGAGCATTTCTGGTTCGGTCCGGTTTTGAACCAAAATAAACAACCAAAGCGATTTTTTTTAATTTTTTGAATCGAATCGGATCGAAAACCGGTTCAAACCGATTAATTTCGGTTTGGTTTTTTTCCCTTCTAAACTGGTTCAAACCCAATGGTCCTCTCTACTTCTCCTGCAGCCTCATACAGTAGATCCCAAGTTAATGGAGGTGAAGACCCATTCAAGCTTCCATGGCTAGACCCAGCCATTTAGCGAGTTAACCCCAACCAAGTAATCTTCTTTGTCACTCTCAGTTTTAGTAGAGCCAACCAAACAGTCTGTGAATGCGTTATGTTTAACATACCTTTATGTGATTTGATTAGCAGATTTTGATGGACGTAGATGGGAGTGGGTTTGATTCTTCGAGGGATCGTTCATCCATTTCACTGTAATTAATCAAATGGCAGGGGGGTGTAGAAATTCACTTGTTAGAAATCCACGGATATGAAAAACAAAAGAAAAAGAATGGATCTACTATTCCAATTCCATTTGTGGCACGGACTCAACAGGAGAATTAAAATCCAAAAAAACCCAAAGGAACCAAATCCATAAGGGAGGGGAGGAAAATCAAAGCAAAGCAGAGAGTAAAATGAGAGGGAGAGGGAAGGGGGGGGGGCGGCTGATGGCTGATATTATAAGGTTAGAAAACAATGTATTTATACTTGTTTTTTTTGTAAGTGTTGGTTGGTTGAACCGGTTCGGTTCGGTTCAATCAGTTTCAGACTTTAGAAACCAAAACAGAACCGAACCAGAAATTTTTTGTGATTTTTTAATCTGTTAATTTTGTTTTTTTTCGGTTCAGTTTTTTCGATTATTTTTTTTCCAGTTTTCTTGGTTTAATCGGTTTATTGGTTTTTTTGCTCACCCCTAGGCGGCGTGAATGTGTCGAGCAGCAGCAACACAAGGAGTAGTGGTAAAAGAAAAGAAAGAGATTCCTCTGAGGTTTGAGCTAAAAAGAAAAAGGACATCTGGAATTGGCGTTCAGCTACTGTTAAGGTGAGATCAACTACTTAAGAATATGTCAACTAGGGGTGATTCCACTTCTTTGCATATGGATCAGTAAAGCTGTAGTATTCCTGAGCTTATGGCTGAGTTCCACTCAATTCCTGAAGTTTCAATTGATGATGATTTTCATGACTTCGCTATAGAGTATCTGAGTTTAAGAAGGAAAAGAGAAATGTGGTCTCGTATGGGTGGTCTTAAAGAGAAGTTAAAATGGCTGAAGAGAATGTATGCACAAAGTAAATGTGCTTAGCTGACATGGTGTGGCTTTCTTTTCTAAAGCATTAATTTATTTACTATGTTGAAGTGTTAGCTAAATTTAATGTGTTATGTTATTTGACATGCTTGATAATTTATTTATACATGTTTACATTTGCAGAATAATGAGCTGATAATTTTGAAAAGAACAGTTTCCATTTGCAGAAGTTGGTTTTCATTTGTTATATTATTCAACATTTAAAATTGTGAGATGTAGGCATATTCATTTCAGTTATTTTAATTGCTTTGTTTCTTAATTTAAATGTTGTTGTAGTTATGAACTTCTTAAGTAAGTTATTGGATTGTTGGGTTGCCTGTATTTGTCTTTATTTATATTGTAATTTAAGAGACTAGTTGTTGTTCCAAAATAAATTCTCTTTTATGAATGTTGTATTATTGCATTGTTAAGCTAGATTTTGTTTAATTTAACATAAACATGTAATATTTTAGTGAGTATAACTATTTACCGTAAATATGTGATACTTTTATTTTTTTATCAATGTATGTTTCAATAACTCAATATGTATGTCTGTTGTGAATATTGGTGGAAATAAATATTACAAAGTGCAACGTTTTGGATGAGCAATTTCTCAAGAATTCTTGTTACGGTCTGTGACTTTGATATAATACCAGAAAAAAAAAGGGAAGGTAGACTTGTATAATAGTAGATTTATTGCTCAAATAAGATGTCTGCCAACAAAATAAAAAAATAAAATGGGAGAATGATAAAAAAATAAAGACAATCGGCCAAAACAAGAAAAAAACTTGAAAAGAAGAAAATAAATGGTACAAAAAGAAGGATGACAAAGGTTGCAAATGAATGCCTTTTTAACAAAAGCTGCCAATGAAACTAGTAGGATAAAAGGAAAAAATTCAGGTTGATGTCTTGATGACTCACATGTGAAAATAATATATGTGATAGTGTTTAGAGTACAAATTTTGGCAAGTAATCGACTATACAAACAAAGATTCAAAAAATATAGAAACAAAGAATATAGAGTAATAAAGAAAGAACAATAACTTGCCAGAAACCACGTGAAAGTAACAAGATGTTTAATATGAAAGTGCATTCATATTTAATTTTTCCAACTCATACATGTCAGAACTTGTGTAAACAATTTTACTGAAAGCAAAATATGTACAAAAAATACATAGATAAACTTATTTCAGCAATGTCGACAAACAAATTGAAATTCTTCATGCAAGGCATCATTTACTTCTTTCTATATAAAGGGGGATGCTTCTATTCAGAACAAATATCTCGACTGAATTTGTTACAAGCAAGTGAAACACCTTTGTGGTCTTGACAGGTTTATGATAAAGTTATTCTTCTCAAGTTTGTGATTGTTTTTTTTACTAAATATTATTTATTTTAATTTATGGTATTTTATTAACAACCTATATATATATTTTTTTATTTACATGCAATTGAAGATATGGATGATCCACGATTTAATGTCATATTTAATGAAGATTTTGATGACGATTATAATAATGTAATGAATTGCATTGTAAAATACATGAATTATCCTGGTTGTAAAGGTAATGGTGCGTCAGTTGGTGATGTTGGAGATGACAATGATGGAAACAACAACAACAACGACGACGATGATAGTAACGATGACGATGTGATGGTGACGATGAAAACGATGAGGATGATGAATTTTTTTTAAGGAGACAATTTGATATACATAAATTAATTATATGCATAGCTGGAGCTATAAACATGTATTATATTAATTATATGCATAAAGAAGCATGCATGATTTCATATAATATAGGGATGCGTTGGTTGAACGAAGTTTTAAGAGGTCATTGAAAACAATGTGTTAACATGTTTAGGATAAACACAACCACTTTATTGAGTCTGTATAACGATTTAAAAACACATTATGGCTTCACCTGGGTTGACTTGATGGTTTACCTGAGTTTTGAATCAAATATAACTCTGGTTTTTATTTATATAAAACCCGATTAAAATCCGAGATCCCGGTACTAGATGGTATCAATAGCTTAGCTTCAATTCCTATGCCTAGCTCCAATACCAGTGCCATATGTGAATTTACAGACGCATCTTGACAATCTTTTCTTGGAAAGAAAAACATTTCCCCATCTAATATGAAACTTACTAGCACCTTTAAAAATAAGTTTTTTTTTTTTTTTTTTGCATGTATGGATTTATCTGTAAATATTGTTTCAATAAGAGGAAGATCCTTAGTGTTTCATTTTTTTTATTTTCTCTCTCCTACTCATTATTTTGTCTGTGTATTTCTTCTCTTTTTTGTTTTCTCTACCCAAATTCTTATATAGTGATTTAAGTTTTATACATTTTTAGATTTAGATAGATTTATTAATTAAATTTATTTTTATTTAAGGCGGCTAAAAGTAATAATATTTTTGGTAAAAATTAATTTTTTTTTGCAATTACAGCATTAACTTTAGTTTAAAAAATTGTGCAAAAATAACAGATAAAATGATTATAATAATGAAACTAAAATTAAACAAATATAAGAATTAAAAAATAAAATAAACAAACGAGTTAAAAAAAAAAAAAGCATGTGAGAGAGACTTGCGTATCTCAAGTTGCACGGATAAGACAAGCGCAACCAGTTACACTGTACTGGATGAGAACAAACTTTTCTCAGTACTTAGTTTGGAAAAAACACTCGAATGCCATCCCACAGCCCCATGACATGAGTTCTTTTCTCGAGTTCCACGGCTGATGCCACGGCCTGAATCCTAGAGAGAGAGAGAGGGAGGGAGAGAGAGTCACATTACTAAATTAGGCCAAGGCTCGGGGCTTCCTTTTTAAATTCTAACCTTCCACAGCCCCATGAGTTCAAAAGAATAATATATATATATATATATATATATAAAACAGCTGCCCAGCTTCTTCCAAACAACAATCATGACTACTCAACAATAAGTTCTTAGTTTTAAAGTACAGCCGACATCAATCCGGGATGTAGTTGATTCAAAACTAAAATTAAATAGAGTTAAAAAAAATAAAGAAAGAAAATATTAGGTATGACGTAATAATTTAATTAAAAATTCAGTTATAACCCACTAACTTTTATTTTTATTTATTAAAACAATGTTGTTTTGATTTTTTTAAAAAAATTAACCCGGACGACCCGGTTAGAACTCGAAACCTGATCCTTAGACCGGGTAGGGTCTAAAAAATATGAATAAATCAATTTAATTTCAACTTAAATATTCTTGGATCTTGTTTTTCATTCTAATTTTTTTTTTAAGAAATATTTGTTTTTAACTTAACTCCGGCCTTTTCTTTTAGCTTCTGAGAATTTAGTTATAATCATGTTTTTTAATATTATAATTTTTTTTAATATTTTTAAATTATTTTAATATGTTATTTCAAAAATAATTTTAAAAAATAAAAAAAATTAATATAATTTTTTAAAAATACTTTATAAAATAAGCGAATTATTTAGTGGAGTGAGATTAATTTCTATGAATTTGTTGACCTTTTCCCTTTCATCTACATAAAATGAAAAGTTGACGCATATAGATTCCTTCTGTTGACATGTTCTATCACCTATTCATGATTGATCGACTCGTCATTTACTAAAAGCTCCATGAATTCACCAAGAAACTTCCTTAAATTCTTTCCTTCCTTCAAATCAAACTCAAATAATTATTTCTCTTTTGTTCGCTGCAAAAAAGATGAATGAAATTTGCACCAACTGAAGCTTATTTTCGTTGTCCACTGAAAGCTAGCAAGTCACCTGCCAAAAAACAAAAGATTTGACCTAAAATTTTCTTACCATCAGTTAGAAGCTACCCCCCCCCCCCCCCCCACTTCTATACTACCCAAAAAAATAGAGAAATATCATGAAGCTTCCATGTTTAAATAACCAGTAATTTTTTTAAATTATCTTTTTAATAGTTATTTGAGATTTTTTTTGAATTGTCCAGATAAATTAAATCATATTATAATAATTTTTACATTTCTTAATTTTAAATTTAAACTAAACAAGAAGTAAGGTTAAGAGTCGGCTAAGTTGTTTTTAAACTGTTCAAGTCGATTGAATTATCTTTATTATAATTGTGAGATGATATAATTTTAAACTGGAGTTGGAGAAGAAATGAAATAAGAAAAATTTGAAAATTAAACCGAATTTAATAAAAATATTAAATATTAAAAAGTCTTACCCGGCATGCAGTGCAGTGCGGGACTATAGACTACTCAAAATTTCTATGAAGAGTAATTAGCTTAACGAAAGAACTGTAGTTGTTTGGTGCCATTTCATGTCTTGTGATCAAAATCTAAGAGAGAACAAAAATTCTAGGAGGAAGGTTGCTCATAATTCAGTTGCGAGAGATGGACAAGTACCAATCCAAAAACAGACATTTCACCTCTTTGATTGTTTACGAAGTTAACCTCTCTATCAGACTTAATTAAATCCTCCTGTTTTCTTTCTCTTTTATCTTGATTTTCGTTTCTTGGCACATGCATCAAGCGCTCAAAACCCTTCCCTTCTGCAGGTATTGGTCACAGATTACGAACAATGGGAAGTGATCGAGGAAATAATATTCCTCGTAAACCCCGTTATGATATTACCATGTCCAGGAGAACAAGAAAGCCGTTGATGAATCTCAAAGAAACTAATCAAAATCCCACAACAGGCGCGCCACGAGAAGGAAATGCTGCTGAAGATGTTGGTCATGATCGAGGAGCAGATAGCGTTCTCAAAAAAGAACGCGGCCATGAAGAAGGAGAGAGTCGTAAGAGCAGCTTGAAGCAACTTATAATGAAGATTAACGCAGGCAACGAAGAAAGTGAAGTAAGCAGGCTGCTGGTGGGGGAAACAAGGGTCGGAGATAATGAAAATATTGACAGCAAATTATTACTAGGAGGCAAGAATTCCCTTGGCCAGCATTTCAAGGGAGAAGAAAAGCAGCAGCTTCAATTAGTAGTAACAAGGAAACAAGCAAAGGAAGGAATGGAAGGATTGAAGCTGAAAGGAATGGTGGGTCGTTATGTCAAGATGGTGAGCCATTTGATCAGGGTCAAGCGTGACACACACATTAATAATGGATCCCGGAAAAAGCCACTTCTCCGGTTGCCCATGTAGGCCAGCCATATATTTCAAGAGTGGCCGGGACAGTATATATATGTTTGATTCTACTCATGCATCTGGGTGATTTCTTATTGTTATGCTGTAATTTTTCATCAAGATATTAATAGAAATTACTAGTCCTTTATGCTCCTTAATTTGTGCAATTTAATTTATCATTTGTTTTGATTTTATTTACGAACAATCGTACTTATATAAAACATAATCTGAGATTAATTCAAAGCTAAGTATGAATCACTTGTTTAAAGAGTTGAAAAAATAAAATTTAAATCAAAACAACATTATTTTGATAAAAAAATTAAAAAAAAATTAACAAGTTAATGATCAAGTTTTAATTGGATCAACTAGATTATCAGGTCAACCTAGTTTTTTTATTGTGTTAATTATATTTTTTTAACTTAGACTAATCTAAACCCTAAATCCTCGATTTACGTGTTGATCAATTCAGGTTTTAAAATAATGCATTCATGTTCATGATGCAACTTTTTTTTTATCATACTTTTGAATTTTTAATATGCATTTAATTTTTTTAATATAATTTTTCTTGCAAAATCATTAGTGTTATGTAATAAACATAAATTATATAGATGATTCAAGCTACACCATAAACCGAATCCTTTTTTTCCCAACATGAAAAAATAATGCTAAGGGGATGCTAGCACTTTTAAAGAACTAAGAAAGATCCAATACCCAGCCTGGTTAATTTAACAATAAGATTAAACAAAAAAAATAATGATAATAAATAAAAATAAAATAAAGAGCAATAATTAATCATAAAAAAATAAAATATCAACACCATACTCGAGAGAAAATAAAAAAAAAAAACTCATTGGAGACTTATCTTTGCTTCAATATGGACACTAGTTGTTAATCAGAAATAGCTTATAAAGATGGTTCTAATATCACTGTAAAAAACTCCACGACGACACTAAGAAAGACCGCACAACCGCACATGTCGCCAAAACAATGACCCGAAAAGTAAATCAAACAAACTATTGTGAAGTTAGCATTTGATCAATTAATTTAATTTAATTAAAAAAACTAAATTTAACAAATAAAATAACAAATAAAAAAACTCAAGATAATCTGAATTATTTTTAAAATTAATAAAAATTCATATAAAAAGCGAGAACAATAATAATAATTATAATAATGAAAAGATAAAATTTTTTTAAAAAAACAAGCAAGCTAAAACAAATCTCCTGATTAACATTCCAAACTCATTTCCCGTAAAATCATTCTAACTATCCCTGTCTATTGCTTGCTTAACCAAGTTGTCAGCTACAGCATGCAACGAGTAAGAATGGAACAGAAATTTCAGCTGGAATAGACTCATCAAAATAAATTTCACAATGACTATAATAACTATATTTCCTGAGATTTCATACAAACGTTTCTAAACAACGTGCGAAACAAGGTTAGTATTAAACTATGAAGATCCTATTTAATAAAACACCTTGTGAGCATAAATTAAATATCAATGATCAAATCCCTAAAGGGAGTTCAAAAACTAAAAAAATCCCCCGACGTGGTCCCAAGTATATCTGCATTCCATCACTTCTAGCTGCATGGGATTGCCTTGGGTCACATTCACATTGGTATTCAAATTGCATCGATGGATTGAGCAAGTTAGGGTTTGTCTATACAGAATTGGATGCTTTTGTAAATCATTCCAACAACGGTTCCATCAAGGATTTTGAATGAGGTGTCTGGAGTTTCATAGTGTATGTAATAGCCATCCCAGTAAGTGAACAAACAGCTGGAAGCAGACCCAAGCCATATCTTGTGACTGAAATATATTCTGTAGAAAGGGTTTCTTGTGATCTTGGTGAGGAGCCTGCATTGAAGTATGTGGATGGTGTTAAGTAGGTAAGCCATGAACAAACCGAAGGGCTCTGTAAGAATGCTTATGAAATGGGACAATATCATGCTCAATTTAAATTTGTGGTTTCATATGATCTAAATTCATGGTAATAGTAAGAATCATGTAATTGTGATGGTTATTCCAGGGCGGTAGACCACAGTCAACCCTAAAACACCACTGAGGTTTCATATTCTGATGCAGCATCTAGAAACAAATTGTTGAAAAGGTATATCTACCATCTCCCACCATTGAGGTAATACTACTGTTACATAGAAATACAGAGTCTCCCAACTACAGTTGCAATGCAAACACCACAACCACCCTTGTTTTTTCTCTACTTTTTGTGTGAATAAAAGATTAGAACAGGCCTTGCAGTTGGTGAAGACTTACTTTGAAAAGACTGAAGCACAAAGACAGCAAGTCCACACGAAACCTTGTCTAGGAAACTCAAAGATCCATAAACAAACGCACAGCCATCTAGATCTGAACCAACTAGAACACTTTGCATGCTTACTCCTGTTATCTGTGATTCATATTTGGATAAAGGAACATGAAAGGAGGAAAAAGATAGAAACAACAACAACAACAACAACAACAACAAGAGCAATAAATATAAGTAATTCACAAAATTGAAAGGTGTGAACAACCTTGAATCAATTATTAACAGAAACTAAAATACAAGGTTTTAAAAATAGGATAGTGCCATAGCAAGACAAACTAGCCTTGGAATTCCCATATGAAAATCTCAAGGTCCATATATTTCTTTCCCTTTGTGCTGGTGTTCCATAAACAGTACTCTTTTTCTTTTCTACCACCAATCTATAATTTCATTTTTATTACAGTGCCTACAAAGGTAAGACCATGTATAATAAACTAAGATCAAGACTAAAAACCATCAATGACACTTAAATATTGAAAACTTTAAAGGGATGTTTGGGAGTGTGGTAGCGGTTGTTTTTCAAAGTGCTTTTCACTCTGAAATGCATCAAAATAATATATATTTTTTTATTTTTAAAAAAATTTATTTTTGATATCAGCACATCAAAACGATTCAAAAACAAAAAATAATTTTAAGCAAAAAAAATAAAATTGAATTTTTGCCAACCTCTGTTTATGCCGCACTCCCAAACAGGAACCTACTGTGTGAATTTGGTCAATCTGTCACAGGACTAGGAGAGTTCATCATGCCAACAAGGGTCATATACAAATTTTCTTTTGTATTATTTCCTTAAGAATTCAAGAAACCATTTACACTCATGAGGAATCAGGAGAAAGACTAATAGGACTGTGAAACCAAAGAATAACTAAGAGTGGAGATTTAACCACACAATTCCACCACATAAAGTAAAGTCTAAAGTGCAGAATACTATGCCATACCGTCATTAGAGTATTCGCTACGCCAATAAATACTGATATGACATACATGAAAGCACTCAAGCTTCGAGGCAAAAAGAGGATGCTTGCGCCACAGAATACCCAGAGAACTCCACCAGCACAATAGTAGGCTTTCAGGCGTTGTCCAGTCCAATACATTTCCTAGAATATGGATATATGAAGCCTAATTATCAATGAAAGGGAAGAACATGCAGAGATCATGTAATGATTTCAAATAAGGTATATGAGGACCACCTGCATAATGATAGATACAATGAAGCTGCTGATATAGATGATTGCAGGAACCTACTTCCAACAATCAGACATGTTATCAGTTTATTCATTTTCCAAAGACAATACACATAAAACTGATAAAATTGATGCTGATAATGTCTGGGAACCTACTAAAGCTTTAGCTGATTTTGCCATCCGCATATCCTCAATAACATAGAATGCAAGATATGCCTGGAGAAAACAAAGCCATCTGGGTGTAAAAATTACTTACAATGAATGATATTTTCTTTCAAAATGACAGATAGCTTGCATACACATAGTAATGCAGTGGGGTGCTTGTAAAATATTAAAAAGACAAAAAAAAAAAGGAAAGCCAATTTCTAGCAAAATTTTTCTCATGCTCTTTAGGGGACTTAAAAGGACAATTCTTCCAGGAAAATGATTGACACAGAGAAATTTGTCCTTTAAAACAGAATAAGTCCATGGGGAACTTTGGCTCCCCGCATATATCTAGTGTATCATATATTCAACAAAATAAGTAACTTGAGATTAAATGAAATAAGTGCCAAGCAAGACAAAGGAAAAGTGTTCTGACCTGTGAAACATTTTGTGCAAGTCTGGTAAGCATATAGACAAGACCAACTTGATAGTATAAAACTTTCTTGAACCAGTAAGTCCATGATATCCTTGCATAACTAGTTCCATGTACACGTATCTTTAATCTGCATTAAAAGGCTAATTATATTACTATAACCAACTAGCATTAAAAGCAATCACTTCGTGTACAAATTCAAATAGCAAAGTGGCATATGTTTTATGAGATAAATGGAAAGGGCTGGACATGATTATTCAGACTGCACCTTGACAAGTAGAAGACTATATTCATCTAAAAGTAATCAGTACTCGCCATCACAGTTATTCATCACAATTCTGGTACTCAAGGCAACATAACCAATTACCAAAACACCATCCAAGTAATGCAAAAAAGGTGAGGACATAAAGCAGTACCTTGGCTCTTTAGTCCCAAGATGAAATATTCCCACAAAGCAGCATCCTATAAAAATTGAAGTGTATGCAATCCAATGGTACTGCTCATTCAAGGCAGATGTAAAGACATGACCCTAAGTAAGTTCTTAGAACAAAATCAACACAGAGCAAGCTCATACCTGATTTTCAATATCAGAATGTGTTGTTGCTTTAGTGGTACTGAATACTACTAATGCAACAGCATAAAGACTGAGGTTCGCAACCTATACAACATTTGGAGATTAAAACAAAACAAGAAAATATGCATTGATAAGTACTGAAAGAAATAAAGCACTAATCCAAAAGTCGGAGAAGTTAACCATGGTAAAAGCATTCCGACAGCTTGTCATCACCACCCTGCTTGTTGAATTCAGTGAGATGCAATTCACCATGGACCTTAACAAAAAGAAAAATTGAAGTTGAAAGTGCAAATGCTGCAGCTTTCTAAAAGATGCAATTACAACATACTGTAACTCTTCCATGGAGTTTAAGAGATATATGACCAAAGTAAAATGGAGTTTTGGTGATACTTTTTCTTCTTTGTTTATGTCTAAACAAAACAATTGGATACTGCTCCGGCTTTTCTATCAAGCAGTGGAAAGATTAAGGAAATTTAAAAATTATTGATGTATGTAGAAAACCAAATTGTCCCTCATGTTTGAAGAATTAAGAATAGTGAATGCAAGCATAACTAAACTATGGAGATCGTTACATGTGTGACACTTGGGTGGCAGCCCAACCCACATTGAAGATTGCAGCAGACGTGCTGTATGAAATAGTTTCTATTATTGGTGAAGAGGAAGCCAAGATTTTGCATGGCAAGCAACCACCAAAAACTGAAGAAAATGAAATGGCAGCCAAGATGGATCCTGCACCATGCCATATTTTGAAATGTCCAAACCTGTCTATCTATCACACAAACAGTTAAAAAAACAAAAATTACTCCTAGAAAGAAAGACCAAGAATTATCCAAAAAATAAAATCACATAAAATCATTCTACAATTTAGAATCTCAAATATGTCAATGACGAGGAAACAAAAATTCAGATATATTGCATTCATCTGTCAAATTCTGATATCATCTTTCAATTCCAAATACAAAGCATAGGCATCCATGTTTTAGGCAATGCTCCATGATATTATTACAACTTGTTAAAAATGAATAAGCGGAAGAATTAAAGGTGAAATTTGAAATAAAGTAAAAATTGTAAATTTCCCTGTTTTTGTCACCATATGGTCAGTTTATTAATGCTTGACACAAATTTAATAACAGCCATAGACCATTGGCTAATTTCTGCTGAACTAACCCATATCAAATAAAGAGTTCTATCAATGCAGAAGTGTTAAAATAATCATAGATACAAACAACAGTTCAAGAAGCTCCTTTTCTCTCCTGTTTTATTCTCCACTTGTATTTGGAAGCCAAAGCACAGTCGTGAATGCAGACCAAACCAAATTACAGCTGATAATTGCATAAGAGAATCAATAAAACAACAAGCAAAGCATAAAGTTCATTGAATATGTATATTAGGGCAAACTAAAAAGCAAAGTCAATGAAGCCTGTTCTGAATCCTTAATCATTTATATTTGCCTTTCCAAACCAAGGTACTTATTAGGTAAACAGTTAAATATTAAATACAAGCCCCTCAAGATCTGCAGAAAGACTGAACCTTTTAGCCCCCAAAAGCCTCATCACATATATTTTTCTATTACGAGTTTCACCATATCCTTTCAAAAGTTGTGTTGCATAATTTAAAAAATCTGATGTACAACATCTCACTGTTATAAATCATTAGTGAAATTAAGTACTATCTATCCGGCTGGCTGTGTTTTTGGTTTCTTCAGGCACAAATCATTGGACATACAAAAACTAAGGTGGATCCTATATTTTTCTGAGACATTTTTTCAAAAACAATCATAGACCACATATAAAATATCAATTCCTTGAGACGAGCAAATCGAGAAATTACAATAAAAAAATGAGGTGCTGCAATATAATTAGTTTAAAGGTACCAGTTCTCCAGCAAACACAGTAGCAAATCCATCAGCTATCTGACCTGCTAACATAACTATAGCAGCATCCCTGCAAAATAAGCGGTTTAAATCACGAACTACAACAAGGATGTACTTACAGCAACAGAAACATGTCTGTCGTTATAGCTTCTTTATTGCTTGGTTTTCAGTAATTATACCAATAAGAAACAGTTTTGATAACATGATTATCTCACCTGGGTCTTTTGCCTCTTTATTTCCAGGAAATGTATCATGCAGATTAGGAACTTTCTGATTTCTCATCTCAAGAGAGTCATTTTCCACTTTTTCAAGAAATATATAAAACTTAAACACTCAAATTCATCAAACATTTTGATTTTGTTATGATGGAGAGGGGGAGAAATTGTAAAGTCATCATTACATCCTTTTTAATAACTGCTAAATCCAATGATGCACGAGATAAACCATAAGTGCTTCTCATGTATGTTTCTTATCAGGCAAATAAAAAAAGAAAGGTGAAAAGTCGCAGGCATACACAGATATGCACAAAATCGCAGCTAGATATCAGATATAAAATATAGCACCAAGGTAGTATTACTACAAACACTTGTGACCAGTTACCTAGGGGACAGTCCAATTTCTGTCAAGAACAATAGAAGATAAGTAAACCAACAGGCGGCCGTGATGTCGTTTAGCATATGACCGACACCATAATAGAAAACAGAGCTTCTTCCAACAGGCTTTGGGCATGAATCATCATCTTCAACATCATTAACCATTATGCTTTACAGGGTTGGATTCTGTACCTCTTTGAAACTCTCCAAGAAGTGCAGTTCCTGGACTGTGGGAACCTGCAAAGAAGAGAAAGATATCAAGTCCACTAATTTAACAATTTCCAAAGGCAAAATCTTTCTAACATAAGGAATACCAAGCATCCTTCATAGCAAGTACAGAGAATTCAACTCAAGCATCTATCACACAGTAACGGGTATCATTTCTGTTAAAATAATCACCTTCTTCAATTTTAAAATAGATGAGAGCAACCCAACCAATTTGGACAAAGAAAGATTGAATCATTGTGAAAATGAAGAGATTAAATCTATCAAATTAGAAAGAATATATCAAGTTGGTAAGTAGTTGATATTCAGTTGTCCATCATCAATCATCTGGGTAATGGAATTTAGCCATAAAATTTGTATGCACTGTACACATATCACCACACCACACTACACTTATGAAGCATGATAAATAAAAATAAATAGAGAAAGTCAACAAGAAAGAACAAAAGGGAGAGGGAAGAACCCGAGGGAGAAGACGAAGGGCAGCAACGAAATCCTCCAAATTCACTCTCTGTATTTCCTTCTTCGGTCAATTTCTATAGGATAGGATTGGATTTGGATTAGGACTTCATGTAATTCATTAATTATTAAATAATTAATACATACAATAGCAATAGGGGGATTGCATTTGAATCAGTGGAGGAGTGGAGAGCGAATGAAGGGAAAGGTGGTTTATTTTTGCTGAAAAAATATTATAATAATGCAAGGAAATCCCCTCTGTAACCGACCTCTGTCAAGCCTTGCCGGTCCAGAAGACCATATTACCCCTGTTCCATTGGAGATGCTTTGAGAAGGAATCAAGGAATGCTAAAACAGAGGCAGAGATGGAGGAGGCTGCCTTCCTTGAATGAATGAAATTAATTAATTGAATCTCCTCATGAAGCAGCCACGTCATCCATCTCATCAGTCTACCATCGGATTTTTATTTGAAATAAGATAGTCTGCTAAATGTTTTATTACAGTAATTATTTGAAAAATATTTTAAAACATGTTGATTTTGTAAATTAATTCATCTAAATAAAAGTTAACACAAATTTCAATAGTTAAGAAATAAAATTCAACATCAAATAGTTAAAAAAATAATATGGTTAAAGAAAAAAATTAAAATTAAAAAAACTAAAAAAAAAACTGAGTCACTGTAAACATATAAATCTTTTATTTTGTACACATATCGCTACTGTTAGAAATATTTTCATGAGATAATTCTAACTAGACCTTGAAAAAAACACCAAATATGATTGTAATTAACCCCAAATAAAATTCCTAACAAATTACAATCATGTTTGGTAATCTTTTTAATGTATGGTTAGAATTATTTTGTTGAGATCTTTCTAACGATATTAAGAGTATATAAACCAGATCTCTAGTGTATTTCGAGTGACCTGTTATTTTTAGTCCTTAGATCTTTAATATTATTTCTTAATCATTCAATCTTCATAAAATTTTAGGATAATTTTTTATACATGTTAATTAAATAGAATGAAAAAGACATGATTTTTAAAATAATCAACGATCTTGTTCAATCATTATTTTTATGTTTAAACTGTATTATTTTTTAAATAATTTTTTAATATCTGTTATTTTCTCGAAACTTTTATTAAAATGGGTTAGAATTTTAAAATACCATCTACTATCTACTGCTTTGTCATTCCCAACCTACTATCATTTTATATTAAATTAATGTTATATATATATATATATATATATATATATATATGTTTTTGAAGAATTTCATCCATTTTAATTCATCGACTTATTATAGTCAAAGTCAAGTGGGGTTCGCTAAAAATCGGGAAGGTGGCAGTGCGTGCAAGAAGAGGCAATCAATGTAAAGGAGGAGTTTACTTTTGTGGAGAAAAGCAAGTTGTGGTGGGGCCTGCAACGGTCCAAGATTAATTGAGAATTGAAACAGAAAGTGGACCGCCAAGTTGTTCAGTTCACCACAGTCATTGACAAAAGAACAAAAATGCTATGTGCCCTCTAATTTTTATTGAAGGTAGGCAAATTAACTGAATTAATCAAGATTTTAGTGAAAATCGAATTAAATATAATATAATTTATAGAATAGTAATCTTTGTTAGAAAATAAAAAAAAATAGTGTAGTTACGATTTTGAAAAAAATCAATTGAATTTTTTTATCCAAACATGTGTTCATCTTTAATTCTCAAGGTTCTATTTATTTTTATGGATTTTTTTTTTAATTTTAAATTATTTTTTAAATTATTTTAATTTGTTAATATTAAAAATAAATTTTAAAAATAAAAAATATTATATTAATATATTTTTAAATAAAAATATTTTAAAAAACATTAATAGTGAAAATACAAATACAAATATACCCTTTGTTTCTGCCTGATTGACCGAATACATCCAGACAGTGTTTTGAAACCCGGCCCGGCCATGCGGGTCGACCCGGGACCCGGCTGACCCGGGGCTGGAACGGGGCCAGGTTGATGAAAAAATAGCATAAGCCATGACTTGGTGTGACCCGGATGACTCGGCGGGTTAACCCGGTGACCCGGTTGACCCGGCAAAACCTGGTCAAAAACCTGGTTGCAACCCGTTGACTTTTGTTTTTTTAACTAAAATGACACCGTTTTGAATTTTTTTAAAATAGAAATTAATCCGGTCGACCTGGTCAAAACCCGAAACCCGAACCTTAGACCGGGCCGGCCACCAGGCTGGGTTTAAAAACTTTGCATCCAGGTGGCATTGGCCTTCATTTAAGGTCGTGGCTTGTGCTGCATGTTTTGATGACACCATGCATACATACATGAACATGGAATTGGATAGGAAAATTAGGGTTTGGAATTTTGATAGCACATGGTCAGCCCGTTGGATTTTTGAAAGGTCTCTGTACTTCGAGCCCATTGGATTAGCAACTCTGATCTTTGTAGCCCATAAGCAACATCTTCTATTTTCTTGGCCCACTGGTATAGCAACACGTCCTGTAAAGTCACTCCTTAGTTACTGACTAGACTGGTGGCACGTTATACGCCGCCCGTAATACGTCGTCGCAGGTGAGATTAATGTTTTTCTAAGTTAAAAAGAAATTGAAAATCAGATGATTGACTCATTAATATTTTTACAGAAGTCTTTATGAATAGTTTGACTCAAATAAATTACAAAGTTTTGGTGCTTAAAAATTGAATTCAAATTAATTTTTATATATATATATATAT
>Ga0325400_1000439_pt1 | contig 30402 bp, 22 predicted proteins | sample PopdelMetagenome_2_FD_205662 | JGI IMG/M metagenome (GOLD analysis project Ga0325400, IMG submission 205662) | Populus deltoides microbial communities from Bellville, Georgia, United States - Xylem-PdKOR-R1 | ecosystem: Host-associated > Plants > Phyllosphere > Stem > Wood/Secondary xylem...
GTGCTGCATCCTGAATTCGTGGCTGGAAAATATGCCCTGTACACGCGCCCGCAGGATGGCTTTATCGAAGCCGGGACAGGCGGTGGCATTGGCTTAGGCTTCACGGATTCAATGGAAAACGCCGTGGTTGAAAAAGAAATTATTGTGGATGAAAAACGCTACCATACGGTTTACGAGGTAAAAAACGGGCAGGGACCGGCGCCGATCAAGACCGACAGGGGCTGGCTGCACCTGGCCCACGGCGTTCGCAACACGGCCGCCGGACTGCGCTACGTTCTCTATCTGTTCATGACCGACCTGCACGAGCTGACGAAGGTGATCTATAAACCCGCCGGTTATTTCATCGCGCCGGAAGGGGACGAACGGGTGGGCGATGTCTCCAACGTGACGTTTGCCAACGGCTGGATTCTGGACGAAGACGGCCGAGTATTTATTTACTACGCATCGTCGGACACGCGGATGCACGTGGCCACCTCGACCCTCGACCAGCTGGTTGATTACGTGACCAACACCCCCGCGGACGGTCTGCGCTCGGCGGCTTCCGTCGAACGGCTGAACGCCCTGATTGACCGAAACAAGTCTTTAATGAATGCGCCGGAAAAAGCCGTGTCGTTTGCTAACGAACAAGTCCGATGAACAGCGAAGGAGGAACGAGTACGCTCCGTTCGTATGGTCAGGAAGTGGAAGCCGAGCTGCGCCGGATTCTGGCTTTCTGGATGGAATCCGGCGTTGATCCCAACGGCGGATTCAGGGGGCAGGTTACCAGCGCCGGGCAGATCGTAGCCGATGCGCCCAAAGGCGGTGTGCTGAACGCCCGGATTCTGGGGTCGTTCTCGGCTGCTTTCCGGCACACCGGCGACGCGCAGTACCGCGCCATGGCCGACCGGGCGTATGCTTACTTCCGGGACCATTTCCGGGACACGACCTACGGCGGGGTTTACTGGTCGGTGGACACCCAGGGCCGGCCCCTGAGCACCCGCAAGCAGATTTACGGCCTGGCCTTTGCCATCTACGGGCTGAGTGAATATTACCGCGCTACCGCCGAAGCCGGGGCGTTGGCAGCCGCCATTGATCTGTTCAACTGGATTGAACACTACAGCTTCGACGTCCGGAACGGCGGTTACTGGGAAGCGTTTTCGCGGGAAGGTCAGTTGCTCGATGATCTGCGGCTGAGCGAAAAAGACCGCAACGATCCCAAGACGATGAATACGCACCTCCACATTCTGGAGGCTTACGCCAACCTGTACCGAATCTGGCCGGATGCGCGTCTGGCGAGGCAGTTAAAAGGCCTGCTCCGGACGTTTGGCCAGCACCTGATTGACCCCCAAACGAGCCATATGCACCTGTTCTTTACGGCCGACTGGCAGCGCACCGCCGATCGGGTGTCTTACGGCCACGACATTGAAGCCGCCTGGCTCCTGCTCGAAGCAGCTAAAATACTAGGCGATACGGACGAAATCGATAAGGCGAAAACCGGGGCGGTTCGAATGGCGCGGGCCACGCAGGAGGGCTTGCAGTCCGACGGGAGTCTGTACCACGAACTGGACCGCCAAAAGGCCCACTACGACACCCACCGCGAATGGTGGGTAAGCGCCGAAGCGATGGTTGGCTTTCTGAACGCCTGGCAGTTGACGGGCGAAAGCCAGTTTCTGACCCAGTCCATCGACAGCTGGCGATTCATTCAAACGCATATTCTTGATGGCGAAGGGGGTGAATGGCGCTGGGGAGTTTTTGACGACTATAGTCCAATGGTGGCCGAAGATAAAATCGGCTTCTGGAAATGCCCTTATCACAACACCCGCGCCTGTCTGGAAGTGGCCGAACGCTGTCGGCGGACTGCGGAATAGCTTTATACCGGGTTCTTTTAACAAGCGGCCAGGACTTAAATCAGTCCTGGCCGCTTGTTCTGTTTGTTTACTGTCCAGAGTGCTTTAAATAGTTCTTTTTAACGCTTCTACCCGCTTCCACAGGGCGTACGTTAGAAAGAGAAAACCGAGCGCGACCAGGGGCGGCAGCATAAATCCGGCGTCTTTTCCGATAAAAGCCCAGGAGGCAGACGCGCCAATGAAGTTAATCGTAAAGCCCGCGTAGGCCCATTCCTTGATTGTGTAGTACCGGGTTTGCAGGATAGCGATAGCGCCCAGGATTTTGGCGGTCCCGAAAAGGGTTAAAACGTACACCGGGTAACCCAGCTGTCTCATTATTTCCTGGCCGGTTTTTTCCCGCACCAGACCCGCCATTCCGTCCATCAGCATCGCCAGGCAGAAGATGCCCGTAAGAACCCAGTAAAGAATTTTGGTCCGTTTCGATTTTCTGGTTAATTCACTGGCTGACCTAGTCATTGTACCGGATTGCAGAGCGTTCATACGGCTGATTGTTTAAGGTGAAACTTACCGGATTGGCCTTACAAAAGTGCACGCTTTCTGCCTAACTTAGCGGGGCTGAATGCGGCCTTTTTCGGGTTGATTACGCCACACTTATTGATTGATTAACCGATGAAACACGTCTCTATTCTGGTTCCTGAAGGAGCCATTCTAGGCAGTATTGAAGGGCCTCGTCAGGTGCTTACCGAGGTGAATAAATATTTAGGCAGCCTTGGGCAAATGCCGCTGTTTCAGGTCCAGTTGGTTGGCCTTTCCGACAAAGTAGCGGTCGCGGGTGGGAAATACACGGTTTACCCCGATGCGCTGGCCGACGCAGTCCAACGAACGGATCTGGTCATTATACCCGCCCTGGACGGTGACCTGGGGCAAACCATAGCCGACAACAAAGCATTTATTCCCTGGATTCAGAAGCACTATCAGAACGGGGCCGAAGTGGGCAGCCTCTGCGTGGGCGCTTTTTTACTGGCCTCCACGGGACTCCTGAACGGGAAACAATGCGCCACGCACTGGATGGCCGCGGGTGCTTTCCGGCAGCTGTTTCCGGAGGTGCACCTGGTGGAAGACAAGATCATCACCGACGAACAGGGGCTTTATTCCAGCGGGGGAGCCTTTTCTTACCTCAATCTGATTCTGTACCTGATTGAAAAATACGCCGGCCGCAACGTGGCGATTTTTATGTCCAAGGCCTTTCAGATTGAGATCGAACGGCGCAGCCAGTCGCCTTTTATCATCTTCCACGGGCAGAAAAATCACGGCGACGAAGCCATCCGTAAAGCCCAGGAATACATCGAAACCCATGTCGAAGCGAAAATTACCGTCGATCAGCTGGCCTCGCTGCTGGCAGTAAGCCGCAGAAATCTGGAGCGCCGGTTTAAAAAAGCGACCCTTAATTCCATTGTCGAATACATCCAGCGCGTCAAAATCGAAGCGGCCAAGATGAGCCTGGAGTCGTCGCGCGATAGCGTGAATGAGGTGATGTATAACGTGGGTTATACCGACCCCAAAGCCTTCCGCAGCACGTTTAAGCGCATCACGGGCCTGTCGCCGATTGAGTACCGCCAGAAATACAACAGTGATGGTATCATTTCGGGATAACGAACCTTAAACCGGGCTGGTTACCGGTGTTTTAGCCAGCTTGCTTTTCCGGTAGCCGTACGAGAAGTAAATAATGAGCCCGATCACCAGCCAGGCCACAAAGATCGCCCAGTTGCTGACGCCTAACTCCGTCATTAGATAGAGATTGGTCAAAATGCCGATGATGGGCAGCAGCGAAAAGTTGTAGCGAAAACTGGTGATAGCCAGTGCAATCCAGGTTAGCCAGAATACCACCAGCAAGGGTTTTTCGCCCATCGTTACGACGAATTCGCCCGTGTACAGCACCGCGCCGAATGCAACCAGGAAAGCCACCCCAACGATGTATTTACCGTTGACATAAGGCACTTTAAACTTTGAGTACTTCGAAATGCCTTGCCGGTCCAGGTACAGAATCCCCCCGCAGACAAGGATAAAGGCGAAGAACGTACCGACGCTGGTCAGGTCGATAAAGAACTGCATGTCCAGAAACAGGGACGGGATAGCCACCAGCGCGCCGGTCACGATCGTGGCAAACGACGGCGTGTGAAAACGCGGGTGAATCCGGGCAAAGCGCGGCCACAGCAGCCCATCGCGGCTCATCGCCATCCAGATGCGCGGCTGACCCAGTTGGTACACCAGCAGGGCGCTCGTAATGGCGACCACCGCACTTACCGAGATAATGCCGGCAATGGAGTTCATCCCTACTTTCTGAAACACGTACGCCAGCGGATCATCGACACCCAGCTCCTTGTAGTTGACCATGCCCGTCAGGATGAGCGTAATCAAAACATACAGCACCGTACAGATTACCAGACAGTAGATCATCGCCCGGGGCAGGTCGCGCTGCGGGTCTTTGCACTCTTCGGCGGTGGTCGAAATCGAGTCGAAACCAATAAAGGCGAAGAACACGGAGGCTACTCCACCGAGCACGCCCGAAATGCCGTTCGGGGCAAACGGCGACCAGTTTTCGGGCTTGACGTAGAAGGCTCCAGCCAGAATCACCAGCCCGATAACGGCCAGCTTTAACACAACCAAGATGTTACTGGCCGCGCGGGATTCTTTAATTCCGGTATAAACCAAGGCGGTAATCAGGATCGTAATCAGCCCGGCCGGTAAGTCCGCAATCAGCCGCAGGCCGCCGAGCGTGGGTGCGTCCCTGTAAGCCTGCGCCAGTCCCCGCACACTGGCGGGCAGACTCCCCGGATTCGCGGAAGTCTGTACTTCGGCGAAGGCCCGGGCCGCCGAGCCGTAGTCGGTCGACAGATAACCCGGAAAATGAACCCCGAAACCTTCCAGCATGGACGTAAAATACTCCGACCACGAAATGGCAACCACCATGTTACTGACGGCATATTCCAAAATAAGAGCCCAGCCAATAATCCAGGCGAAAATCTCGCCGAACGACACGTACGCGTAGGTATAGGCGCTTCCGCTGACGGGCACTGTCGAGGCAAACTGCGCGTAGCTCAGGGCCGTAAAAACGCAGGCAATGGCCGTAAAAACAAACAGCAGCGATACGGCAGGCCCCCCTTCGTAACTGGCCCGGCCAATGGTACTGAAAATACCGGCTCCGATGATAGCCGCAATCCCGAAGGAAGTTAGATCACGTACGCCCAGGGTCTTCACCAGATCGGACGATGCGGGGGAATGCCCATCCGCCGGATCACCAACGGCCTGGGAAACAGACTTCTTACGGAACACAGAATCACTCATCTTGGGGCTACTGTCTAAGTTTTAGTTCGGATAAAAGTGTTTTTAATTCGTTGGTTCGGCTTAGGGTAGTTTCTTCTTTGCAGGATGATACCACCATGGGCAGCATGGATCCGCCCTGGTATAACTTTTCGTAAATGGCGCAATGCGTATCCCGGTAGGTCAGCCACTGCCGCTGGGCCTGAACAACCAGCTGTTTTCGGTCGGCCGGCAGAAGGGTCATGAGTTGTTTGTAAACGGCGTTCAACTCCTGATCGGCTTTCTGAAAGCGCATCTGGGCGCAGAGATTCAGTTCCACCTGCGTCTGGGCGCTGTCGCAATTCGTAAAAACTTCCGGCGGACGGGTATCGCTGTAGGGAACCGACCGCTCCGTAAGCGCTCCGCGGTGGATCTGCTGCGCGTAGGTACTGATTGTCATGAACCAACCCACGATCAAAATCAGGTATTTACTGTTCATTTTCAAATCGTACAACCGGTTTTACGCTATTCGGAAAGTTAAAAATAAAAATTGTTTTCCATTTTAAATACCTCTCCCTAAAAACTGCGTTTATCCGGTATAGTACCGGCTTGTTGGGGAAATGCCTACTTTTGCCGAACGACTTAATGCAACAAGCTGACAATCTGTATGTCCATTCGCGTACAAAACTTAATTAAACTATACTCTCATCCGGGCGGGCAGAGTCAGCGCGCCGTCGATGGAATTTCCTTTGCGGTAGAACCGGGCGAAATTGTGGGCTTTCTGGGCCCCAACGGAGCGGGCAAATCAACGACCATGAAGATCGCCACGGGCTACCTCCCGCCCACCGACGGCACCGTCGAAGTGGCCGGTTTCGACATCCGCACGCAATCCATCGAGGCCCGGCGCCATCTGGGGTATCTGCCTGAGCACAATCCGCTGTATCTGGATATGTACGTGAAAGAGTTTCTGCATTTTGCCGGTTCGCTCTACGGCCTCCGCGGGTCGTCGCTAAATCAGCGGGTGCGGGAAATGATTGATCTGGTTGGGCTGGGGCTTGAACAGGGTAAAAAAATTGGTCAGTTGTCGAAGGGCTACCGGCAGCGCGTGGGTCTGGCGCAGGCGCTTATCCATAACCCATCCGTTCTGATTCTGGACGAACCCACCACGGGACTGGACCCGAATCAGCTCCGGGAAATCCGGCAGGTCATTCGGCAGGTCGGACGCGAAAAAACAGTGCTGTTTTCCACGCACATTATGCAGGAAGTCGAAGCGATCTGCGACCGCGTGGTGATTATCAACCGGGGCCAGATTGTCGCGGACGGACGCCTGGACGCGCTACGCGGCCCGTCGGACGCTCAGACAACTGTGGTTGCCGAATTTGAAGAAGAACTTACCCAACCGACCCTGCTGTCGACGCTGCCCGGTGTTGGGCAGGTTGAGGAGCTAGGCAATGGGCATTACCGGCTGACCGTCGACTCACACCACGATGTGCGGGCGGCTATCTTCCGGCTGGCGGCCGATCAGAACCTGACGCTGGTGGGTTTGCGGCAGCAGGAAAACAGCCTCGAAGGTATTTTCCGGGAATTAACTAAAAAAGCCGACTGAGTCACCAGAACTATTCCAGTGCCTCAGTCGGCTTGCGGATGCCCGCAGGCTAGTTTTTGGTGGTTGCCATCAACGGATACTGATCGAAGATCGATCGGACAATGCCTTTGAAGTAGTTGTTCTTGAAATTCTGGTTTTTTAACATGCGCGACGCGTAGCCTTTCCAGATAACCTGGTAGGTTTCGGCATCGATCAGCGAAATCATTAACGTACCTTCATCGAGGTTGTAATCAATGCGTTTGTAAGTAGCATCGCCATCTTCGGTTACTACCCAATCCTTAATAACGGGTTGTTGATAGCCTCTAAATCGTAAGTCGTTGCGGAAAATGTTGTACGAAATAAGCAGGTTTGGGCTCTGGTTAGCCACTTTGTAACCCCGGGCTTCCATCTGGTGACGAATCGCTTCCTGAATATCGGAACACAGCAAGGTTGAATCCACAAATTCACATTCCAAGAAGTTAAATGACTCGTAATTTTTGAAGTGAGCCTCGTAACTGTAATCGTGTTCAACAAATAATTTCCCCGGAGAACAACTAGACGCCAACGCAGCAAACGCCAGCAACACAACAACACCGATAAAATGTTTCATAAAAGTATATTTAGCAACACCCAGTAAACGGTTAATTTTACAATCTAACTTGCTGTTAATAAGTATTGTTCGACCCAAAAACGGACCAAAAACTAATTAAACTAAAGCCATCAGAAGTTTTCTAGAATATACTTAGCAAATTGCTATTTATTCCAAATAAAATTCTAAAGCTTGACGCATTTCCGTTTTGGTAACGGCGATGTCATACTGGCAGCTTCCCAGGCCATTCAGCAGCGCCATCCGCACCTGACCATTGCGATTTTTCTTATCCTGCAGGGTCAGTTCCAGCACCGGCTCCAGGTCGGCATCCGTCAGTTTGACCCGCCCGTAAATCGAAAAAATGTACTCCTCGATCTGCTCCAGTACGCTGGATTCAATCATTTTTTTCCGGTAAGCGATGGACGCTTCCATGATCATGCCGGCCGCCACCGCTTCGCCGTGGAACAAGCGCCGGGCCGGATTCGCCAGCAAGTGCGTTTCCAGCGCGTGACCCAGCGTATGACCGAAGTTTAAAATCTTACGAATTCCCTTCTCGGTTGGATCTTGCTCAACGATCTTTTTTTTCACTTCCACCGAATGATTCACCAGTTCCGGCCAGTTCTGATCGCCTAAATCCCGGCGTCGAATGGTCTTCCACTGGGCCGCATCGGCAATCAGACAGTGTTTTATGACCTCGGCAAACCCCGAGCGGAGTTCACGTTCCGGCAGCGTACTCAAGAATACCGTGTCGATCAGTACGGCGGCCGGGTAGTTAAACACCCCAATATGGTTCTTAAATCCGTGAAAGTCAATACCTAGCTTACCGCCCACGCTGGCATCGACCTGCGCCAGCAGCGTGGTTGGCAGCTGGACAAAATCAATTCCGCGCTTGTAAGTAGCCGCGCAGAAACCACCCATATCGCCAATAACACCCCCTCCCAGGTTAATCAGCAGGGCGTGCCGATCCAGCTGGGCGTCGGTCATGGCCTGCCAGATGGTCTCGCAGACGGCTAAATTTTTGTTTGCCTCCCCCGCCCGGATAGTAATTAATTTATGTTTTGGCAGTAAATTTTTTACGTGCGGGTAGCAGTGACGCTTGGTGTTGCCGTCAACCAGAACGACGATGGAGGAATACGTATGCTGGCTAAGGAAAGCGGGCAGCGCTTCAGTCAGGGGTGAGATTTGAACAAACATGGTGGTTATAAAAAAGAAATCGCTCCCAAAAGTAAAACTTCGGGAGCGATTTTATGCATGGGCCGGCCGCTTTGGCGACCGTCAGGAAATTACTTTCAGCGAGTCAGCGAAGTATTTCATCTGATCCATCGTGCCAAGGCTCACGCGGCACCAGTACTGGCCGTCAAATTTCCACTGGCGAACGCTGACGCCGTTGTCCATCATCTTCTTGACGAAATCATCGCCTTTCATCCGAATCGGGAACAACACGAAGTTTGTGCCGGAAGGCAGGTACGTGTAGCCGTTCTGCTTTAGCGTCTGGTACAGAAACTCACGCGCTTCGAGTCCTTTGGCGAGCGAGTATTTGATAAAGTCGGCGTCCTGATAACAGGCCAGAGCCGCCCGCAGCGTCGTCATGCTGATGTTGGACGGCCCGGCGCCCCATTTGGCGATGGATTTCAGCATGTCGGGCTGACCCACGAGGTAACCCATTCGCAGCCCCGCCATGCCGTATATTTTCGAGAAGGTCTTGGCCACCAGCACGTTCTGACCTTTCTTCACGTTTTCGATAACCGTGAATTTTTTCGGGTCACCGGTGTAGTGGATATACGCTTCATCCACGAAAACGGGCTTGCTGGCCGCCATCCGCGTCACCGAGGCCCGCAGGCTTTCCGGATTGATGGTTACGCCCGTCGGGTTATTGGGGTTACAGATATAAACCAGACTGGTCTTGTCCGAAACGCGTTTTTCAATCTCCTCCAGGTTATGGTCGTAGGTTCCGGCGGTCAGGGGCACTTTCTCCCATTCCATGCCGTGCGCCACCGCAGCCCGCACCAGTTGTTCATACGTCGGATCCGCCGAAACAACGTTACTGCCCGGCTTCGTGTAGGCAAAATGCATGGCCGTTGCGTGCAGCAGCGCGCCCGATCCGGCACTTAACAGAATCTGATCCTCCTGAACACCTTCCTGCTCCGCAATCATTTTCTGGAGTTGCGTTGCGTACTGGAACGGGTACAAAAACCCTTCCGGTGCCGCTTCCGAAATCGCTTTCAATGCCTTTGGCGAGGGGCCGTACGGGTTCTCGTTGGCCGACAGACGAGCCTTCATGGGGCCTTTGGGTCCGGTCGGGGGACGATTACCGGCGGGTCCTTCCCATTCGGGGCTGCCAGGGGCGTCCAACCAGGGTTCACAATAAGCAGCGGGGGCTGCCGCTAAACCCACACCGGCCAGCATACCGGCCCGGAGCCATTCACGACGATTGAGAGACATAGCTAGATTCAGTTGATAGTTGTAATTTTCCGTTAAGCAATATAAAATTTTATAATTAACCTTTTTCTTAGACAAATATATGGAAATAAGGCTAATTAGTAAACAAAAATTAATCTACTCCCTGTACGCGAGAAAGTCGCGAAAAGGCCTGCCCCTTGTAGCTGCCCGACCAGGTCAGCGCCACGCTGCTTCCTCTGACCGGGGTCGCGATTCCGAGTTCCGCCCAGGTTTTGGTCAGGCTAACCCGACCGGAGCCATCCGTGGTCAGATCAGCCAGCGCCGTTCCGTCGCGTTTTGCCAGTTTAACGGTCAGGGCCGTTACGGGGATCGAGTCAATGCCAACCGCGTGATTCAGCAGGCCACTCTTGTCGAGATCAAAAATCCGAACCGATACGGTCACCGGAGTGCCAATTTTCTGACTGACTACCGGCTCGGCGGTCAACCCACCACCATCGGGTGCGCCTTCGACCAAAACCAACACCGGGGCCGCCACCCGGTCCACGAACGGGTCGTCTACGTGTTTACACCCCGTCAGCGCAGCTACGCTAATCCATACGGCCAGTAGGAGGCTATTGTGCTTTTTCATGTCGTCTTTCATTGAATGCTTTACTTACTTTTCCGCCCACCACAGTTTCGCTTTCATGTCGTCAGACCCGCCGATCATGGGCAGTGCCTGCTGCACGTTTGCCTGGTTGAGTGAATATTCCGAATTGGGGTATTTCAGGCGGGTTGGTAACACCCCATCGTTGGCGAAAACGGCCCGGGGATCTTTAGCGGGCAACACCGGCAGCCCCGTCCGCCGGTATTCGGTCCAGGACTCAATGGCTTCCCCAAACAGCGCAATCCACTTTTGCTCCATCACCTTTTCCTTCGTCGCCGTGCCAACGGTAGTCAGGTACCCCTCCGGCACTTTCAGACCGTATGATTCGAACGAAGCGGTGATGCCTTTTTCAAAGTAAGTCTGCGCATTGCCGCTGATGTCGCCATCGACGGCAGCTTCGGCCAGAATGAAGTTCAGTTCGGCAAAAGTCATCACAAAACTGGGCGTGGTCGTCTGGATAAAGTAGGTACCCAGCACCGAACTCCTTCCCAGGTATTCGGTCGCCACGGCATCGGGCAGGCCGTTAGGGTGCCCTTCGTAGTTGCCCGCCTTGTTCGGCTGGGCGTACACCCGAATGCGCGTATCACCCAGAGCATTCAGCTTGTCGGCCAGCGTTTTACTAATATTCCAGTCGGTTCGGCCATCCTGCACCATGACCTGATTCCATTCGTTGTTGCTGGGCAGTACGTTCGTGTTTTGCAGCGTCGCGTTATCGGCATTACTCGTAAAAAGGGGGAAGGTCGTCGGGTCCGCCAGGATTTCGGCCATAATCGCTCTTGACTCCGTTGGTTTTTTAACCGCCTGCCGGTTGGCCAGCCGCAACCGCAGCGAGTTGGCAAACTTCTTCCATTTCAGAATATCGCCGTTGTACAGAATATCACCCGACACGGCTGGACCACTAACGGTTAGCTTCTGGTTGGCCGTTTTCAGATCATCCAGCAGTCCGGCGTAGATGGTTTCCATCGAGTCGTAAGCCGGCGCGTAGACCGGTTCGGCGGCCGTACCTTTCAGGGCCTGCGTGTACGGAATGGGTCCGTAGACGTCGGTCAGCACCGAGAACACCCAGGAGCGCATGACCAGCGCAATGCCTTCATAATTGGAATTTTCGTAACGCCCACCCGGCCCGGCCAGCGCGATGATCCGCTGAAAATTGACCTGACTGTCGTTGAAAAAACCTTTCCAGTTGTTGGTGTAAAAACCAACGGAAACCTCGTAGTTATCACCTTCGTTCGAGTAGATATTGCGGGTCAGGTACTGCATCCAGCACATGGCTCCGTCGAGGTTCAGCCGTTCAAAACGGGTACGAACTCCCCAATACCGGTCGATGGATGCTTCGAGGGCGTAGGGCAATAGATACTGGGGGCTAATCGAGGTAGGATCGTTGGGATTGGTGTTCATGCCGTCGAACTCTTTCGTACAGGACCCAACCGACAGCAGAAAACTCAGCAGGAGAAAAATAACATTCAGTTTCTTCATAATCAGCGCAGTAAAAGGATTAGAAGGACAGACTCAGATTGGCACCGATACTACGCGAACTGGGCAGCTCGCCGTACGCAAACCCCTGTTGATTGGCCCCGAACCGGTCCACTTCCGGATCAATGTGGGGATCATTCCTGAAGAGCATCAGCAGATTGCGACCCACCAGCGACAGCTTCGCCGAGCGGATTTTCACCCGGCTCAGCAGCGCTGCGGGCAGTTGGTAGCCAATTGTGGCCTCACGCAGCTTGACGTAGCTGGCGTCGAAAATGGCGGCTTCGTGGTAACTCCGGGGGTTGTTGTAGCCGTAGAAGGTTTTGGCGGGCACGATCACCGTGTTGGGTACATACTGCGGATTTTCGGTCGTACCGACGTTAACCACGCCTTTACCGATCACCCCTTCCTCCCGACCAACGGCCGTTTCTTCGTACTGACCGGTCCAGCGGGCCGTTCCGGTGCCTTCGTCAAACAAATTGCCGCCCATCCGCACGTCGATCAGGGCCGAGACGGAGAAGCCTTTAAAGCTCAGGGCGTTCAGCCAGCCGCCGGTCCAGTTGGGCTGGATATTGCCCAGCACGCGCGGAGTGGACGAAACAACCGGGAGGCCATTGACCCCGTAGATGATCTGCCCATCGGGTGCGTGCTCGAAACCGGTTCCAAAAAACGTGCCGTACGGCTGCCCCACCCGGGCTTCGGTATTCAGCCCCTGCCGCGAGGCCAGTACGTAAGTAGTCAACCCTTCGGCCAGTGCAACGACTTTATTGCGGTTACGGGAAAAGTTGAGGGTCGTTTCCCAGCTAAAGCCACTGGCCAAACGAACGGGCGTACCCGTCAGCACAATCTCGATGCCCTTGTTGGTGATTTCTCCGGCGTTCAGGATGCGGGAGTTGTAACCAGCGGCTTTGGATATTTCCACGGCCAGAATCTGGTCGCGGGAAACCTGCCTGTAATAGGTCAGGTCCAGCCCAAGGCGGCCCCGCAGAAAACGCATATCGATCCCCAGCTCGGTTCCGGTGGTGATTTCGGGTTTCAGGAATGAATTGGCGATCTGGGTGTTTTCGTAGAACTCCGGCGTACTCCCGTTCCAGGAGGTTCCGGCGACGGCCGTCTGCAGGAGCTGGTAAGGCAGGGCATCGTTACCCACCTGCGCCCAGCTGGCCCGGACTTTACCAAACGACAGCACAGGACTCTGCACATTCAGCAGGTCGGTCACGACCGCGCTGGCCGACACCGATGGGTAAAAATAAGACCGGTTGTCGGCGGGCAGCGTACTCGACCAGTCGTTGCGGGCGGTTGCGTTCAGAAAAAGCGCGTTCTTATACCCCACCTCCGCCGACGCAAAGACGCTGTTGACCTGCGATTTTTCAATGCGGCTGGCGATCGAGTTGCGGCTGGGATTGGTGTTGGCGGCATTGTACAGCCCATCCACCACCAGTTCGCCCGCCGAAAAATAATTGCGTTTGTAGTAGTTGGTCCGCAGAATGCCCCCGGCCTGCACATTGACCGTAAAGTCGGTATCGATGGCTTTGTTAAAGGTCAAAATGGCATCGTGGTTTGTTTCCTGTCGACGCAGAACTTCCTCCGAATAAGCGCCCGGCGTCCGGTTTCCGTTGCGTACGCGTTCGAAGTTGTTGATGTTGATGCGCGTATCGGTCCAGACATCGGTGCCGCTCCGGACCATCAGGTTCAGCGAGGGCAGGATTTTGTAGCTGAGGGCAATGTTGCCCACCAGGCGGTCTTTTTCGTTGGTCGCCGGTAGCCGTTCTGCCGAGTAATACGGATTGGTAAAAAACGTGTGCTGCCAGTTCGGCGGGTCACTGTCGGCGGGTCTTCCGGCCACCTGCCGCTGAATATGGATACCGGTGTAGTCGCGCCAGTTGCGCAGCTTTGTCCAGTCGTTTTGCCGGTGCGACCAGATGAATTCCTGACCGCTGCCGTAGCTCCGGCTACCGCCGTCTTTGACGTATTCCGCCGAGATCGTCGCGCTGAATTGGTTCGTGAAACTATACCCCGAATTGAATTTGAAGTTGTTGCGGTAATAATCATTGAAGTACATGATCCCCTTTTGATCCAGCCGACCCACCGACAGCCGGAAGTTTCCTTTGTCGTTACCGCCCGAAACCGCTACGGTGTTGGTAACGGTACGCCCCGTTTGCCAGAAGTCCTCCCAATTATTGGGGCTAGGCACCAGCGGAGCCACGTCCTTGCCGGTCCACCACTGTCGAACCAGACGGCCGTCCATCGGGGCGCCCCAGCTTTCGTCGGTTCCTTCGGTTCCGGTCAGGGGCGCGTTGGGTCCGTAAGCGGCCCGGTACTGCTCAATTTCCAGCGGATCGGTGATGGCTCCGCTCCAGCCGTCGTTGTACCAGGTCCGGTAACCCGAGCCACCGCCGTAGCTATTCTGAAATCTCGGCTTGATCCAGGGGCGTTCGAAAGTTAGGTTCGAGTTCAGTTCTACCCCGATTCCTTTTGTTCCCGCGCCGTTTTTGGTGGTGATGATAATCACTCCGTTGGCCGCCCGGGAGCCGTAAAGCGCGGCCGCGTTGGGTCCTTTTAGGACGCTCATCTCCTTGATATTGTCCGGGTTGACCTGCGAAATACCGGAGCCGTAGCTTTTGTCGAACGATTGCTGAATGGGTACGCCGTCGATCACAATCAGGGGCTGGTTGTTGCCTGAGACGGACGACGAGCCGCGAATCTGAATGGTGGAGCCGCTACCCGGTCCGCCGTTGGAGCTGACGCGCAACCCGGCAACTTTCCCCGAAAGCGCATTGACGACGTTGGAAGAACGGGCTTCGGTCAGTTGCTGCCCTTTAATTTCCTGCACGCCATACCCCAGGGATTTGACTTCTTTCTGGACCCCAAACGCCGTAACCACCACTTCGGACAGGGATTTTACATCGGACTTCATGGTCAGCGTCAGGGCGGTACGGTTGCCGACGGCGATCTCCTCGGTCAGAAAACCAATTGAACTAATGATGAGTCGGGCATTGTCGCCGGGAATGGTCAGGCTGAATTTACCCTGCGTATCGGTGGTGGTACCCACCTGCGAGCCCTGGATAACGACGTTCACGCCGGGCAGCGGATCCTTTTCCTCGGATAGAACGACGCCGGTCATCGTTCGGGATTGAGCAATAGCAAGCGTCACTGGCAGGCAACTCGCCAGCAGCCAGACAAGTAATTTTTTACGCATAAAATGGCGGATAAGATGTTAAATTACAGCTTACTCTACTCGTGGAATCCTGGCCTAAGCCTTGATAAATTGCCCACAGGACACCAGCCACGTTGTCCGGTTGGCTCTTTATCTTAGCGATTGACTAATCCGTCGGCGGAAAGTGAGAATGGCGTCACCTGCAGTAAGCCAAAGGCAATACCTTTCCATCCAGCCCTGAATCGGCGGTTGCGTTGTTAGAAAAAATGGGTTGTGAAACCAGCCCAGGTAGTTGGGCCAGGTAATCGATTACTACGCAAAGGCTGCTTCCGAAGCAGCTTTGTCGTCGTTTAATTGAATTTATCCGGTAATGTGGCCAGCGGATAGCTTATTAAGTAGATTACAGTAACGGTGGAGTACCTATGTCCAAATATAGGCAAAAGCGGCATTATCAAAACTTTGTTTCAATTATTTTTTTTATGTATAGATAATATTTTGACTTATTAACTTATATCCAAATAATATAAACTCAATAATTCCTCATTAAATATAATTATCGTACAAAAGTCCTTTTGCCCGCGTTAAAATAGGCAATCAACTATACCCATCTTTGTCGGATAATCTGAATAAAGCGGCTGCGATCGTCGGCTAATGCACTGGCCCAGTCGCTTGAACCGGTAAGCCAGTACACCACCCAAAGTAGTCATCCCGGGCACGCCCTTATTTAGGATGGATGGGAAGACGAATCCGGAACAGCGTTCCCTGGCCTGGGTGGCTTTCAACGTCCATGCTTCCGTTCAGCAGTTCACAAAGGCGTTTAACGATGTACAGCCCAAGGCCTTCTCCCTTACGGCCGGCATCGTCTCCATCCATCGGCACATTTTTGGGGGTGCCGTCGGGCGAGCTATCGGGCCGACTATCCCGGAAAATCTCCGTCAACTCGGTGGTTGGGTAAAGTCCACTAACCAGCGCACTGACGGGGCCATCCGGCAAACCGGGACCCGTATCCTGCACACTGACAATCCAGCGGTAGCTATCCTCCATGGTCCAGGAAACCGACACAAATCCTTTGACGGTGTAGATAAGGGCATTCAGCAACAGGTTCTGCACAATCCGCTGGATTTTAATCGGATCGCTGTCAATAAATAACTGGTCAGGCCCGTCGGCCTGCAAAACCAGTCCCCGTTCGTTAGCCAGTGGCCGTGCGCTTTCCACCAGGCTATTGATCAGTTCGCTGACGTCAAAGGATTGCGTGACGGATGGATCCTGACCGGCTTCCAGACGGGCCAGGTCCGTCAATTGCAACAGCAACCCGCGGATTTTATCGAGGTTGCGCTGCAGCATCTGGAGCATTTCCGTTCGCTCACCGTCCGTGCTGCCGGGTTGATCGAGCTGGTAGGCCGCGCCTTGAATCACGCTCAGCCCGCCCCGCAAATCATGCGAAGTCATCCGCAGCAGTTCGCTCCGCTGCTGTTCCAGCTGATTCACCGTATCAAGCGCCTGTTGCAGGCTATAAACCCGGTTGGCGGCTTCGGTCCGCTGCAATTCGTCATACCGGAGCGTGCTGCTTTGCACCAGTTCGCTCTGAAGCTGGTGAAAAATCGTGTAAGCGCGCTGTATGACAACCGCTTCGGTATTCGGACATAAGCCCAGATAGGTCGTCAATTCGGTAGAGACACACGCACCCCAGTGCGCGATTTCCCGCAACAATTCGGGCAGGTCATAGCCTTTATGCCAGCGGTGGAGGCCATGTTCGGCAGCCTGCTCGCAAAGGTCCGCTTCGGGTTGTTCGTTCCGTATCTGCTGTTCCAGTATGTTCAGGATTACGGGCATATGGTCATTAAACTCTTCCCGGGAGAGCGCAGGTCCATTGTGCATAATGGGGTCTTTACTGCAGACCGTTCGCCAGGCATTGAGTATGGCTTCACGCCGGGCCAGCAGGTAATTCGTCAGGCTGACTAGTTGTTGATGCTGATTGGGGGAAAGGACATTCATAATGGATTACTCATACAATAAGCACTGATTAATCTACCTTTTTAGTAAAGTTTATTCGTTAGTAGTATTCTATTCTTTAATTAAATGTTTTACCTTTAACAGCTTCTCCCACCCAATTATAGGTTTATGCAACGTATTACTGCCAATCAACGCAGGGGCAGTCTGCTGGTAATTGAAGACAACGCCGACCATTGGCAGTTGATTCACGCTGGGCTAAAACGCAACTTACCCGAAACGAATATTGTTTGGGTGAACAATGAATCAGGCGCACAGGAATATGTGGACAACTGCACAACCAACGAGCAGTTGATTCCTAAAATGGTCTTGCTGGATTTGTACTTACCCAACCCGGAACAAGGCTGGAACCTGCTGCACACGCTAAAAAATAAGACGTCGCCTTTACACCAGGTACCCGTGGTCGTGTTTAGCCACTCCAACCGAATTGAAGACATCACAACCAGTTATAAAGCCGGTGGCTCGTCTTACCTGGTCAAACCGACGGACCGGCACGAATGGCAGATTTACTTCGATACCTTATGCCAATACTGGTGGAATATCGTCACGCTTCCCAATAAACGAGTTTAAAAGCAAAAGAAAAAGGCGACTCCCGTGAGTCGCCTTTTTCTTTATTTACTGCCCAACTGCTGAGGCCCTTTCTCGCCGACATAACGCTCGAAGAACTCGTAGATCCGCAGCATCCGATCGATCCGCTGGCGGACGTTCCCCGACCGGCTAAGCTCGTGGGTAGCCCCCGGCACCCGGACGTACTCCACGGGGCGGCCCATAATTTTCAGGCTCTTGTACATCATCTCGCTTTGGATAACGCCCGTCCGCAAATCGTTTTCACCATGTTTGATGAGCAACGGCGTCCGGATGTTTTCCACGAACGTGTACGGTGAATTCGCATCCAGCACGTCCTTCACCGACTTCTGCCACGGATAACCGCCAAAATAGTTCGGCACCAGCCGCCAGGCGTTCGCTTCGCCCAGGAAGGTGGTTAGGTCATAAACACCCCGCTGCGCAAAGGCCGCCTTGAACCGGTTATCGTGGCCCACGATCCAGGCCGTCAGGTAACCCGCGTACGAACCACCCGTAATCACCTGCCGACTCGTATCCACCCAGGCTTCCTTTGCCGCGTCGCTGGCAGCCGCCAGAACGTCTTCGGTAGGGCCGGTTCCCCAGTCCCGGATGTTGGCCCGCTGAAAATCAATACCGTACCCCCCGGATCCGCGCGGATTGGCGTAGACCAGGCCGTAACCCTGCGAACAGAAAAACTGGAACTCGTGCCACATCGAAACTTCACCCGGTCCCCACATCGCCGTCGGGCCGCCGTGCATGTTCAGGAGCAGTGGGTATTTTTTCCCGGCCTGCATTCCGGTAGGCTTCATGATCCAGTACTCAACCGTCTGCCCTTTGGAATTTTTGAGCGTCCGTTTCTCGGGGTAGCTTAACGCCTTGCCCGCCAGCCAGTCATTGTGATTGCTGAGCTTCGTGGCATTTTTCATGCTGGCGTCGGCCAGGTAAACTTCGGATGGGTTGGCTACTTCGGTCTTCGCGAAAACGACTTTATCCCCGCTGATGTCAAAAGCCGTAACCCCCGTGTTGATATCCGACAGCTGGGTTACCTGTTTGGTTGCCGGGTCGAGCCGGTAAAGCGGAACGCCCCCGTTGGCAGGAGCCGTAAAATATAATGCATAGGCCGAACCGCCTTTTTTACCTTTCGGGGCGGCAACGGCGGCCCATTTCAGTCCACCAGCGGCCCGGTCAAAAGCGATTGGCTGCAGGTTAGACAGGGCGGTTCCGTTCAGACTGGCAAGGGCCAGCTGACCGATGTTGACGCCCTCCGCCGAGCTAATCAGGAGGGCAATCTGGCGACCGTCCGGGGAAAGCGTTGGCGAAAAGTACGTTTTTCCGGGCTCGCTCAGCAGCGCTGTGCGTTTGCCGGAACCATCGGCCGCCAGCCAGACCAGAGCCGCGTCCTGTTCCCGATCCGGGTGCTTGAGTGTATCACGGTCCGTAACGGCCAGTACACCCTGCCCACCGGGCAGCCAGACCGGCGCCTGGAACGAGTAATAACCGCGTGTCAGCGGACGCGCCGTTGCGCCGTCTTTCACGTCGGTAACGTAGAGGTGCGAAAAGCTCAGTTCCGGCTCGGTCGTTGCCTCACCCTGGAAGTTCAGCCGGTTGACCACCTTCGCTTTTTTGTCTTCAACGTCCTTGTTTAGGTAAGCCCGGATTTCGTCCAGCGTTCCGTCCGGATTGGGCTTTACATTTTTATTGGGTCGGATAAAATCATTGGTGGCAAAACCCGGTTTTTCGAGCGACCAGGCCGGCAGTTGTTTAGCCGCATTCAGGACCGAATCCTTGAGCAGTTCGGATAAGGAAAGGCTGGCCGAGAACAGAATCCGTTTACCATCGGGCGACCAGGCTGGGCTGCTGGCGCCGTATCTGAGGCTGGTCAGCTGCCACGCTTCCCCGCCGTTGAGCGGCATCACAAAAATCTGGGACTTGCCTTTTACCGTCCGCACAAAAGCAATCGACTGCCCATCGGGCGACCATTCGGGCTGGCGGGCGCTTTCGCTGCCGTGCGTCAGGGCCTTTGGCGTCGCTCCGGCTTTTAAATCAGTCAGGTAAATCTGCGTCCGGTAATCGTACTCCTCGGGTTTCTCCGCATTGGGTTCAATGCTGGTCACGGTGTAGACGGCCTGTTGCCCATTGGGCGCAATCGCCATTCCCGCCGACTGTCTAATGCGGGTCATGTCCGTGACGACAATCGAACGATTGGTTTTGGGCTGGGTTGTTTGCGCCTGTACCCACGGGGTAGCCAGCCAAAGGACCGCGCCGAAGCGGATAAGTTTCTTCATGAGCTGTTTGTTAACGGAATAGATTCCGAAGATAACAAAAACGCTTTTTTCTTCCGCTGGGCCTTTGGGGCCAATCCAGTCAAACTTCTAAATGTCTAATTATTCCTTTGATTGAGTACGGATTACAGGCCAATGTAGTAATCATAGCCCCGTTCGGCCCAGAAATCACGCGGTCGGTCGTCGCTGAACCAGAGCGTACCAATGCGTTTGAGGTTTTTTACGCCGTACTTAACCGGAATGATCAGCCGCAGCGGAGCGCCGTGGACATCCGTCAGGGGTTGGCCGTTCATTTCGTAGGCCAGCAGGGTTTGCGGATGCAGCGCACTCGGCGTATCAATGCCTACGTAGTAGCCTCCGTCGGGCGTTTTCATCCCTACGTACGCGTACCAGTCGGCGGATTGAGGTCGCCGGCCCAGTTGGTAGTGATTGATAAAATCCGCCAGCCGGACACCGCCCCAGTGCTGCTTCTGACTCCAGCCTTCAATGCACTTAAATTCGTACACGATCTCCTGTTTGGGCAACGCTTTCACGTCGTCCAGCGTGAGCGACAACGCTGGTCGGCCCGGTTGCTCAATCATTAACCGCCAGGCTTCCTGGTCGATGGGCGTTTTTAAACCGTCCTTTCCGTTGACGCGCACCCGGCGGGCAGCCATTGATTGCGGAAACGTCGGCACCAGATGCGTATCGCTGAAATAGCTCTGGGCGACCTGCTCGTTTAGTTGCATGGCGCGCCGGAACGGTCGGGGCAGGCCCGCTTCCCGCGGTTGGCCTTTCAGCCATTTCCAGACGCCAAAAGGCACCAGACTCGCCACGCCGAACAGCGCAAAGGCCTTCAGTGTCCGGCGCCGGATCTGGCCTTCGGTGGTCAACTCTTCCCGTTGCGGCTCTTCGGCGGGCAACTGTTCCGGTTTATTTTCTTCCATTGATTCACCTGGTCCCCCCTTCGAGACCCATTCGTTTTTTTAAGGCATTGTAAACTCCCAGAGGTCGTCGTAAACCGACGTTCCACTTCCGCCCGTTGCCACATAGCCTTTCCCGTTGATGGAAAAACCAACGGCATGGTGCCGGCTACCGCCGGGGAACGAGGTTTGAGCCGCCCAGGAATCAGCGGTCGGGTTGTATTCCCAGACTTCGTTCGTCTGCCCGTCACCCAAGAGGAAATAGCCTCTACTGTTGCCGGCAAAACCTACTCCATAGGACTTAAGCGGCATTAGTTTGTCAAATTTATGGCGTTCTGTCCACTGGTCCGTGGCCGGATCATACATCCAGAGGTCATTCTGAGCCATCTGGTTGTTGTTGCCGGTTCCCACGTAAGCTCGGCCGTCAATGACAAAGACGGCCGCTCCCTGCCGGGCGGCTCCGCCAAAGTCGGCTTTTCGCGCCCAGTTGTCGGTAGCCGGGTTGTACGCCCAAAGGTCTTTCCGATCGGTTTCGGCGCGGCCCGTCGTTACGTAGCCTTTCGACCCAATGGCAAACGCTACGGCATGACTGCGGGCCGAACCACCAAACGCTTTCCGTTGCGTCCAGCTGTTCGTAGCCGGATCGTAGGCCCAACAGTCGTTCAGTGGGGTTCCGCTGTTGTCTAGTCCAGTCGTTACGTAGCCTTGCTTATTTACCGAGAAAGCCACCGCCCCACGACGGGCAGACCCCGGTAGACTGGCCCGTTGCGTCCAGGCGTTTTTAAGAGGTTCGTAAATCCAGAGATCATTCAGAGCAACTCCGCTGCTGTTGGTTCCGCCACCGACGTAGGCCGCATTATCAACCACAAAACTAAAAGCAGACCGGCGACTCGGTCCATCCAGTGCCACCCGGTGCGTCCATTCGCCCGGAGCCGACAATAGCGGACGAACATTCTGGGTGCAGGCCGTCAATAGAGCCAGCATCCCCCAAAGCCAACCTTGACTACCATACCGCTTCATCATGCCTTTAGTCTTGTATTGTGGTTGGATCAAACTCCCAGAGATCATTGTACACCATCCCATTGGCGGCTCCGGTGGTTAGGTACCCTTTTTGACCAATGGCGAAACCAACGGCACTTGCCCGGCCACTGCCTTCAAAACTGCCAAGTCGGGTGCTGGTCCAGGAGTCGGCACCGGCGTCATACTGCCAGACCTGCCGATTGTCCGGGTTCCCGCTGACAAAGTACCCTTTGCGGTCAATGACGAAGGCAACACCGTATGATTGCTTACCCACCGTATTGTCGAATTGCTGACGGCTGGCCCACCGGTCGGTCGTTGGATCATACTGCCAGAAGTCATTCTGCTCAGCGTTGTTGTTAATCCCCGTACCCACGTAGCCCTTCCCGTCAAGGGCAAATGCCACCGCGCCTTCGCGGGCGGGCCCGCCGAAATCCGCTTTTCGGGTCCAGCTATCGGTTTCGGGATTATACTCCCAAAGGTCTCTCTGAACGGCTCCGTCGTTGCCAGTCAGGATATACCCTTTTCCCCGGGGTATGCCAATTGAAAAGGCCACGGCGTGGCTGCGGGCCGAACCACCGAAATCCGCCCGGCGGGTCCAACCGTTGGTAGCGGGGTCATACTGCCAGAAATCCTTTAGCCGATTACCGTTTTCGTCCAGCCCAGTCCCTACGTAGCCTATGTTACCCACCGAAAAAGCCACCGCGCCACGGCGGGCAGGCCCCGGCAGATTAGCCATTTGTGTCCAGGCGTTTTTGAGGGGTTCGTAGGTCCATAGATCATTCAGATTCTGGTCACTACTGTTAGCCCCGCCCCCGACATAGGCTGCGTTGTTGATCACAAAACTAAAGGCCGAACTTCGGACGGGGCCATCCAGCTCGGCACGATGCCGCCAATCACCCATCGTCGCCAACCGCGAACTGACGCCGATGCGGTCACAGGACACCATTAGCAGTGCTAAACAGAAGGCACTCCAGAGAACAAGAGATCGCTTCATGGGTACAAGGTTTAGGATGACTACTCACTCACGCGCGGCTCCTCGACTTCAAAACCCGCCACCATGCTCCGGAAGTTGTTCCAGCCCGCCCGGATAACCTGCACGACGTGAATAATGAAAAACAGCACGTAGCCTATAGTCAGGACGAAATGTTCCAGCCGGGCCGCTTCGTAACCGCCCAGCAGCGTGGTCAGGCCCGCCAGCTGAACCGGTTTGTAAATCGCCAGTCCGGTCAGCAGGGAGCCGAGGCCCATCCCAATAACGGCGGTGTAGGCAATTCGTTGTGCGCCATTGTATTTAACTTGCGGAGGAGTCATTTTCCGGATTCCCAGATCATGCAGCACCACCTGCCACGCTTCCCGGAACGAAGCCCGGTTCGGCAGCAGAAAACGCCATTCGCCCGAGATGAGGGTGTATAAAACGTACAGGACGCCGTTAATAATGAACAGCCACATAAACAGGAAATGCCAGGCCATGCCTTCGGCCAGTCGGAACGGCACACCCAGCCATTTGTAGAATGAATCAGGGAAAAAGGAAAGCAGGACGGTATCGCCAAGCCTGATTTTGTAGGGATCATACGCCCAGTAGATGAGCAGGCCGCTCCAGATCATGGCGAACAGAACGGGAAAATTTATCCAGTGAAACCACCGGATTGCCAGTGGATGTTTGTTGATGATGCGCTTCATAGCCGAACCGGAATCGGGCGTAAACAGACGGCCCCGTCCGGGTGAGACAAGATACTTATTTTTGGCCTAATTCAAGGACTAACCGCTCGGCTTTGTAGATGTACTGCATGGCGGCTAGAATGCCCCCGGTATGCACCGAGATGGCCCGGTTGCGGTCGGGAACAAAAATGAAACTACCCGGCAGGCTCTCCATATTGCCGTCGAAGACCAGTCCGACGGCCTCCCGGGCCTTGTTGATCATCGGACTGCCCGAATTGCCGCCGATAATGTCGTTGGTCGAAATAAAGCACATCGGCTGACGCAACAGGGCCGCGGGCGGGTTCAGCCAGCGCTTGGGCAGCGACCACGGAAATTGGCCATTGAATGAATAATAGCGATCATAGAGTCCCGAGAAGGTAGTCTGGTAAGGCGCAACCGTTCCGTTATAAGGGTATCCTTTGACCACACCGTCGTTGATGCGGAGCGAGAACGTTGCATCGGGCGGGACGGCCACCCCGTAAGTATCGTACAGCAACCGGCCCAAGCTTCCCCGCAGCACTTCCTGCCGAGCGTTGACTGTTTTCATGCGTCCGGAGGCTTCCTGGTAACGCGGCACCGAAAGACGCGCCAGCGCCAGTAACGGATCGTTGTCGGTATTGATGGCCGACGGGCCTTTTTTCAGCAGATCACTGATGTAACCCGGTTCCGCCAATCGGCTGTTTTTTAGCAGATAAGCGGCTGCTTCGGCGGGTGATTTTCCGTTCAGGGCTGCTTTAACGTATGGATCGTCCGGACCCAATCCGGCCTGGGCTTCGCTCAGGTGGGCGGCCAGATACGTTTCTTCCAGGGGCAGCGAAGTGATCTTCGGTGCTTCGGCGAGGTCCTTGAGCTGTTCGGCCCGGCGCGAATTTTTCTGCGCCAGCGTGGCGTAGGTAACCAGTAGATTCGCGTAAGCCAGCAGATCACCGCGCACGAACTCGCTGGGACTCAGGTAAAGATTGTCTTTGGCGTATTTCCGCAATTCGCCGGTGTTGGTTGCTAACTCATTCCATAATTCTGCTGCAGCCTTATCCCGGTCTTTTTTGCTGCCTCCGCCGTTTCCGTTGGCGTCGGTCGTGACGCGCCCCTGCCCGCCGGTTACGCGCTGGGCGTCGGTCTTGAACTGGTTCTCAAAAGCGCCTTTTCGCGCCAGCAGATACGGGTTCCGCAAACCATCCAGTTGGCCACCGTATGCCTTAATGCTGTTCTCCAGACTAAAAATCTCGTTCTGAATACTGTCGTTTTTAGCCGTTTTATTGTAGGTCGTCAGGGCATCGGCGCGGTGACGGAGTAATTGCAGGAGAAACGGAATGTAAATATCCCGGTCGTATTCGAGTTCGGCAACCGTTTTCAGGCGCTCCGTACTGCCGGGGTTTCCGGTAACGAAAATCGGCTCTCCTTCCCGAATACCGTTGGGGTTGAACTTAAAGAAATGCGTTGTTTTTAACGGTTTACCGTTGCTGTATACCCGGAAAAACGAGCAGTCCAGCGCGTAGCGGGGATACGTAAAGTTGTCGATATCGCCCCCGTAAAACCCAAGCTGCAATTCGGGCATGAACACCAGCCGGACATCGTTGTACCGCTGAAAACCGTAGAGGGAATAGCGGCCGCCGTCGTAGAACGTAATCGTTTGCAGTTCCAGTCCCTGCCAGCCTTCTTTGCCCGTGTATTCCTGCTTAATGGCCGCGAATGCCTGCTCGCGCAGCTGCAATTGCTGGGCCTCCGACTGGCCACCCGCCATTGCGGCCTGCACCCGGGCCGTAATGTCTTCCAGCTTCACCAGCTGGTCGACGTACAGTCCCGGCACCCGGCGCTCTTCCGCCGGCGTTTTGGCAAAAAAGCCGCTGTTGCTGAGGTTCTCTCCTTTGCGCTGAACACCCGTGCCGGATTCGCGGGCGCAGTGGTGGTTGGTCATGACCAGCCCATTGGCCGAAACAAACGAGGCCGAACAATAATCCGCGAACCGCAGCGACGCCAGCCGGACTTCCTCAAACCATTTGTCGTCGGGCGTGAAGCCGTACGTTTTCTGGAAGTATTCTTTCGGCGGAGCGTCGAACGTCCACATTTTACCCATATCAAATGGGCCGGCCTTAACCGTGTCCGGGTTAATTGCTGCCGGAGGTCCCTGCGCGAAGGCCACCAACCGACCCGCCAGCAAGGCACCAGCCAGCAGGATTCTACCAAGGAGAGTTACCATATATGACTCGGGAACAAAGCCGCGTTAACCGGAACGACGGCTCTCGGGCGGTTGCGCGGAATGAACGAACCCGCTTTTACGCCGTATTTATTTCATTTTCATGACAAACTCCTGCCCTTCCTTATCGTCCTTGCGGATAAAAGGCCGGATAATCAGCCGGGTTCCCCGCTCGTAGGTAAAGAAACGGTACAGCCAGTTGCTGAGCACCACGAGTTTGCTCCGGAATCCAATCAGGTAATAGATGTGGACGAACAGCCAGCTTACCCAGGCGATGAACCCACCCAGATGGACATTACCCGGCAAATCGGCCACGGCCCGGTTCCGGCCGATGATGGCCAGGGAGCCTTTGTCGAAGTATTCAAAATTTTCGAGCTTCTCCCCGCGCACGAGCCGATACAGATTTTTAGCCAGGTGCTGGCCCTGCTGAATGGCCGGTTGCGCCACGCCCGGATGCCCGTTGGGGTATTTTTCCGTCTTCATCATGGCAATGTCGCCAATGGCAAAGATGTTGTCGAAGCCTTCCACCTGGTTAAATTCGTTGACGGTCAACCGACCACCGCGCGCCACAACCTCCTTGGGCAAACCATCGATCAGGGAGCCCGTTACCCCGGCGGCCCAGACCAGCGTCTGCGTAGGAATCTGCTCCCCGCCCTTAAACGTCACCACTTCGCCATCGTACGATTCAACCATCGTCTTCAGCTTGATGATCACGCCCATCTTTTCCAGGTATTCGTGCGTCGTTTTGCTGGACTCGGGCGACATGGGCGGCAGGACCCGCTCCAGCCCTTCGACCAGGTAGATATTCATCATGCTGAAATCAAGCCCCGGATAGTCACCCGGCAGGACGTGCTTGCGCATTTCCGCCAGTGAACCGGCCAGTTCAACGCCCGTCGGACCCGCCCCAACGATAACGAAGTTCAGCATACTCTGCCGCGTTGCCGGATCATTGATCAGGTTGGCCTGTTCAAAGGATTGCAGCAGCTGACTGCGCAGGTTGAGCGCTTCGGGAACCGTCTTGAGGGGGAATGAATATTTCTGAATTTGTTCGTTACCGAAATAATTGGGCTTGGTACCCGTCGCTATGATCAAATAATCGTAGGTAATGTCCCCAATAAGCGTTGTAATGGTCTTGGTTGCCGGGTTGACGCCGGTCGCGCGCACCAGCCGGAAATGGAAGTCTTCGTAGTCCTCATCAAACATTTTCCGCAGTGGCTCGGCAATGGCGTCGGGCTCCAGCCCCGCGGTGGCGACCTGATAAAGCAGGGGCCAAAATCCGTGGTAGTTCTGTTTGTCAAACATCACTACTTGAAAATCTTTTCCTTTCAGCTTTTTGGCCAGGTTGAGTCCACCGAACCCTCCGCCTATAATCACAACCCGTGGTTTGGTTGTATCAGGAATATTTAAAGAAAGTTTATCAAATTTTAGCATGATGATGGCAACGTTTGTAAGACCAGGTATATAGGTAACAAAAGTTTGCCAAAACTGTTAAGTTCTGCCCTTCTGATACTATTTAAGCGTCTTTCAGCGTATAATTCCTAAAGGAATGTCAGCTAGTCTTGCATGAAGTATCTCTTACTTGTTCTTTCTATTTTCCATACGCTCATCCTGCCCGCCAGCGCCCAGAACAGCCTGGATCGCCCGGTTACGGTTAGCGGTTATGTACGGGAAAAAGGCAGTCAGGAAGCCCTGATCGGCGTTAACGTTTACCTGCCGGGCACTTCCGTCGGGACAACCACCAACACGTACGGTTTTTATTCCCTGACGCTCCCGGCGCAGGACAGCCTGACGCTAACGTTTTCGTTCGTTGGGTACGACGTTGTAACGCGTACGCTGCCGTTGCGAAAAAGTACCGAACTGAACGTCTCCCTCGCGCCGGGTCGGACGCTGAACGAAGTCGTTGTGCAGGGCACGTCGACGAACGAACGGGTAAGCGACAGTCCGCAGATGAGCCAGATCGACGTTCCGGTTACCCAGATCAAGAAGATTCCGGCTTTTCTGGGCGAGAAGGATGTTCTGAAAGTGCTGCAGCTCATGCCCGGCGTTCAGAAAGGCTCGGAGGGGCAGACCGGCATTTACGTGCGGGGGGGCGGCCCCGACCAGAACCTCATCATTCTGGACGATGCCGTGGTCTACAACGCCAGTCACCTGTTCGGCTTTTTCTCGGTCTTCAACGGCGACGCGCTCAAGAGTGTCGAGCTGACCAAAGGAGGCTTCCCGGCGCGTTACGGCGGACGGCTGTCGTCGGTCATTGACCTGAACATGAAAGATGGCAATAAGGAAGGCCTGCATGGCGAAGGCGGCATTGGCCTTATTGCCTCGCGGCTAACCCTGGAAGGGCCTATTCAAAAAGGAAAATCGTCGTTTCTGGTTTCGGGCCGCCGGACTTACCTGGACCTGATTGCCCGCCCGCTGATCCGGCAGCAAACCGATGGGCAGACCGTCGCCGGGTACTATTTTTACGACCTGAACGCCAAAGCGAACTATGATTTTGGGCCCAAGAACAAACTTTACCTCAGCGGCTATTTTGGGCAGGATCGCTTTTACGCCCAGGAGCAGGAAGAAGGGACCAACATTGGTCTTAGCTGGGGCAACGCCACGGGGACGCTCCGGTGGAACCACCTTTTTTCGCAGCGGCTGTTTTCGAACCTATCCCTGATTTTCAGCAATTATAAATTTCAGATTTCCTCCGATCAGCAGGCCGACGGCACGAACTATTCGCTACGCTACAGCTCCGGTATCCGAGATTTCTCGCTGAAATACGATGTTGATTTTTACCCCACGCCCCAGCATTCCCTGCGGTTCGGTGCCCAGAGCATTTACCACCGTTTTACGCCCAGCGCCGTTGTGGTGGCCAATTCCGACATCAACCAGTACCGCAACAACGTCGAAGCCATTGACGTGGTTGAATCGGGCCTTTATGCCGAGGACAACTGGCGGCCCAACGCCCGCTGGCGCATCAACGGCGGACTCCGGCTCAGCCATTTTATTCAGAAAGAAGTGAATTACATCCGGCCCGAACCCCGGCTGTCGGCGGCCTATGTCCTAAAACCCACGCTGTCGCTGAAGGCTTCGTACGCGCTGATGAATCAGTACGTTCACCTGTTGTCCAACACGGGAATCGGTCTGCCCACGGACCTTTGGGTACCCACCACCGATCGGGTCAAACCGCAGCAGTCGCAGCAGGTGGCCCTTGGCCTGGCGAAGGATTTCACCGAAAAAAACCTGACGCTGACGCTGGAGGGCTATTACAAGAAGATGAACAACATCATCAATTACCGCGAGGGGGCCAGTTTTCTGCTCATTGACGACCCGCAATCGGCTAACAAAGTACGCTGGGAAGACAACGTGACGGCGGGCCGGGGCTGGTCGTACGGGGCCGAATTTCTGTTGCAGAAAAAAGTGGGCCGGTTCTCGGGCTGGGCGGGTTACACCCTTTCCTGGACCCAGTGGCAGTTTGCGGAACTGAATTTTGGTCAAAAATTCTACCCCCGCTACGACCGGCGGCACGACATTTCGCTGGTTGGCATTTATGAACTAAGTCCGGGTATTACGCTGTCCGGTACCTGGGTGTACGGCACCGGCAACGCCCTGACCGTACCGCTGGCGAGCTATCAGGCCTTTCCCCACCAGGCCAGTCCCAGTAACCTCAGCGAGTACTACAACACTGCGCTGGCCCGCTTTTTTGGAACGGGTCGGGCGGTTAACGATTACAGCAGCAAAAACAGCTTCCGGGCCGAGGCCTACAACCGGATGGACCTGAGCCTGCAGTTTCACAAAAAGAAAAAGCACCACGACCGGACCTGGGAGCTGAGCGTTTATAACTTGTACAACCGCCGGAATCCTTTCTTTTACGCGCTGGATACCGAAACGAGTATCAACGCCAGCCAGCCTTCCAAAACGGTGTTAAAGCGCTACTCGGTCTTTCCGATTGTGCCCTCTATAAGTTATAATTTTAAATTCTGATCGGCGATGCGCTTCTGGTGGCTCTCTATATTAATAAGTTTACTGGGTACGCTCACGGCCTGCCAGAGTCTGGTCAAAGAGGTGAATCCTGACAAGCTGGGAACGATTGACACGAAGCTGGTTGTCAATGGCTATATTTCTCCGCAGGATACTCTTCTGGTGGTTGCCGTGTCCCATTCCCAGCCGGTTCTGGGGGTTGACACCTCGGGTCTGAATCTGGTCAGTAACGCAACCGTCATTCTGTCGGACGGCACTCAGTCGATTACGCTGCCCTACGACCCGAAACAGCACGTCTACGCGGCAGACGCCCACGCGCTACCGATTGTGGCCGGTAAAACGTACCAGTTGCAGGTGAGTGCCGACGGTTTTGCCACCGTCACCGCCACCTGTACCGTTCCCAGCGCCGTTCCCCAATCCTCGATCCTGCTGGACTCCACGCAGGGGCCAACCCGTCCGGATGGCGTTCAAACTTTCAGGTATTACGTCCGCGCCCGGTGGCAGGACCCGGCGGGTGAAACGGACTTTTACCGGGTAGCGGGGCGGGCGCAGTACGTGGGGCCCGTCCGCCCGAGGGACAATCCCAATGATCCTCCCACCGGAACGGGCGTGTACGGGGCTTCGATTGGTTTTGGCCGAGCCGAGCAATACGTCTCCGACCGCAACCAGGACGGGCTGCTTATGGCCTCATCCCGGGTTGAACTGCCTGATTCTTATTCATTGACGGATAACAATAATGACCCGATCTACGCCAATGACGGGGTAATTCGCCCGCTAACGATCCTGATTGATGTGCTGC
>Ga0325400_1000440_pt1 | contig 30395 bp, 28 predicted proteins | sample PopdelMetagenome_2_FD_205662 | JGI IMG/M metagenome (GOLD analysis project Ga0325400, IMG submission 205662) | Populus deltoides microbial communities from Bellville, Georgia, United States - Xylem-PdKOR-R1 | ecosystem: Host-associated > Plants > Phyllosphere > Stem > Wood/Secondary xylem...
CCGCTGGCACCCGATCGTCCAGCATGACGGCGCGGTATCGATCGCGCGCGCCTTTGTGCCCGCCGACTGGCACGCGCTGCTGGCGGAGGCGGGGATCGCGGCGGCAAGGGTGCGGCGGCGCTTCCCGTTCCGCCTGTGCGTCGAGCGGCTGTGCGGGACGTAGCCGCGCTGATCGTCGGCGGCGGGCCGGCGGGCGCGGCCGCGGCGGTCGCGCTGGCGCACGGCGGACGGCGCGCGCTGGTGCTGGAGAAGACGCGCGAGACCGGCGATGCGCTGTGCGGCGGTTTTCTGAGCTGGCGGACCCTGGACACGCTGGCCGCGCTGGGGATCGCCGCCGACCAGTTGAGCCCGCGTCCGATCACCCGCGTCCGCATCCTGCACCGCGACCGGGTGGCGGAGGCGCGTCTGCCGCGACCGGCCTTGGCGGTCTCGCGGCGGCGGCTGGACACGCTGCTGCTGGACGCCGCCCGCGCGGCCGGCGCGGGCGTGGAGCGCGGGGTGGCGGTGCGCGAGATGGACGGGCGCGACGTGGTTCTCGCCGACGGTGCCAGGATCGCGGGCGACGCGCTGCTGCTCGCCAGCGGCAAGCACGATGTACGCGGCGCGGCGCGGCCCGCATCGGCGCGGGGCCGCGACCCGGCGCTGGGACTGCGTCTCCGGCTCCCGCCGCACCCCTGCCTGGACCGGCTGGTGGGTGACGCGATCGAATTGCATCCGTTCCGGCGCGGATATTGCGGCGTAGCGCTGCAGGAGGACGGCAGCGCCAATCTGTGCATGGCGGTGCGGCGGTCGCGGCTGCGCGCGGCGGGCAGTCCCGCGGCGCTGCTGGCCGAGATCGGGCGGGAGGCGCCGCGCCTCGGCGAGCGGCTGGGCTTCGCGGGCGCAGGCGATCCCGACGCGGTCGCCAACGTGCCCTATGGCTGGCGGGCGCGCGACACGGTGCCCGGCGTCTGGCGGCTGGGCGACCAGGCCGGCGTGATCCCCTCGCTCGCGGGCGAGGGGATGGGGATCGCGATGGCCACCGCCCGTGCCGCGGCGGCGGCGCTGCTCCGCGGCGAGGACGCGCCGGCGTGGCAGCGGCGCACCGCCCGCGCGCTGGCCCGGCCGATCGGCGTGGCGGGGCTTCTCCGCACGCTGGCGGAGACGCCCGCGGGTGCCACGGCGATGGCGCGCGCGCCCGCTTACCTGATCCAGGTCAGTGCAGCCGCCACCCGCTTCGTCCCATGATCGCTTGACGTTCGCGGCAGGCGACCCGACAAAGGACCCCCATGGAGCACATCAACCTGTCCGAGCCCGAGTGGCGCAAGCGGCTCACCCCCGAACAATATCATGTCCTGCGCGAAGCGGGGACCGAGCGCGCGTTCGCGGGCTCGCTGACCGACAACAAGGCCGACGGCGTCTACGCCTGCGCGGCGTGCAAGCTGGAGCTCTTCGACAGCGCGGACAAATACGACTCCGGTTCCGGCTGGCCCAGCTTCACCCAGCCGATCGCGGCCGACGCGGTGACGGACCATAGCGACACCAGCCACGGCATGACCAGGACGGAGACGCGCTGCGCGCGGTGCGACAGCCACCAGGGCCATGTGTTCCCCGACGGACCGCCGCCCACGGGATTGCGCTATTGCATCAATTCGGTCGCGCTGGATTTTCGCGCCCGGCGATAGGCTCCGGCGCGGCAGGCGGGGGTACCGAGAAGATCGGTACATAGTGGCGATCACTCCGGCCCCGGCCCGGGTGACGCGAGCGGCGCGGCAACGGCGTTCCGATCCCCTGGCGCCGACCGGTTGATGTTTCCCCGTCGGCGTGACGGAATCCATCGGCGCCGACCCGCTTGTCCACCCCCCGTTAACCGCGTATCCGCTGAGGCCGTCCCATGGCCCGCGCGTCCACTCGCCCCCTTCCCCGCTCGCCCTGGCGGCGGCGCTTCACCATCCTCGTCCGCCTTCTTCTCGCGGCGGGCGTGCTCGCGCTGGGCGCGTTGCTGATCGCGGTCTATGTCGCGCGCGCGCAGTTGCCGGCGTTCGACGAGCTGAAATCCTCGCCCAACGGCCAGATGATCCGCATCCATGCCGCCGACGGCACCGTGATCGTGTCGATGGGGCCGAGCTATGGCGAGTGGCTGCCCTACAGCCAGATCCCCAAGGTCATGCGCGACGCGACCGTCGCGGTGGAGGACCGCCGGTTCCGCAAGCATCCGGGCGTCGACCCGATCGGCATCGCCCGGTCGCTCCAGGTCCGCTACCAGCGCGGCCGCTGGGTCCAGGGCGGATCGACCATCACCCAGCAGCTCGCCCGCAACGTCTTCCTGTCGAGCCAGAAGAAGTTCGGCCGCAAGTTCCGCGAATGGATCCTGGCGCTGGCGCTGGAGCGGAAATTCTCCAAGGACCAGATCCTCGAACTCTACCTCAACAAGGTTTATTACGGCGGCGGCGCCTATGGGATCGACGCGGCGGCGCGCAAGTTCTTCGGCCACGGTGCCGACGAGCTGTCGCTGTCGGAGGCGGCGGTGATCGCGGGGCTGGTCAAGGCGCCGTCCAACTACTCCCCCACCGCCGACGCGGAAGCCGCCAAGGGGCGCGCGGGCGTGGTCATCCAGCAGATGGTCCGGAACGGCTACGTCACCGCGGCGGAGGCGGAGGCGGCGGACCCGGAGGGCCTGAAGCTCGCCGCCGAGCCGCGGCAGAACTCGGTCCGCTACTTCACCGACTGGGCGCTGCCGCAGCTCGATACGCTGATCGACGAGACGGACGCGCCGCTGGAGGTGTGGACGACGCTGGACCTGTCGATGCAGCGCCAGGGCGATGCCGCGATCCGCGCCAACGTGCCCGGCGCGGCGCAGGGCGCGCTGGTCAGCATGGACCGCGACGGCGCGGTGCGCGCGATGGTGGGCGGCACCGACTATGTGTCCTCCATCTACAACCGCGCGACCCAGGCGGTGCGCCAGCCCGGCTCGGCCTTCAAGCTGTTCGTCTACCTCGCCGCGCTGGAGGCGGGGCACAAGCCCGACGACCAGGTGGTGGACGAACCCGTGACGATCGACGGCTGGAGCCCGCGCAACGATTCGCGCCGCAACTCGGGGGCGATGGCGCTGCGATCGGCGTTCGCCTACTCGATCAACACCGTGGCGGCGAAGCTGGGGCAGGAGGTCGGGTTCCAGACGGTCGCCGACATGGCGCGTCGGTTCGGCATCACCACGCCCGTGAACACCCATCCCTCGATGGTGCTGGGCACCTCGGACGTCCGTCTCGTCGACATGACCCGCGCCTTTGCGTCGGTCGCCAACAACGGCGTCGCGGTCACCCCCTATGCGATCACCCGGGTGACCGCGAACGGCCAGACCATCTACACCCACGAGGTCGACCGGAGCCACGTGCTGGTCGCGCCCTATGTCGCGGCGCAGATGGTCGACCTGCTCCAGACCGCGGTCAACACCGGCACCGGGCGGCAGGCGCAGATCGGCCGGCCGGTGGCGGGCAAGACCGGCACCACCAGCTCGGAAAAGGACGGCTGGTTCCTGGGCTTCTCGTCCGGGCTCACCACCGGCGTGTGGATGGGGCGCGACAATGCCCGCGCGGTGCGTGGCCTCCACGGCGGCACCGCGCCCGCGCGCGCCTGGGCCGCGTTCATGCGGCAAGCCACCGCCAAGCGCCCGATCGAGCAGTTCCAGACGGAAGTGACGCTGCCCGAATGGCAGCTGGAACCCGACGAGGAGAGCTATTTCGGCGACCCCGACAACGGCGTGGCGGCGGCCGGCGAGGGCGCGGCGCTTCCCGATCAGCCGGTGACGGTGCCCGACCAACCGGCGGCGCCGGACGAGGCGCCGACCCGGCTGGACGACGTGATCGACCGCGCGCTCGGACGCGATGGCGGCCGGGACGGCGCACGGGAAGGTGGGCGCGACGCACCGCGCGACCCGCGGGAGCGCCGGGGCGACCTGCTGCCGGGGCGCACGCCGGTCGCGCCGCCGCGCGATCCGGTGCCCGCCGATCGCCCCGACACGTGACGCGGAGGGGCGTCGGCGATCGAAGGAGGCGTTCATCGTCGTCCCGGCCAGCATGCCGGAGGCCCCTCGACCGCACGGAGCCTGGAACGCGCTCAGCGCAGGGGAAGGCGCCGGTCCGGAGGCGCGGGTGACCGGTACGGAGCGGACATCGACCGGTCCTAGCCGCCGGCTCCCGCCGGTACTGGGCGTACTCGGGGTCGGCGCGGTGCTGGTCCTGGCCTTGCTGGGCGCAGGCTTCGCGGTCGGACGCTGGCCGTTCGGGTTCGACGAGGCGGTGATCGTCGGCGTGCGGGAATGGAACGGCCCCGGCTGGTTGCGGCGGGCGGCGGCCGACCTCACCGCGCTGGGCAGCGGCACCGTGCTGACGCTGGCGGTGGCGGCGGCAGCCGGGCTGCTCGCGGTCCGGCGGCTGTGGCTGACCGCGGGCGCGGCGGTGCTGGCGGCGGCCAGCGGCGGCCTGGCGGTGGAACTCCTGAAGGGTCATGTCGCGCGGGCGCGGCCGACCCTGGTCCCGCACCTCGTGCAGGTGTCAAGCTACAGCTTTCCCAGCGCGCACGCGGCCAACGCGGCGGTGGTGTGGCTGACGCTCGCCGCGCTGGCGAGCCAGGTCACCCCGTCGGCTGCGGCGCGCGCCTACATCCTGACCGGCGCGGCGCTGCTGGTCGCCGCGATCGGTGCCAGCCGGGTCTATCTGGGCGTCCATTGGCCGTCCGACGTGCTCGCGGGCTGGGGCCTCGGCACGCTTTGGGCGCTGCTGTGGTGGTGGCTGCTGGAGCGTGCGCGGCTGCTACTCGGCGGCGAGCGCCAATAGCTTGCGCGCTGCGGCGAGGTGCGGCGCGTCGACCATCCGCCCGTTGAGTTGCAGCGCGCCCGCGCCCGGATGGGCGGCGAACAGGTCCACCACCGCGCGGGCGTGCGCGACCTCGTCCGCCGAGGGGGTAAAGGCGGCGTTGATGACCGCGACCTGCGCGGGATGGATCGCCATCATGCCGGTAAAGCCGTCGCGCCGGCCGCGCGCGGCATAGGCGGCGAGACCATCAGTGTCGCGAAAATCGGGATAGACCGTCTCGATCGCGGGCACCCCCGCCGCATGCGCGCCGAACAGCGTCAGCGACCGGGCGAGCCGGTAGGGTTCGGTATAGCCGCCGTCCGCCTCGCGAGAGGTCGAGGCGCCGATCGCGGCTGGCAGGTCCTCCGCCCCCCAGGTCAGGCCGGCGAGGTGCGCCGCCGCGTCGGCGTAGCTGCCGAGCTGGAAGATCGCCGCCGGCGTCTCCGTCGCGACCGGTAGGATCGGCAGACCGGGTGCGCGCGCCGCCAGCGCCAGGACGGAGGCGGCGCCTTCCGCCTTGGGCAGCACCAGCCCGTCCGGCCGGGCGGGAAGCACCGCGGCGAGGTCGTCGTCGATCAGCGCGGAGCCGAGCGGGTTGACCCGCACGAACAGCGCCGGCCCGTCCCGCTCCCGTCCGAGAAACGCGGCTACCGCCGCGCGCGCCTCCCCCTTCCGCTCGGGCGCGACCGCGTCCTCCAGGTCTAGGATCAGCGCATCGGCGCCGAGCCCCGCCGCCTTTTCCATCCGCTCCGGCCGGTCGCCGGGCACGAACAGGAGCGAGCGGAGCCTCATGCCCTCCGTCCTTGCTCCGCCAACCCCTCTTCCGCCAGCCGGCGTTCCCAGGCGAGCGCGTCGGCGACGATCGTGTCGAGGTCGTCGCGCGCGGGCCGCCAATCCAGCGTGGCCAGGATCGCGCGGTTGTCCGCGACGAGTTCGGCCGGGTCGCCCGCGCGGCGTCCCTCCAGCCGGCGCTCGACCGCCACGTTGGTGACCCGGTCGACCGCGTCGAGCACCTCCAGCACGGAGAAGCCGCGACCATAGCCGCAGTTGAGCGTGTGGCTCGCGGTCGGCTCCGCCACCAGCCGGTCCAGCGCGGCGACGTGCGCGGCGGCGAGATCGGCGACGTGGATGTAATCGCGCACCCCTGTCCCGTCGCGGGTCGGAAAATCGCTGCCGTACACCGCGACGCCGTCGCGCCTGCCCGTCGCGGCCTCCACCGCGATCTTGATCAGGTGGGTCGCGCCCACCGTCGACTGGCCCGACCGCCCCGCGGGATCGGCGCCGGCCACGTTGAAGTATCGCAAGCACGCATAGTTCATCGGGTGCGCCGCGGCGACGTCGCGCAGCATCGCCTCCGTCATCAGCTTGGAGGTGCCATAGGGGTTAATCGGGCTGGTCGCCGCATCCTCCGCGATCGGCACGCGGTCGGGCTCGCCATAGGTCGCGGCGGTGGAGGAGAAGATGAAGTGGCGCACGCCCTCCACCACCGCGCTCTCGATCAGCGAACGCGAGGCGGCGGTGTTGTTGCGGTAATATTTGAGCGGGTCGGCCACCGATTCGGGCACCACCACCGATCCCGCGAAGTGCATGATCGCGGCGACACGGTGGCCGCGGATCGCGGCCCGGACGCGGCCTTCGTCGGCGACGTCGCACCGGATCAGTTCGGCGCGCGTGTCCACCGCCCAGTCGAAGCCGGTGACGAGGTTGTCGACCACCACCACCTCATGGCCCGCGTCGAGCAGCGCCAGGACGGCGTGGCTGCCGATGTAGCCGGCCCCGCCCGTTACCATCACCTTGCCGTCGATCATCGGTCCGCTCCTTTGCGCGCGCGTTACCCGCTTCCTATCTCTCCGGCAAAGGAGTGTGTGTATGACCGAATATGCGACGCTGGCGGGCGGCTGTTTCTGGTGCACGGAGGCGGTGTTCAAGGACGTGATCGGGGTGAGCTCGGTGGAGAGCGGCTATATCGGCGGCGAGACGGCCAACCCGACCTACAAGGAGGTGTGCGGCGGGCGTACCGGCCATGCCGAGGCGATCCGCGTCGGCTTCGATCCCGAACAGGTGAGCTATGGCGACCTGCTCGACATCTTCTTCGCGACCCACGACCCGACCCAGCTCAACCGCCAGGGCAACGATGTCGGTACGCAGTACCGATCGGCGATATTCCCGCAGACGGTGATGCAGGAGGAGCAGGCGAACCAGGCGATCGCGCGCGCGCAGGCCGATCAGTCGAAGCCGATCGTGACGACGATCGAGGCCGACGACACCTGGTACCCCGCCGAGGGCTATCACCAGGATTACTGGGAGACGTCGGGCCGATCCAACCCGTACTGCATGGCGGTGATCCCACCCAAGCTTCAGAAGCTCAGGAAGAGCTTCGCGGCGCGCTCGAAGGCGGTGTAACCACGTCGCCCCAGCGAAGGCTGGGGCCCATGGCTGTCGGACAAGGGCGGCATCGCTGGTGGTGAAAGCCATGGATGCCAGCCTGCGCTGGCATGACGGGTGTCAGCGATGCGCTGCCCGCGCCAATCGGTCGTTGATCGCCTCGCCCAAACCCTCGCGGGGGATCGGCGCCACCGCGATCCGCGCCAGCGGTCCGGCGTCGGCACGGTGAAGCGCGTCGAACAGCCGCGCGGCCGCCTCCACCGGGTCGCCCGATGCCGACAGCGTCTCGTCGCCCGCGACCGCGCCGAAGCCGAGGAGCCACTCGTCGGCAGCGGCGCGGGTCGCATCCAGCCGCAACGGCTTTGCGGGAGCGTAGTGGACTGCGAGCTGCCCCGGCGCCGTTATCTCCCCCGGCAAAGGCCGGGGCCCAGCTGCAGTCCGGCCCGCAACCGGGCCCCGGCCTTCGCCGGGGAAGAGGTGATCGATCGTCAACGGACCCGGCCGCAGCACCTCGCGTCCTCGCACAATGGTGGATTCGATCCCGGCGGCACACGCCCCGTCGTCTATCACCAGCGGCACCGCCGCGCCGAGGCTGGCAACGACGTGGCTGGCGCGCGTCGGGCTCAACCCGTTGCTCCGGTTCGCCGAGGGGGCGGCGAGCGGCCGGCCCGCCGCCGCCAGCAATGCGCGCATCGCCCGGTGGGCGGGCACCCGGATCGCCACCGTGTCGAGCCCCGCGGTCACCAGCGACGCAATCCCCGCTTCCTCGCGCAAGGGTAGCACCAGCGTCAGCGGCCCCGGCCAGTGCCGCGACGCCAGCGCTCGCGCCTCGTCGTCCACCACCGCCAGCGCCTCCGCCGCGGCGAGGTCGGGGACGTGGACGATCAGCGGGTTGAAGCCCGGCCGCCCCTTGGCCGCGTAGATGCGCGCCACGGCTGCCGCGTCTCCCGCATCGGCGGCGAGCCCGTACACCGTCTCGGTCGGCACGGCGACGATCCCGCCGTCCCGGATCGCGGCGGCGGCAATCTCGATCGCTTCCGGGCCGTACGGCAGGACGAGCGGGGCTGGATCAACCATCGCGCGCGGCTATATCCCTTGCCGAGCCAGGAGAGAACATGCCCTTCACCCCCGCCATCGCCGAGCAGCGTTTCGTCCTCGACCACGTCGCGCGGATAGCCGACCTAGGCGTCGACGCCGACACGCTCGACGCGGTGCTGGAGGGCGCGGGCGATTTCGCGAGCGGAGAATGGGCGCCGCTCGCCCGCGCCGGCGATACGGTCGGCGCCAAATGGACCCCCGACGGCGTCGTCATGCCCGACGGCTACCGCGCCGCCTACCAGGCCTATGTCGAGGGCGGATGGGGCACGATCGGCGCGCCGGAGGAGGCGGGCGGACAGGGGCTGCCCTTCGTCCTCCAGGCGGCGGTCATGGAGACGCTGGGCACCGCCAATATGGGCTTCGCGCTCGCCCCGATCCTGACCGTCGGCGCGATCGAGGCGCTCCACCATCACGGCACGCCCGAGCAGAAGGCGACCTACCTTCCCAGGCTCGCGACCGGCGAGTGGACCGGCACCATGAACCTCACCGAGCCGCAGGCGGGGTCGGACGTCGGGGCGCTCCGCGCGACGGCGACGCCGCTCGGCGATGGCAGATGGTCGGTCAAGGGCACCAAGATCTTCATCTCCTTCGGCGACCACGACCTAGCCGACAACATCGTCCACCTCGTCCTTGCCCGAACTCCCGATGCGCCGGTGGGGACGCGCGGGATCAGCCTGTTCCTGGTGCCCAAGACCCGGCTGGACGGCACGCCCAACGACGTGCGGGTGGTGTCGATCGAACACAAGATGGGGCTTCACGCCTCGCCCACCTGCGTTCTCTCCTTCGGCGACGAGGACGCCTGCGTCGGCGAGCTGATCGGTCCCGAGCATGGCGGCATGCGTGCGATGTTCACCATGATGAACAATGCCCGCCTCAATGTCGGGCTGCAGGGCGTCCAGGTGGCGGAGGGCGCGACCCAGGCCGCCACCGCCTACGCGCTCGACCGCGTTCAATCGGCCCGCACGGGCGCCGCCAGCCGCGAGGCGGTCCGCATCGTGGAGCATCCGGACGTGCGCCGCATGCTGCTGCGCATGACCGCGCAGACGCAGGCGGCGCGCGCGCTGGTCTATTACGCCTGCGCCCAGGTCGACCGCGCCAACGCGGGCGCGGAGGGCGCGCGCGACCGGCTGGAGGTGCTGACCCCGCTCGCCAAGGCGCACGCCACCGACCTCGGCAACGAGGTGGCCTCGATCGGCATCCAGGTTCATGGCGGCATGGGTTTCGTGGAGGAGACGGGCGCCGCGCAATTCTTCCGCGACGCCCGTATCACCCCGATCTACGAGGGGACCAACGGCATCCAGGCCGCCGACCTGGTCGGGCGCAAGCTCGGCCTATCGGGCGGCGCCGCGTTCGCGAGCCTCGTCGCGGACATGCGCCGCGACGCGGAAGGGCCGGCGCTGCGCGACCTGGTCGACGCGGTCGACGCCGCCGGGCGCCACCTCGCCGCCGCCGGCCATGACGATCGGCTGGCGGGCAGCTATCCCTTTCTCACCATGGTGTCGGTGGCGGTGTGCGGCTGGCTCATGGAGGGGCAGGCGCGCGCGGCGGGCGACGATGCCGGCGGCGCCAAGAAGCGGGTGGCGGCCCGCTTCTACGGCGAGCAGATCGTGCCGGAAGCGCGCGGCCTGTTCGCCGCCGCGACCGCGAGTGCCGACCTCCTCTACGCCCTGCCCGCGGAAGCGTTCGCGGCCTGAGGATAGATAACGCCGTTCGTCCCAGGGGACCGCCGAGCTTGTCGGAGCGGCATCTTGAAGGGGATGGGGCTCGAGACGGGGCTTCGATTGCGCCCAGCCTCTCCCCACCCTGAACGGCAACGCAATATGGACCTGCCTTGATGTTCGACCTCGACGCCTATCTCGCCCGCATCGCCATGCCCGCGCGGCCGACGCTCGACGCGGCGGGACTGGAGCGGCTCCAGCGCGCGCACCGGCTCGCCATCCCCTTCGAGAATCTCGACGTGATCCTCGGCCGGGGCGTCGCGATCGGCTCCGACGCGGTCTTCGCCAAGCTCGTCGGCGCACGGCGCGGCGGCTATTGTTTCGAGCACGACCGGTTGTTCGGCGACGCGCTGGCGGCACTCGGCTTCGCGGCCCGGCCGCTGCTCGCGCGGGTATGGCTGGACGCGACGGAGGTGCCGCCGCAGAACCACGTGCTCAGCCACGTCACCCTCGACGGCCAGGCCTGGATCGCCGACGCGGGTTTCGGGGGCAGCTACACGCCGCCTATGCCGCTGGTCGACGGCGCCACCGGCGTGGCTCCGGACGGTGCGCGCTTCCGGCTCCAGGCCGATCCCGTCCATGGCTGGATGCTGTTGCGCGACGGCGACCCGGCCTCGACCGACGGCCGCGGCGCGGGCGCGGGCTGGCAGCCGCAATACAGCTTCACGGTCGCCCCGGCGTGGGACGCCGACCTCCTGCTCGCCAACCATTGGACCGCCACCGCCGATGCAAGCCGCATGCGCCGGCTGCGGCTCGCCTCGGTCGTCCTGCCCCACGGCTTTGCCAGCCTCACCGACCGCCATTACCGCCGCCACGTGACCGGCGGCGAGGCGTCGACGGGCGAGATCACCGATCCGCGGGTCTACCGGATGCGGCTCAGCCTGATGTTCGGGATCGACCTGTCGGCACAGGACGTAGCCGCACTGGGCCTCTTCGCCGGCTGATGCTGCGGCACGGGCCCAGATCGATCCCTCGCGATCGCAGGTCGGGATCATGCGCGTCGGAACAATGATCGTGGCACGCAAACTGACCAGGACCCGTCCGGCCAAGGCGCGGGAGCCCGAATGGCTGGAGGCGGCTCGGGCAAAGCTCGGGACGCGCGAGGCGGCCGGGCCGGCCAACAACCCGACGATCCTCGCCTGGGCCAAGCGGCTGGGCACAAAGGTGCTTGGCGTGATCTACAATGCGGATAGCGTGCCTTGGTGCGGCGTGTTCGCGGGCGCGTGCCTCGACGAGAGCGGGATCGATCCGCCTCCGTTCGCGGTGCGCGCCAAGAGCTGGGCGACATGGGGAGTCACCCTGCGTCCGGAACGGCTGGCGCCGGGCGCCGTGCTGGTGTTCGAACGGTCCGGCGGCGGGCATGTCGGCTTCTACGTCGGCGAGGATGCCGCGGCGTACCACGTGCTCGGCGGCAACCAGGGCGACAGCGTCACGATCGCGAGGATCGACCAGGGGCGTTGCATCGCGCGGCGTTGGCCCAAGGGCCGGCCGGTCATCGGCAAGCCGGTACGGCTGACAAGCGGCGGGCGGCCGATGTCCCGGGACGAAGCCTGATCCCGGACGGAGAAGCATGGCGACCGCCCAAGGGCGCGTTGCCGTCGATCACGGTGACGGCCGACCCGGCTTTCAACCGTTCAGATGGGCTGATGCCTGGATCAATGGCGCAGCTAGGCGGTCCTGTCGCGAAGCCAGCGATCGCGTTCGGCGAAGATCTTCTGCATCTCTGCCATGTTCTCGGTCCCCCACTCGCATAAGGGCTCAAGCGCCTGAGCAAGGCTCTCGCCCAGCCGGGTCAGCGTATAGTCCACGCGGGGCGGCACCTCTTTATAGTCGTTGCGGTGCAATACGCCGTCCGCTTCCAGCTCCTTCAACTGCTGGATCAGCACCTTGTCGCTGACATCGCGCACGGCGCGCTTCAGTTCACCATAGCGAGTCGGCCCGCGCAGCAGAAAATACAGGACCAGCGGCTTCCACTTGCCCGAAATGATCTTCAGCGTCGCGTCGAGGCCGCACGTGAAGCGAGGCGCGACCGGGGCGGGCTCGGCGATGGCGGTCTGATGAGCTGCGGGCATAGGGCACTTACCTAAAGGTGCATACTTGTTGGTAGGTAGGCAAGAGCCCAGCTGCGTGCAACCACGAACTGGAGGCACGTATGAACCGTCTGAAAGGCAAAACTGCGATCATCACCGGCGGCGGCACGGGCATCGGCCTGGCTTCCGCGAAGCGCTTCATCGATGAGGGCGCGTTCGTCTACCTCTTCGGCCGGAGGCAGGAGAAGCTGGACGCGGCCGCCGCCGCGCTCGGTGCCCAGGCCCGCGGGATAGCGGGATCGGTCACCGAGGCCGACGACCTGGACCGGCTGTTCGATGCGGTGAAGCGGGAGCGCGGCACGCTCGACATCCTGTTCGCCAATGCCGGGACGGGGGGGCTGGCGCCGCTGCCCGAGATCACGGCCGAGCAGTACGACCAGACCTTTGACGTCAACGTGAAGGGTACGATCTTCACGGTGCAGAAGGGCCTGACGCTGATGGGCAAGGACGGCTCGATCATCCTCACCGGCTCCACCACCGGGGTCATGGGAACGCCCGCGTTCAGCATCTACAGCGCGTCCAAGGCCGCCGTCCGCAATCTCGCGCGAAGCTGGGCGCAGGACCTGCGCGGCACCGGCATTCGCGTCAACGTCCTGTCGCCGGGACCGACGCTGACCGAGCTGGCGGCCGAGGTGGTCGGTCGCGACGCGATGATCGAGATGGGGGCGACCACACCGATCGGGCATGTCGGCGATCCCGCCGAGGTCGCGGCGGCGGCCGCGTTCCTGGCATCCTCCGACAGCAGCTTCATGACGGGCAGCGAGCTGTTCACCGACGGAGGCTTGGCGCAAATCTGACCAGGAGGCGCTTGGTGGCCCGATGCGGGCGACGGCTCCGTGACGGGAGCGGTCGCCCGCTGGCCTGGCCGGTCGTCACCCGGCCTCGACCATCCACTGCTCCGCATCCGCGCCCGCCGGGATCTTGAGCGGTGCATTGGGGTCGGTCGCGGCCAGCCAGACCGCCGCTGCCACGTCGGCCGCCTGGGTGACGGGCCCGCTCCCGTCGCGGAAGCCGGCGATCATGCCCTCGATCATCGGCTTGTAGTCGGCATGATCGAGCCCGCGCAGATGCGGCATGGCATTGCTGCCGAAGCTCGTCTCGGGCGAGCGTCCGGGCAGAACGATGTGCACGCGCACGCCGAACGGCTCCATCTCGACCGCCAGACTCTCGGTCAACGCGTTCACCGCCGCCTTGCTCGCGCGGTAGACGCTGACCAGCGGCAGGGGCTTGAGCGTCACCGTCGAGGTGACGTTGACGACCGTGCCGCTGCGGCGTTCGCGGAACCGGGGCAGGATCGCCTGCAGCATCGCCAGCGTGCCAAGCGTGTTGGTCTCGAACAACAGGCGCGCAGTATCCGGCTCGATCAGTTCGATCGGCACGGCGGCACCTATTCCGGCATTGTTGACCAGCACGTCGATCTCGCCGGCGCGGTCAAGCGCGCTGGCGATGCTGGCCGGATCGGTGACGTCGAGCGGGAGAATGGTGAGGTTGTCGGACGCGGGCATGACGTCGTCCCGGGGCTGGCGCATCGTGGCGACGACGTTCCAGCCTTTCTCCAGGAACAGTTTGGCGGTTTCCAGTCCGAAGCCCGAGGAACAGCCGGTGATGAGGACGGTAGGCATGGGAATGCTCCAGGATCGTTAGCAGTTGCCCGGATATGGCCATCGGCTTAGCGACCATCTATGCGTCAGTGTCCCGAACGCATTGGCCACAGTCCTGCTATGCCCGTTGATCCGCTGTCCGAAATCGTCACCCTGCTCCAGCCTTCGGCCAGCTATTCGAAGCTCGTCGAATATGCCGGGCGATGGCGGATCCGCCGCGACGTCGGAGGCAAGCCGGTCCTTTTCGCGGTCCTGGAGGGCGAGTGCCGAGTGGTGTCGTCCGGCCGGCCGCCGATCATCGTGCGCCGGGGCGACTTCGTCCTGTCACCCTCCACCAACGATCATCTCGTCGAGAGCATCGACGCGCCGCCGCACGGGATCGCGATGCAACCGGCGGCGATCGGCGACGGGCGGTTTCGGGTCGGGCGGCCCGGCGACTCGGTCAATCTCCGGATGCAGGTCGGCCTGTGCAGCTTCGCCTCGCCCGACGCGGCCTTGCTCGTCTCCCTCCTGCCGGCGATGATCGTCGCACGGGGGGAGCCGCGGCTCGCCTTGTTGCTTCAACTGGTGTGCGACGAGACCCGTCAGGCCCGGCCGGGGCGCGAACTGGTGCTGGAACGCCTGCTGGAGGTGCTGCTCATCGAGGCGCTGCGGTGCAGCACCGACGTCACGCCGGTGCCGAGCGTGGCGCGCGGTCTCGCGGACGGCCGCCTGGTCTCCGCCCTGCGGGCCATGCATGGCCGGCCTGCGCATGGCTGGACCGTTGCCGCCCTGGCCGCGGAGGCCGCGATGTCGCGTTCGGCGTTCTTCGCGCGGTTCGGCCGTGTCGTCGGGCTACCGCCGATGGAATATCTGCTGGCCTGGCGCATGGCGCTGGCCAAACGGCTGCTGCGCACGCGCGACATCGCGATCGAGCATGTCGCCGCACAGGTCGGCTACGGCTCGGCCAGCACGTTCAGCACCGCGTTCACCCGCCATGTCGGCGTGCCGCCGATGCGATATGCCCGGACCGCGGTGGCCGCTTAGCGACGAAGCGCTGCGCCACCGACGCCGCAATCGGGATACGCAGTCGGACCGGCCGGCACGTCCATCCTCTCGCCGCAGCCCAATCGCTCCATATAGGCGCAGACCATGTCGGCAACGGCGTCGGCATATCTCTCGATCTCGGCATCCGTGCGGGGCGTCTCCGAGAAATGCTTGCCGACCTTGCTCAACGTGATCGCGATCAGGTCGCTCGCGACCTCCCGTTCCGCGTCGCCCATGCCCGGCAGCGCCTCTCGCATGAACATGGCGTAGATGCCGGCACTCTCGGCCCGCGTTTCGCTCGCCTCCGGGGCATTCCGGTACAGCGGCGCGGCGTCGTTCAAGGCCATGCGCACATCGGCCTCGTCGCATTCCGAGCGGATAAAGCCGTGCACCAGCGCGCGCAGCCGTTCGAGCGGCGGTCGCCTGGCGTCGCGGAGGATGTCCTGAAGCATCGCCGCCGTCTGGCGCCACTCGTCGCTCTGCAGCCGAAAGAGGATGGAGGCCTTGTTCGGGAAATATTGGTACAGCGAGCCGACGCTGACGCCGGCACGCTCGGCCACCCGCGCGGTCGTGAAGCGACCTGCGCCCTCCGCCTTCAAAACCTGAACAGCCGCGTCGAGCACCGCGGCGACCAGCGCGTTTGAACGGGTCTGCTTCGGGGTCTTGCGCGTGGCAACACGCGTGGTTCGGGTCGGCATCGTCGCGGGTCCGGTCAATGCGAATATCAGAAGCGACGAAGTGGTCGTATTTTGCATCGCGAGCAACCGTCCGCTCACCGGAGACCATCATGACCACGATCTCGACCGCGCCGGTGGCGCCGCTTCTTCTCAGCCTTTTCGCCGAGGCGGATGCCGCATCGCCGACCAGCAGCCCGGCGTTCGCGTCGATTTCCGTCGATGAGCGCGTCCGGCTCATGCGCAGCAAGGCGGACTATCGCGATCTCTACGCCAGGCTGAAGGACTTCGCGCTTCCCGTGTCGCGGGAGACGGGGCGGCTTCTCTACATGCTGGCGGTCGCCACGGGCGCCCGGTCGATCGTCGAGTTCGGGACCTCGTTCGGCCTGTCCACGCTGCACCTCGCCGCCGCGCTCCGCGACAATGGCGGTGGCCGCCTGATCACGAGCGAGTTCGAGGAGTCCAAGGTCGCGCGCGCCAAGGCCAATCTTGCCGCGGGCGGCTTGTCCGACCTGGTCGAGTTCCGCGAAGGGGATGCGCTCCTGACGCTGGCGGGCGATCTCCCCGACCGGATCGACCTGCTTCTGCTCGACGGCGCCAAGTCGCTCTACCTCGACATCCTGAAGCTGGTCGAGGACCGCCTCCGCCCGGGTGCCGTGATCGTCGCCGACAATGCCGACCATTGCCCGGAATATCTCGAATATATCGAGGACGGCGAGAGCGGCTATACATCGATGTCCTTCACCGATGATGTCGAGCTGACGATCCGGAACCGCTGACGCTTCGGTGGCACGCGGATGGATCAACGATCATTCGCGTAGGCGTGATCCCGGTGTTTGATGCCATGGGCGGGTGGCGTCAGGGAAGGCGTGACGAGGCGGCCGAGGGTCCAGGTCCGGGGTGCCCGGGCTGCTCGTCGGCAAGGCGTCCGCTTAGCGTCAATCGAGCGGGAGGGCGGCCGCAGGTACGATCCTGAGGCGGCGGCCGTCGGCCGCCGCCTTGAGCGCCCGGCGATAGGTCGCGCTCTCGCGGATCGATCGGCCGAACGGTTCGTCAGCCGCCACGACCAGCATGGTCGTCGTCAGCCCCACCGACGTGTGGATCGTGCCGCCTAAACCGGCGATCGCATGTGCGAGCGCGCCGTCGCGCGGCGCGCCGGCGATCACGATGCGCTCGCCCGCGAGCGGTCCGCCCGGCGCCGGCTTCGGGGCCGGGCCGGGCTGGCGCGGCGGTGCCATCCAGTCGGCGAGCGACAGGCCGGTATGCTCGATCGCGCGGACGACCACCCACCCGGCGGCACGCGCGTCGCTCAGCGCGTCGTGATGGCGGTGGGGCACGCCGAGAAAGCGGGCGAGACCGCCCAGACGATGGTTGTCGAGGTCCGGCCAGGCGCGCCTGGCGACATGCACGCTGTCCAGCCAGCGCGTCTCGATCGCCGGCCGGCCGTGGACGCGGCACGCCGCGGCCAGCGCGCCCTTGTCGAAGAGCGAGTGGGCGACGGTGATCCGGTCGGCCAAGTGCCAGTCGATGATATCATGGACGTGGGCAAAGGTGGGCTGGCCCGCAACGTGGTGGGCGGCGATGCCGTGGATGCGCGTGTTGCCGGCGTGGAACTCGTCGCAAGGGTCGAGCAGCGTCTCCCAGGCGAAGGCCTCCCGCCCGTCGCGGAAGCCGACGATGCCGACCTGGCAGATGCTGCTGACCCGCGAGCACGCCGTCTCGACGTCGATCACGACGAAGTCGGGTGCGGGGTCGTCCATGGCCGGCATTATCACCGCAGCTGACTGTCCTTGCTGCCCCGCCGGTTGAACGCGGAGGTCAGTGGACGATCGCGCCCGCTCTGGCAGGTCACGCAAGTACGCACGCCTGGGATCGCACGGCGGCGACCCTCGGGTATGTCGTCGCCGCAGATTGCGCAGAACGGCTCGCTGTCGCCGCTCGGCATCTGCGCGCGGGCGGCGATCACCGCATCGGCCACCGTGTCATCAATCTGATCCTGCGCCGCGCCGTCGCGCGTCCACCCACCGGCCATGCGCCCCTCCTCATACCCGATGATGTGGGGAGCGGGGAGCGTCGATGCCAACGATCGCTGAAATGCCAGGAAAGCCCGTACGAACGCCGGGAACCAGGCGCAAACCCACACGCGAAAAGCGAGCGAAAAAGTCCCTATGAGCAGGCACACCCTATGCGGCGGACCGCAGTTAATAGAAAGTAGAAGTGAGTTAAAGCAAGGTGATAGCTCCGCGTCATGCAGGAGCGAATCGACCATGCCGAATGGCTATGCTGTCTCACCATCGTCAACCCCACCGGGGCTGCTACACGTCCCTACCTCAATACGATCGTATGACATAGGCCCCTTAACAGAAGGTTGCACGACAACTGACCCAGACACCGAAAAACGGAGGAAATCCAACAAGCAGCGGCTGACCGGCTACCTCGCCCGACGCCGTTGCGGCCCCGTCGAGGAGGTGATCTGGAGTATTGAACTTCCCGGCTTCGGCCTGCGTCGATTCCCGAGCGGCGCGCGGCGGTGGATCCTGCGCTACAAGGAGCGTGGCAAGCAGAAGGTCTGGACGATCGGCTCGGTCGAGGAGATCGACGCCGAGAAGGCTCACCGGCTCGCCCGGGAGCGGTTGCGCGCCGCGATGGTCCATGGCCTGCCGCAGCGACCCAAGAAGCCGGCGGCTGTCCAGATCGCGACGTTTGCGGAGGTCTGCGACGTGTTCCTGAAGGACCGTCCGTTCGCCTGGAGCGAGAGCACCGAGGCGCGCAACGTCCGCGACATCCATCAGGTGCTCATCCCCGAGTTCGGTCATCTGGCGATCGACGCGATCCGGCGTGCCGACGTGCACCGCTGGAAGGACGGCATGGCCTCGCGGCCCGGCCGCTTCAACCGGGCGGTGCCGAACCTCAGCGCCGTGATGGTTTATGCCGAGCAGCTCGGGAAGCGGAAGCTCGGGTCGGACCCGACCAGGGGGCTGTCGCGCTATCCCGCGGCGCAGAAGCAGCGCTTCCTCGAAGCCTCGGAGTACGCCCGCCTCGATCGTCGCCTGTCGGAGCTGGATGACCGGGTCACGGCCACGGCGATCCTGTTGCTGATGCATACCGGCGCGCGGTGCAGCGAGATCGGCACCCTGCGTTGGAAGGACGTGAACGGCAGCCGGCTCGAACTGCCCAAGAGCAAGACGGGGCGTAAGACCATTCTGCTCAGCAATCGGGCACGTGAGCTGCTGGACACCATGCCAGCGGGCGAGCCCGACACGTACGTCTTCGCACAGGAGAACGGCCTGCCGCTCAACCTGTCGCGGTTCTGGACACGGTTCCGCTCGCGGGCTGGCCTGCCCGACGTGCGGCTGCACGACCTCCGCCACAGCTACGTGTCGATTGCCATCCAGAATGGCTTCGACCTGGATGCGGTCGGCCGGCTGCTGGGTCACGTGCTGCCCGAGACGACCAGCCGCTACGCGCACCTTAGCGACACTTCGATCAGCGAGGCGGCCGAGCTCGTCGGATCAACCATCGCCACCATGCTGGGACTACGCGCATGAAGCACATCGACCCGAACACCTTCGTCGGCCGCGAGCTGAAAATTCACGGCCTGACGAGCGCCCGTCTCGGTCGGACCGGGAGTTCCCGCATTGTGCGCTGGTGCGACAAGCAGCCCGGCTTCGGCATCCGCGAGTACCCTTCCGGGCGCAGCGTCTATATCGTCCAGTGCAACTGGCGGGGGCGCACCGAGACCATCACCATCGGCAACACCGCCATCGTCGACGAGCGGCTCGCGCTCGATATCGCCCGCCGCTGTCTGTACACCTCGGCGGAGGCACCCGCCCCCGCGGACGAGCGCAAGCGCCGCCGTGCGGCACCGCTGTTCCAAGACTTCCTCAATGACTATTGGAAGCGGGTATCGCCGCGCTGGAAGCCGTCCACGCTGAGGACCGAGAACGAGTACCGCCTCGCCTACCTAGGCACGATGTTCCGCGACAAGGGCGTCGACCAGATCACGGCCGAGGACATGGCCGAGTGGATGATCGAGGCGACCAGGACCGGCGCGCCCGGTGCGGCCAACCGGGCCCTGGATCGGCTCCGCGCCGTGTTCAACAAGGCGATCGAATGGGGCCACCGCCCGGAGGGCAGCAATCCGTGCGATCGGGTCCGGCGCAACAAGCGGCGTAAGGTCGAGCGCTTCCTATCGCCAAATGAGTTCCAGCGGCTGGGCCAAGCGCTGGACCGGCACCGCCGCGAGTGGCCGCTGCACGCCGCCGCCCTGACGCTGCTGATGCTCACTGGCTGCCGCCGCTCCGAGATCACCGCGCTACGCTGGCGCGAGGTGCGCGGCTCCCGCATCCACCTGGAAGACAGCAAGACCGGTCCGCGTACCGTCCAGCTGTGCCGCGACGCGGCGTGGATCCTCGGCGCGTTGAAGCGGCGCTTGCCGGACAGCTATGTGTTCGACCTCGGGAACGGCAAGCCGATCAGCGTCGCCAGCTTGTGGAACAAGGTCCGGGATGAAGCCGGGCTGCGCGACGTGCGCCTTCATGACCTGCGGCACAGCTATGCCAGCCACGCAGCCCGCTTGGCCCTGCCCATGCCGGTGACGCAACACCTGCTCGGCCACAGCGGCATCGGCAGCACGGCCAACTACACGCATTTCAACGACGAACACCTGTTCGAGATCGCCAACGGCATCAGCGCCCTGATCGACGCAGCGATCAGCGGGCGGAAACGATGAGAGGTGAGAGGGGGTAGGAGGATGAGCTTCGACAGAATCGAAGCCGTCCAGCATCACGAGGTCCCGTCATGAACAATCGTCGTTTGTCTTCTGCGGAGCCGGCTCCAGCCGTGGGTCAGGGGTCAACTCCCACTCACCCCATCTCGACTTTGGGTGCAGCAGTAGGAACTTGTCACTTCCTATGGGTTAGATGAGCATATTTATGGGTCACCCTGGCCATGACCACTGCAGCGGCTGCGACGGTCGGGGCCAGAACGGTTCACCCATGGTTCGTGTGGATCGCCGTTGCCGCCCTGATCGCCGGGATCGTCACCGTCTTCGTCCTGCCCGGCGGGGCAAGTGACGGACCTGCCTCGCCCGCCTTCGTGCGGGCAGCGATCCGCCATGCGCGAAAGCCTGCGGCTCGTCACCTCGTAGACGTGCTGGTGCCCCGCGTCGCGATCTATCCCGACCAGCCGCTGACTCGATCGGAGGTGCTGATCGCCCTGTGGGATGCTGAGCGGGTGACCAGCCGTGGACGGTTGCGGCAGGAAGAACGGCGAGAGCGACTACTCCTCGCACAACGCGACATGATCCTGACGTGCCGGTCCGACCTCGACCTTGAAATATCACACGAGGTGTGACACATGCCTGAGGCTGAGCAGCGTTCCCGCATTCTGAAGAACCGCTGGTTCGAGAAGTTCGCGCGGAAGGAGGGCATTGACGATGGTGCGCTCGTCGCGGCCGTGGCGCGCGCGGAAGCCGGACTGGTGGACGCCGACCTCGGCGGAGGCGTGGTCAAGCAGAGGGTGGCACGGGCAGGCGAAGGCAAGTCGGGCGGGTTCCGGACCATCCTGTTCTTTCGCCAAGGCGAACGGACAGTGTTCGTGTTCGGCTTTGCTAAGAAGGACAAGGCGAACCTAACCGCGCATGAGCTGGTGACCTACCGCAAGGCGGCCCGCCTCGTGCTCGACCTGGACGACGACGCGATCGCCGGCGAGATCGCGGCCGGCCGAATGATGGAGGTGGAACGTGGCGACCAAGACCTACCGGAGTGAGGCGCTCGCCTCCGTCCACGAGATGATTGAGGGCCTCGCCGATGCAGGCCATGTCGGCAAGCGCACGATGCGCGAGTTCGACGAGGCCTGCCTGGAGCCCGCGCCGGTGTTCGCGCCCGAGGCGATCCGTGCGATCCGCGAGCAGGCCCACGTCTCGCAGCCCGTGTTCGCGCGCTACCTCAATGTATCGAAGAACCTCGTGTCCGACTGGGAACGCGGGGCCAAACGGCCTGGAGGACCAGCGCTTCGTCTGCTTGCGATCGTTCAGGCGCGAGGACTTGAAGCAATCGTCTGAGGTCTGACGTCTGACGTACGCGGATGACGGTGCTTGCTGGTGGATGGCAGCCCGACCGCTTTGGAACGCCAAGTCTGCGTAAGCGGACCTTCGTTCAGGCTCGGCTGGCCAGCAGCTATGCGCTCCTTAGCGGTCGTCCCGGGTGCGGTGCGAGACGCCAAAAAACGATCGTTAACGGGAGGTCCGGCGAGCTTGCAGATGCTCGGTTCGACTCAGGTCCAGTCACGGATGTCGAACTGCGACGCCGCTCCCAACTCGTATCTGTCACTGCGGCCGTTTTCCGGACGCGCTCCAATCGACTGAGCCGACGTCCTTCAGCCGGACGAAGGTTGCATCGGGAGATGGATGGGTTTCAACAAAGGCCATCGGCTGCGGCGAGTCGACGACGACAAGGCCGTGGACGAAGGGCACGGCCGGCAGCTTATAGCGCTGCGCCAGCGCTCCGGCGTGTTCCCGGATGTGGGCTGCGCGCTTCAGATGGCGCATTAGATTGTCGGGCTTGTTGTCGTGCCTGGGCAAACCGCGGTATTCCGACAGCCGCCTCGCTGTCTCTGCCAGGGTCCGGCAGAGCTTGATGTCCTTCGCCTCGATCACCCAGACGTGCAGCCGGTCCTGGCTGAAGGCGAGCACGTCAATGTCGCCGAGTAGCTTCATCTCAGGCGTCGCCTTTTGATTAAGCGCCGCCCAGGGGGCCACGCCGGGTGCGGCGTCCAGCCCCAGTGCTGCGAGCGTTTCAGCGACGCGAACATTGAAGGCGTTGCCGGCGGCGTTTGAGGCACGACCGACGTGGCTGCGCATAACTTTGCTCGACCAGAACCGGTCTTGGAGGCTTCCATCGTAGGCGCCAGAGAGATTGTGAATAGCGGCTCGCTCAACGACGGCCGGCGCTGCGGCGATCATCGGATCTTCCTCCGCGTCGATAGCCACGAGGGGACGGCCAATAATCGACTGCGGCCGGTCGAATCGGCCCAGGTCGTAGTCGTTCGGGCCTGCATCCGCCGGAATGTCTGCCCATCCGTCTCTCGAACGGAGCGTCAGACGCTCGATCATGGGCTTGATTGCCTCGCCCTCGCCGAGACTTAAGGCTGTGAGCCGCTGGACGAGCTCCGAACGCCGGAGGATAACCACGTCGCAGTGACTCGCGATTGCGAGATCGCATATGGCGGCGCTCAGGTCGCCGAAGGTCCGCATGGAGCAGTGGAACTCGGCCTCAAGCGCGTGGACAAGTTCGGGCCCGAGCGATCCGCGGTCCTCGCGCGGGTTGGCCATCCTTTCTTGGTACCGCTCGATGTCCCGCTCACGCGATTCCGCGTGCATGATGGTGGAGCTCGGTATTAGCGTGTTCGTGCCGAAGGTATGGTCAAAGAGAAGGTCGCCTGTCGGGCTGATGACGAGGCGGGGCGTGAGCCTGTCGCCCATCAGCGCCGGCAGGAGCTCGCAGTAGCCGAAGTGCTGGAGCGCGACGGCTCGCAGTTCATCGAGGTCCATCACGCCGACCGGGCTTCCGCCTTCCGCCGGCGCGTGGGATGCCGCCACTTCGGCGAGCATCGCGCACGCGCGTAGATTTGCGTTCGTGGCGTTACGATGCTCGAGGCTGACCTTGCCGTCGGCGTCGGCGCCGTGGATCCCGCGGAGCGCCCGCGCCGTAACGGCCCAATGCTGCTCGTCGGCGATGCTCGCCTGAAGCAGAGACAGCGACGCGGTGACCAGCTCCAGGCGGTCGTAGTGCGCGACGGAAACGAGGAGGCGCTCAAGCGTGCGCGCATGCAGGGACTTGAGCAGGGCCGCGCACTTCTCCCGCCCCTTGATGACCGCTCCGGGGCCGTAGCCTAGCCCAAAGGCATGGCCCTGCTTGACGATGGACACCGCCGATCGCGGGACCGGGCTGAACTTCCGTCCTATGATCTGGTGCAGCCGGAGCTGGTCCGCGACGCGCTCCGGATAGTAGGCGTGCCGCCAGCGGATATCGGGCGACGGAATTTTAGACCTCACTCGGCCGACTGCCGTCGCCCGATCAATCCTACCTCCGATGGCCTGCTGGATCGCCTCCAGCAGCCCGGCAGCGAGCGCAATCTCGGCGCGATTGTCCACGCGCCGAGCTCCCCCCTGCCAGTGGGCGGACGCGCTGACGGTGCCAGTGCGCTCGCTCGCATCGGCTTCGGCCGCGACGGCGTCATCGAGCTCCTGATCGTTCGGGAGGGTGGCAGCCAGGTCATCTATCGGCTCGAGGCGCAGGTCGATCATGACCGGCTTGGTCGATGCGCCGTCACCATGGTCCACCAGGTCGGCGATGAGCGACATCCAGTGGAGCGCTGCCTTCCAGTTCTGGTAGCCATCGTTGAAGCGGCCGGGCGCATCTGGCGACTCGAGGCGAAGCCATATGGGGAATGGTCCGACGAGCACCGCCCCGAGAAGAGTGCCTTGCCGAACCTCGCGGTAGGACACGTAGATCGGCGCAAGCACGCCGAAGTCGGCGATCGGGTCGAGTCGTCCCATGGTCCGCCAGCTGCCGTCTGGCAGTTGGACGCTTCGCCGATCGAACGCGTCTGCAGCGCGTTGGCGGGCCTCGAACAAACTGTCGGTCGGAATCGCGATGTTGATCGGAGGGACCAGGTCGCGCTTACCTTGGGGCACGAGCGTGTGGTCCGTCTGCCGCCACCATTCGTGCAGGTTGAGGGGACCGCTCAGGTTCTGAAGCTCGATCCCTTCGGACTGCACCATGTCCTCAAGGACCTTCAGCCTCCAGAAATCTGCGAGCGTGCCGTCCTTCGCGCCTCCAAGCCCCATCGCGTCGGCGACCTCGATGCCGGCGAAGCGCCAGGCGCTGAGGTCGTCGGGACGCCGGAAGTCGATGATCTCCCTCGGTCCCCATCCTCCCATGAGATAGACGGTTACACCTGCTATAAAGCCGGATCGGCCCTCGCAAGCCTCGTTCGCCGACCGCATGGATGAAATTATTCTGGCCTGCCGGTCGGGATTGGCGGGCGCCATGTCGCCGAACCCGGCCTCACGCCAGCCAGAGAATCTTCCGGCGATCAGCTCGAGGTGGACGTAGCGTCCGGGTGCCTCCTCGCGGACCAGCGAGCGCGTGGCTTCCCCGAGACTCCATCGTGTCGGCACCTCCTCCAAGTTGGCGAAACCGGTCTCGGCGAGACGCTCGGCCTGGACCGCGAGCAGCGCGTCGCCGATGTCCTGCTCCCGGTCGGTCTCGAGCATGTGGTCGACGATTGACGCGCGCACGGCCATGCTGATCGCGGACGGCACAGCGAGCAGGATACCGGTCGGCGTGCGCAGCAGCGGACGCGTGTCGAGCGCGGCGCGGCCAACCGTAGAATCGATCGTCGGTGGAAGATCGTCGCCTTCGACGATGAAGCGCTCGAGCAGTGCAGGTTCGAGGTTAGCCGAGGCGAGTGCGCTGGCCGACCAGTTCGGGTGGGCGGCCAAGGCCGACAGCCTTGTGTCGGGCGGCACGGGAACGTTGGCCCACTGCCGGCCACTTCCCGCAACCCGGAAGCCCAGGCCGGCTCGCTCAGCGGTGAGGTCGGAGAGCAGCAGCAAGGCGTGGGTGGAGGAAAGAACCTCCAAGTCGCGTTCGTCGGCGATCCGTTCCGCCGCTTCCAGCAGTGTTTCGGTGTAGAACGCCGGGTGTGCCCACGTGCCGCAGATCAACCGCCTGTCGCCGTGCCGCGTCGAGACGGTCTGCAGGAATAGATCCTCCAACGGGTCCTCGAAGCGCGAGATGTCGCATTTGCCGAGGTCGGCGTTGAGAAGGCGAAGAAGGTCGCTCCGGCTCGGCCGATTTGCGCCGCTCGCCAGCCCGGCGACTAACCTAATTGCCCAGTCAAGCCGGACCGAGTGAACATGTAGGCGCGGATCGAGCTGCAGCGCGGCGATAGCAGACAGCGCCGCCTGTCGGTCCCAGCGGGCGATCCTGCGGCCCATCTGCTGGTTACGAGCGATCGCTTCCGCAGGAGTGGTGGGCAGCGGCCGTATGAGTTCTGGGCTGAGTAGGGCTTTGGGCGCCAGGATTGTGGCATCGTCGTTCGGTGACGCTTGATGCATGAAGGGTATTCTTACCATGGGCGCATGATGTTGCGCGTCACAGGGGTAGTCTAGAGCCGTTGAACTCACCACTCCTGAGCTGCGGCCGTTTCCGGCGAACTACACGCTCTCAAGTTGAGATCGCGCGGCGGTTGAGCAGGCCGTCGGCGGTGCCGGTGCCGCGCCAGGGAGCGAAGATTGGCCGCAACGATCCTTGCCATTGCCGCAGCGGTAGGAAGTATAAGGATTGCCACCTGCCATTAGAGCATCGTTAGCAATGGGCGGCGCAACCGAACGGCAGTGCCGCCCGTCGGAAGGCAAGGATACATGGCGGACGGCCGCTTTAGGATCTGCAGCAGCGTTTGAACTTCAGGCCGCTCCCGCAGGGGCAAGGACCGTTGACCTTCAACTTGCCGGCCGATGCGGCCGTCTCGACCCTGCGATGGCGCAGAACGGCTCCGTCGTGCTGCATACTCAGCATGGCGGACGCTGACAAATGCGCGGTTCCTACCTCCTGCCAATCTACTTCTATGAGCCGCCCGTCGGAGTCGTACATCAGCTCGATCAGCATGCGGCTCATTTGTCCATGGGCGACGCCCGCAGTGCGGGTGAAGTCGGCGGCCTTGTCACGATCACGGACAAGTGGTGGCGACCAGCAGAATAGGGTGAAGGCACGATCCCCCTCGATCGAAGCGGGACGCGGACGCCCTAGCCTACGATTACCGGCAAGCTGTATTTCGATTGCATTTTCGACTTCCTCCCTGAGGTCGCCTGCCATGTCGAGGAAGAACGCGGCGATTCCCGAGCGGCCACGGCAGCAAGATTTCGAGAGGTGCTCCAGAATCGCGATCAGGCGGGGCGGAACCGGTTGCATGGGCGGATCCGGATCTTCCCCTCTGAATGCCGCCGCGTGAAAGTCGTCAACGATTTCGCGATAACCGCCGAACGTCAGCTTCGTGGGTTTTCCGCCAGCAATTTCCTTTGCATACCGCGCGTAGTCGTTGTGTTGCAGGTACAGGCCGAAGTGATCGAACTCGTCATTCAGATCAACCAGAGACGTTCGTGCCGCCCGCAAGCGCTGCTCGACGTAGTGGAGGAACGATAGCGGATTATTGAACATGTTGGCGTAGACGCGCAGATCGTCGAGCGACAAGGCCCATACGGCGTGCGGGCCGACGTCGATGCCGACTGCCTTTAGCTGCTGTGCGCGGGCGGCTAGTTCGGTGAAGGGGTCGAGCGTTATGGCCAGCACCGTGACGTGGCGATAGTCGCCCCGACGCAGATGACCGATCTCGACCTGTTCTTCGTTAAACAATGCTACTTCAGGAGCGCCTTGCAGATAATCGACGAAACGTGAACCCTGCAGCGCGGGATTGGCGAGCAGATTGCCGAGCGATGCCATGTGGCCGGGAAGATCATCAGCAGGCGAAGTATAGGTGAATGATCCACCTTTCACCTCGACGACGAACAGATGGTCATCGTAGGCTATGATCCCGTCCGTCTCGTACCATCGAGCCTTCTGACCCGGCACCTGCCAGCGGTAGCATACCGACCGATGCTCGGTCATCCCAGGTAACAGCTGTTCAAGATACCGGAACGGAAGATCCTCGGAGACTTCCTTCTGTCGGTCGTTCCAAAGGGCTTTGTAGGAAGAATCCAGTCGAAAGACAGTTCGCTGGAGGACGCGGTAGAGATTGTCGAACAGTCCCATCAGGTCAAAGCACAGGGTCCTGCCGTCGATCCGAATGAACGGCCGCTTCATGACCGGCCATATGCGCAGTGGCCATCCGCGCATCGGGCCGGGAGCGAAGAATGTGCTGTCCTCGCCGGGAACCCAGGCGAGTTCGTCGATAAGGGCCATCGGCAGATCGGTCACTTTCGCGACGTCGAACAAATCCATGCCGAAGGCTTCACCCACTGCCGCATCGCGGCGTGCAACGAGCGTCGGATCGTCCCATAATCGCGCCCGCAGCTCGCTCACGCTGCGCACCTCACCCGAAGCAATCACCTCTTCCATGACGGGTATGCTATCTTCATGCAGCTTCTTCAGCGCGAGCATCGCCTCCCCTGCACCCGCGGTGAGCTTGTGCTGTATCTTCCCGCATTCGGCAACGAGGGAGGCCGCATCGATGCCGAACAGCTTCACCAACTCGTCGGAGTGGGGGGAAAGTAGTTCCTCAAGCGCCTGAAGCTCATAGTTCTGATACCGCTTGCCGCGGACATGCATCCAGAGCGTCTCGGCTTTGAAGCGAAACTCCTCAAGTTCCATGTCAAGCTCGGGGTCGTCGATCCTCCTCTTGGCGGTGCGGGCAAGCTGATATGATGTCGTGACGAGGGAGAAGAGCTTGGCGACGTCAGTCTTTAGCGCGGCCCAGCCCTCGTCGCTGACATCGGGTTCCCGTTCGGGCGATGGTGGGACCGATGCGATGATCGACTGCACGTAGTCGATCATGCGCAACTGCCCCGCTTCCTCGGCGTCGCGTACGCTGCCCATGATCAGCGTGGCGGCCATCTCCCACCAGGCCCGCGCAAGCAGGCGGTCTCCAGGGAGCCGAACGATACGGACAGCGATGGCCTCGACGAGAGCGTCTATCTCGCCTTCGATCTCCGTGAGGCGCGCCGCTAGGGGAATGTCCAACTTTTTCCGCTGTTCGGCTGTGATGTTGGATCTGGTCACCACCATGCGGCCGAAGCGAGCCATTTCGATCGGTCCCAATGAGTAATACTCGTCAGGCGCGACCGGCCGATTTCGGTTATTCTTACGCGCCACTCCGCTCCTCCCGTGCGAGCTCCCAAGAGACTGCTCTCTCGTATATGCGTAGTCGTTCCGGCGACAAAGCTGGTAGCGGGGAGCCGAAGCTGAAACTCAGCCTCTTGTCACTGCTGAAGGTCGCGCTCGCGAACACGCCATCTCGACGATCCGGCTAGCCCATGAAAATGCACGAAGTGAACGGCCACCTAATCGGCAATTGGCTGAACTTAAGCTGAACTCTAGCGTGAACGAGCGGCCATTCCGGGAAAACATCGACGGTCCTGTGAATGGCCGGGATTGGGTCGTTCCACACCTGTTCTCTCCCGCCCGCTGGTCTGCTAAGGCCTTCGACGACAGCAACGACCAGGACGCGGACGCGCAGTGGACCGGAGAGACGAGATCCTTAGGAGCGGGTTACAGCGCTTCGACTGCGAGATGGAAGTGGTCGGGACCGATCCGGCCAGCGGACACGTTGTGGTGCGCCTTGTGCCCGACCCGCGCCGCTATGACGAGGTTGAACGCGGCGGCACGACGTTGTTCGTCGACAAGTTTACGGGCGTCGGCGTTGCTTTGGAAACGATCGCGGAGGCGTTCAAGCGCGGGGGCCGAGTGCCGAGCCACCGCCTGCCGCCGCTGATCGAAAGCTCTTTCGTATATGCGCGCACTCGCCTTGACGCGGTCCGCCACGAGCTTGCCACGGGCGAGCACGTTGCGCCCGCGACGCTCCCGCGCAAGCACCGCGACTTCGAGCACGCAGAAGAGAGCGCGGTCACCTTCGTATCCGTGGACGTCTGCGGAGCGACCGCCATGCGCGCACGGGGCGAAGCGGATTTCGACCGCGCGTTCGACCTGCTCTTCCAGGAGTTAGCCACTGCAGTGGGCCACTTTTACGGCTCCATCCTGAAGACAACGGGCGACGGCTTTATTGCCTACCTAGACCATCCCTCCGTCGTGTCGCGAGACAATGCGGTCGACCTTGCGCGAACCCTGCTCGCCTTGACCGAGGAAGCGGTGAACGTGGCGCTCGCCGAAGCATCGCTTCCGAAATTTAGAATTCGCGTGGGAGCGGACGACGGACCGGCCCGGCTCCGGACGTTCCGCAGCGCGGCCACCGGCTTCTCCTCCGTCGACGTCACGAGCGACGCTCTCAACCGCGCGGTGAAGCTGCAGGAGGCCGCCCGCCCGGGCACGTTGCTCATCGGAGAGGCTCTTCGGGAACGCCTGCACATCGGTTGGGTCGAGCGGACCCGTACCGCAGACGCGGCGATAGCGGAGGCGGTCGGCATACCCGGCTACCGCTGCTTCGAGGTCGACTGAGTTGCCGTCCTACGATCATCGCTACCGGCTCCAACAGCAGGAGCGCGTCGGTCGCGTCGCCCGCGTGCTGGAAGCCCGCAACCGACAGGTCCGGGCAGGCCGCGTCATACCCGACCATGGAGCGCTGCCAATCGGAGTGGGGCGGCAGATCAGCGCTACGGTCATGTTCCTCGACATATGCGGCTCTTCCGACCTCGGCTCGGACGACCCGGTCCAGCAGCGCGCGTCACTGTCGGCTATGACGCTCTTCTTCTCCGAGATGATCCGCATCGTGGAGGACCACGGTGGGACGGTGGAGAAGAACACCGGGGACGGACTTATGGCCTACTTCGCCGCCGGCCAAGGGGGCTTCTCGGCACCGCAGACCGCGCTATCGGCGGCGCTCACGATGTCCGCCACGGCCGAGGACCTGATCGGTCCGGTGCTGGAGCGTATGGGGCTTGGCCGCTTCCGTTTCCGCGTGTGCCTCGACCACGGGCCGGTCACGATCGCGGAGCTCGGCACCGCTCGTGGATTCCGGAGCATCGTCGCGATCGGCACCACCGCAAACGCCGCGTCCAAGATGCTCGCCATCGCCGACGCGGACAGCGTATTCATCGGAGAAGCCGTCCTCCTTCAGCTTGAACCAGACTGGCAGGCATTCGCGACCGAGCGTTTCGACACGCGATGGACCTATTCGTCCGACGGGAGACCCTATCCGTGCTACCGTTTTACCGGGAGGTGGACACGATGAGCGGCTCCACGGTAGCACCCGCGGACACGGCGGCGCTGATCGAGTTCGCGACATTCCACGAAGG
>Ga0325400_1000441_pt1 | contig 30391 bp, 19 predicted proteins | sample PopdelMetagenome_2_FD_205662 | JGI IMG/M metagenome (GOLD analysis project Ga0325400, IMG submission 205662) | Populus deltoides microbial communities from Bellville, Georgia, United States - Xylem-PdKOR-R1 | ecosystem: Host-associated > Plants > Phyllosphere > Stem > Wood/Secondary xylem...
AGAAAATCATGGACTTGATTTCTGCTAATTAAGATTGTCGGTTTGACTAGATTTAAGTTATTGGAATATACCATTATTTTTATTTTAAATATAAACACATTGAAATAATTTAAAAATAAAAAAAAAATGTTATGGCGACTCTCTTTGTTTTGAATACAGGGAAGACTCCAAAATTTATACAAAGACTTTTCAACGAAACCTTTTAACTTAAAATAACTAAATTTAGACGACTTGTCCACCTCAATTAGTCGTCATCCCTACCAAAATTAAAAAAAAATCAAATAAAAACCTTACCCTTTTAAGTTTTGAATTCAGTGGGCTGAGAACAGATGAAGTCGTTGATAAAAATAAAAGAAAAGGAAGAAAAACAGTTCCTCATTTTAACCGTAAAGCTAATTATTATTTAGAAATATAGTTATTGTTGTTTTTTTAAATATTTTTTACTCAGAAATATATTAAAATAATATTTTTTATTTTTTAAAAATTATTTTTAATATTAGTACATCAAAATAATATAAAAACACTAAAAAATATTAATTTAAAAAAACAAAAAAAATTATATTTTTTTAAAAACACTAAAAAAAAACAAATATAATCCTCCGAAAAAGGCAAAACTCAATTATCCAACATTTGCTTGCTTGCTTGCTTATGCAAGTCTTTGTTCGAGGCTGTTGCATCTCTAGGTGCTTAATTTGTACCTTGAAACGTATTCTTCTTAGAATTTTCAGACAGCATCCATGCAACACTCATGCACACCTTTAAGCATGTTTTCGAGGGGATCAGCTACTGCTTGATTTGGATATTTTAAGATTCTAACCTTGTTTGTTTCACTGAAAGTTTTTTTTTAAAAAAATTATTGTTTAAATTTTTATGTATTTATTTGTTATTAAAAAATTAGTTAATAAAAAATACTTTTTAATCTAAAAAAAATTAATTTGGTTTTCATGAAAGTGTTTTACTGGAAAACAATTTTCAAAAGTTGTGAAAAATTCAAATATATCATGTTACATGTTAATTATATCAAATATTATTCTCAAACTTTTGATTGTTATATATTTTATTTTGAATCCTTTTTTTTTTCAGTTTCATCTCTTAAAATTTGATTTGATTTGATTTTTATATCAACTTTAATCTTTATTTTTATGATTATTATTTATTTTTCTCCTTATTTTTTTAATTATTATTTATTTTATTTGAAATAATTTATGAAATTATAATTTTTTTAATTTCATCATTTTTTTTCTGTTAGATTTGATCTTATTATTTATTTTATTTAAAATAATTTATAAAAAAAATTTCAATTTTATTCTCATTTAACTTTTTAATTTTTAAAATTTATTCATTGTTATTTTAATAAATTAAAAAAAATAACAATTTATATTTTACATGACCAAACACCACCGGAAAATTAACATCAGAAAATCTATCTTATACATCCCACATTCACTTAGGATGGAGAGGCAGCACGGCTATGAAACTCTCCAGTACAGGACATTTCACAGGCCCGAACACCATCTTCAAATCAGAAGATTCACCATTCACAAGGTCCCATCTCTTAAGATTAGAATGAAATGAAGAATTAATTCAGGGTTGGAGATGGAATGATATGTACAACATAAGAAAAGATAAAGAAATGTGTATACAAAGAAGATACTTGTTCATATTATTTACTAAAGGATGGATACAAGGCCCTCATAAACTTCCTAGAAAATTCAAAAGAGCAATATCCCATCCCAGTTAATAATACAGGGGATGTTAACCACCAAAAAGAGCTGAAAGAAAAGTTGTTTTTCCTCTACAATTGGACTGATTGAAACTAGTAGCTCCACAATTTACGAGCACTAAGCGGCGGATGGGGCGGTAACATAGTGGACAACACCAGCCTCAGAGAGAGCCGCCAAGAATGGATGCAGTTCAGCTCCAGCAGAAGCAGCAGCAGCAGCAACAGTATTCTTGTAGTCCAATGATTCGTCCTGGTAAATGTCCCACCATTTGTTGACCACCATCTTGATGTCTTCTCTGTCCATGTTCTCTTCTTTTCCTGTGAACCTCCATGGCTTAGACCCCTGTAAACCAACGCACAACATTATTAGAATTGTAGAACTTAAATGTCCAAAAGGACAAGATTATTGTTAAATATGTAAAATGGTTTTATATGAGCTTGGTGAATACTCACAGCAGCGCAATAGTGGACAACTTTCACTTTGTCAAGGTTAATGTTCTCGGGATGGCGCCATAACATGGCCAGTACAAGGTTGTAATCCGAAGGAATTGGCTTGTAAACATCCCTGAAAAACATGTTCAAGAAGTCCTGCCAAGAATGAATAAATAAATTAAACATCAAACTTTCCAGCTAAGAAGTCCTTGACAAGATAACAAAGCAAAGATGATATTTACCTGCTCAGCAAAGAGGGTGGGGGAGGTGACTTTGACGGTCTCCAACAGATCATGATAAGTGGACAAGTTGGGCTCATAAACAAACATGCCAGCATTGAAGTACAGAGGGGGCTTAGGACCCATCTCAGCAGGCCACTGGACCTTATCAGGGCACTGTTGGCAGTAACCAATCTTGTACTGAGGGCTGTTGCTCCATGTTTTCTCACAGAAACAGTCCATCACAGCATAGAAGTAACCATCAGGCATGTCGAACAGGTGGTCTATGTTGTCAAATACCTGGATGTCCCCGTCCAAATATATCATCTTGCTATACTCAACAAACTGTAATCAAAGACGAAAAGGTTATGAGCTATATATATATGTGGAGACTAAAAATAAGCAAAAAAGAAATTGACAGTGATCCTCTGTTTTTTCATCAAGAGAAACACAAAGTACAACTAGCAATTAAGTCCAAGACATGCATACAGACCTCCCAGATACGAAGCTTGGAGTAGTTGATGACATAATAAGGCATAGCAAACCGAGTCTGGTTCTCCGGTGGATGAACAGGCTCAATCTCCCTCACTATACACCCTTGAGAGACAAGTATCATCCGATGCTCCTCAGGAACATCAGGCAAGATAGCCACCACTAAAGGATACTTGCTTTCGGCCTTCCTCAGCCCCTTGGCTAAACCCACAACACCCTTCCAGTAGTCTCCATCACCAGCCAAAAAGGTAACATATGCACAGCTAGACAAGCTAGCTTGCTTGACTAGAGAGTTGGTGCTGTTAGCAAGGGCAGTTGTAATATGAGGAGCCATGGTATCAAAGCTATCAAAAAATGAGTCTTCGGTTAAGAGAAATCGAAAGGGTTTTGAAACAAGTTAATTTGTTTGCTAAGAGAAAAAAGAGAGAGAATTTAAGGTTGCAGAAAAGTATGAGTGAAGTTGTATGGACGGGGAGGGGGTGAATATATAGGGATCGGAGGCCATATTAAATTTAAATATCTCAAGGTAAATGATGGACATGGCTGCTCTAAATATCTTAAGGTAAGTCAGAGATATAATTGTAATTAAATAAATTGATTATAGTATAAAATCTAGGAGAGCCCGCATTTGACAAGTACGTCTCTTGCCTTTCAATAAGATATTGATTTTTTATTGATTAAAAAAAAAGAAGAGATAATTACCTCATGGTGTAAGAAATTATACTCTGTGGTTGCGGACACAGAGGATAATTTTGCTTGCGCTGCATAAAAATCTCAAACATGTAGGAGGAAATTAATGGAGATCCCAAATCACACGGTTCTGAGAGAATCATGGATTCAGAAGAAAAAGGAGATATTATTAGTTCATTAAAGAATATCTCCTCTTTCTTCTAAATCCATGATTACCCTTTGTTCTTCTTTTAATTACTTTTACTTGCAGAAGATTTTGTTGCAGTTTTGTCCCAATCATGAGGGTATTTGAGTAAACAACAATAATAAGTGAGTACAAAGAAATGGAAATACTTTAAATAAAATACGTAAGATAAACCCAGTAATTTTTATGGTGATCAAGTCAGTATTATTTGAAGAATAAGTTAATCATTATGTTCCTAAATTATCCTTTGATGCTGTATTATTTTTATTAACTTGATTTATTTTTTTGTAATTTTCTCCTACTATTAAGGGTAATTTAGTCAAGATGTTAAAAAAATATAATTAAAATAATTAATAACTGATTAAAAAATTAAATTCAAACATCACGGCCAACAGCAACAATAACAACACATGACCATTACTTAAACTATATTAGTTTTTTAAAATGGTATTAGGTATTATATAATTATATTTTTTTAAAGTAGTATTTGTTATTGTGTTAGTGGTTATTTTTTAAAGTATTTTTTATTATAAAAATATTAAATAATAATATTTTTATTTTTTAAAATTTATTTTTAACATGCATATATTAAAATAATTTAAAAATATCAAAATAATTAATTTATAAAAAAATCAAACACCCTTTCATGAGAACCAAACACGAAAGCCCACACGGTTTAGGCCACAGCCAATTATATCCACGTGTCATCCTTGACGCCTGTCATCTTTCTATTGGAATATACCTACCAGTGAAGAGTAGGTCAAGCAGGTCCCACAAAATGTTCCCGATAGAAACCTGAATGACACGTGGAAGGCAGAGGCACGCCTGTCTCTTAGCAGGTGGTGGAGGCATGGGGTTCCACAAAGAAATGGAAAGAGTGTAAATAAAATAAGTAGGATAAACCCAGTGATTTTTATGGTGATCAAGTCATTATTATTTGAAGAATAAGTTATTCCTTATTCTCCTAAATTATCCTTGATGTTGTATTATTTTTATTAATTATATTTTTGTTTTGCAATTTTCTAGAGTAATTTAGTCCATATGTTAAAAATTAAAAGGAACAAAAAATATGATTAAAATAATTAATCAATAATTAAAATAAACTAGTAACACGTCAAAATCACATCAATTTTTTAAAATAATATTTGATATTGTGTTTCTTTTTCAAAGTGTTTTTTTCTATAAAATTATTAAAATAATAATTTTTATTTTTTAAATTTTATTTTAATATTATCATATTAAAATAATTTAAAAATATCAAATTTTATTAGAATTGCGTTCACACGCAAAATCAAACACCCTTCGGAGAACCAAACACGAAAGCCCACAAGGTTTAGGCCACGTAGCCTATTATATCCACGTGTCAAACTTGACGCCTGCCATCCTTCTATAGGAATATACTACTAGTGAGGTCAAGCAGGTCCCACAAAATGTTTCTGATAGGGACCTGATTGACACGTGGATGGCTGATGCACGCCTGTCTTTTAGGAAGTGGCATTGGGTCCCACAAAAATCTAATGCGTGTCAAGATGTATGGGAGTTATGATGACTCGTGTCAAGATCTGAAATGGAGGGCGTGATTCACCACGTGGCAAACTGGGTAGCCATGAGGGGAACCAACGGTCCAATTAAGGGAAGAGGTATTTATTTTCAAACTTGCTAGTTTAGTTAGTTGGTCTAATATAGGACCTAAGTCATTCGGTTAAGGTTGATGATGAAATGTTTTGGGAAAATCAACCGACACTGAGTTTGGATAATATTTTTTTTGGACTATTTGGTCTTGGATAAGGCTTTTGATTTTGTAGCAATTTATTTAATATGATTTGACTTGTATGTGTTTTTTTTCTATCCTACTTGTTTTAAAAACTATTTCTTGTTTTAAAAAACTTCAAATTAATATTTTTTTAATTTTTTTATGGTTTTAATGAGCTAATATAAAAAATAAATTGTATTTTTAATTGAAAAATACTTTAAAAAAATATACGGTGTTGTTTTTAAACAGACAAAGTTTTTGAGAATATTCCATTGTGTTGTTCGACAACATTTGGGACCGACCTTGAAAATAATTCAAAAATTAATTTAATGCGGGGGGATAAGTGGAGCCAATAATATGGAGAGGATAATTCATTCGTGTCGTTGATTTCTAATCCAGGCTATCCGTTCCCGGACATGACCGCCCTTCCTTCTCGGGTCCTGGTGTTATAAAGACCGTTGACTTGCTAAACCTTCATAATCTCCAAAATCCCAGTCGGCCCAATCAGCGTGATCTTCGAATACGACGACTAGTGCTTGGCCGAAGAGGTGTGCATGGACCCAGTGCCTGCCTTCCAGGGCAGGGAGGTATGCCCGGAAATATTTTTTAAATTTATTTTTGTTTATTTTATTTTTTAATATTAAATTAATTAAATTTTTAATTTTTAATTTTGTCTTTTTATAAGGTTAAAGTGATTTGTGAATTTACCAAAATAACCCAAGTTACCTTGATTTGTGGGTTTGGTGAGATGTTTTTTTCTTTTTAATTGAATTTTACTTTATTATCATTTATTTTTTTCTCATGTAATTAAAAAGAATAGTCTTTAAAAAAATTTATTGTTATTAAACTTTTATAAAGTTTATGGACACGTTCACAAGTTTTAATAAATGACATCATTCGTGGGTCTAGTAAATTTAACTTTTGTTTTCAATTTTATCTATAAATATTGGATTAATTAAAAATTTAGTTTTATAACTGGTTTTATTTTGTTTTTTATAAGGTTATCATGATATTAAAAAATATCTCGGTATTGGATTAGTGTTTGATTTCACCATCGTTTATTTTTGTTCTCACATTGTTAAATAAAAAATAGTTTTAAAAAAACAAATTATAATTTCAGTGGAGTCCATAACTTAGTTCATGCATTTGCATACTAGCCCAAGTTATTCGATTAACAAGTTTGACTGATTTACCCACCAACCGAATATGCTTTTTTTTTAGTTATTGTTTTTTTAATTTTATCATTCAATATTAGATTTGTTAGGAAATAAACTGCATAATTTATTTTTATTTGTTTTTTATAAGATTATCGAATAAATGTCTATTCTAAGGTTGATGTTTATTTTTTCAAGCATAAACTTTTATTATATAATTAAATAAAAAAATACAAAACATGATATTCAACCCAGTAAAGTTTATGATCTAGGTAGCAAGAGAACTAGAATTGGTCAAATATGTTGTTGTCTCGATATTTTTTTTTTAAAGTTATTATCTTAAAGTTTTTTAAAAGTTCAGTCATTTTTTTACTAGTCTTTCAAATTACCTCTAGATCCATAAAATCGATCGATTTAAATTGGATCAGCTTCTACATAGTTTAATTAGAAACTTGAGTTAGAAAAAAAAACTAGAATAAAAAATTTTAAAATTAAACTTGAGCTAGGCATAAAATTAATCCACTTGTCATATTTAATAATATTATTAAAAATCTCTCCCTACTCTCATTATTTTTTTTATATTTTAAAAGTATTGATTCGATCATGGCAAATCACGGGATAATAGACTAGCAAAGCAGTAAGGCATGTCAATGCCGGTGCATGACTTCCCCTTTATGTACTTTACACCATGCAAGTTGGAGCGGTTCATAGGTATCATAAAACACTCGCAAATCACTGGTTTAAACAAATTTATTCATTTTCATATATACAAAAACATTATTTATTCTCACAACACCTTTATTTATTATATTCATATCGTTTAGCTAAATTAGCATTACACGGTCTACAAAGGTAAAAATAAATAAATAAATAAAACTTATTATATACCTAAATTTAGGGGTATTCAGTGTCGTGGTTAAACTATGTTTGTGAATTTTTTGATGTGTTTTTTGAATTGTTTTTCAATATTTGATATCAAAAATAAAAAAATTATTATTTTCATGCACTTCAAATAAAAATACTTTAAAAAATAATATTTATTACTATTCTAAACAACTCTTTATTTTATTTGGGTCTGCTCAAATGCTTGCTAATCCACGTTCAAGGTTAAAGTTGAAGGTGTTAATTTCCCGGACAAATATGACATGATGCAAATATGTATTTTTTCAAGTGAGATTACTTTAAATTAAATGAGTATTTTTGCTTATTGTATGAAGCAACATTTTTAGACTGAAATGAAATGATTTAATAATTAAATACAATTTAAAAAAAAAAATTAAGTGATTGTTGGAATTTCTTTGCCATGGTTATTAAGCGTTGAATTCCAGTGACAAACACTGATATATAATATGCTTGTAGTTTTTTAAATTGAATTCAATTCGTAAATTTCCCACATCGAAATTCTAAATGGAATTCCATGTTTTTTAGTGTCAGTAATTAAATTTTAAATGAAATTCACTCTTTAAAAATAACACAAAAGAAAATCAGACTTTAACCCTTCTAGTTCACTGCACTAGAAGGAATAAATTAATATTAAAAACTAGATTTTTCAAAATACCTATCTACCTTTATTTTTGTCCAGAGAAACAGGTGAAGGAATAAGATGAAAGTGATGAGATAATATAAAAAATAAAATTATATTTTTTTAAAAAATACATGAAATCAACTTTATTTATTAATTAAATTTAAATTAAACAATATGGCTGAAAGCTCAATTATATAATAGAAGACGTTCTTAATTAATTATCAACCTATCTTGGAGCTTCTGGGGATATTCAAATCTGTCCTGATTATTCTTCATCATGAAGTGCTTGGAATTCTTTGCTCTAACAGTAGCATGATATTTTATAACTACTTAAAAGGCATGCCAGGGCTGATTTCTTTTTTTCAACCTTATTAAAAGATATACATCGACGAAAATAAAAAATTAAAAATTAAACAAAAATAAATTTCCACCTCAACGTGTCTAGATAAGCATAGCCAAGCCACAAAATAAATAATAAAATAAATAATAGTATTGTTGGATCGATCCTAGCTAGAAGCTCCATTTGCTCGAGTTAAATTCATTGGTGGACTTCAATGGTTATTCCAATTCAATATATTAATCTGGCCTTCCAAAATATCCTTGTTATTAATTAGCATAATAAACAATTCAAGAAACCAAGAGCAAACTAACCTTTATTTTATCCACCGTTTCAAGGCTGCAAAGGTTAATTTATCGAGAAATTCATAATTTAAAATTTATTCAGGGATCAAGTTTTATTTTAAATTAAAAATATATTGATTCGAACATGATTAGATTAATATTAAAATTAACAATATCATCGTGATAAAAAAATAATATAAACCTGATACATAGATTAATCCAATAATCCACCTTACTGTGGAAAGGGAATGATTAAATTCATCGGTGGACTTCAATGGTTATTCCAATTCAATTTATTAATTTGGCCTCCCAAAATATCCTTGTTATTATATATCATAAACAATCTAAAAAAATATAATTTAATTAATTCTCTGCAGTTGGCCCGAATAAAAAGTGAAAAAATAGTTTGAATGCGTGAAATATAGTTAAAAAAATATTAATAAGATAATAAAATCCATATTCATTGTACCTCAAAAGAGAATTAAATATCATAAACAATTAAAATAATAAAAAATATATATATATTGTAAGGTCGGTGGTAATGAATTGTGAAATTCAGGATCTCTTGCCATCGAAACCTGGGAGTGTTTTGACTTTGGGAGTGGAGGGCAGAAATAAAATTGTAATTTAAAATTGAGAACATGGAATTATGGGAAGAGCATCAGCATGATATATTAATTAATTAAATTTAGGACTTTATAAAATAAGAAACCCGATAAAGAAGAGATATTATATATGACATAGCACGTGATATTAACCGTTAGATCTTAAAGAAATCAATGAACGAGAATGTTGTGTAAACGGATTCATCCTCATATATATATATATATATATATATATATATATATATATATATATATATATATAATAAGATAAATTCTGAAAAATCAGTCACCGCCCTTACAATATAAAACACTGTTCATTTTGTTGGGTTGAGCACCACAATTCAAAATTTATTTTAATTTTTTTATTTCAAAAAACATTAAAGTTAAATCGAGTCTCCCAATTAAGAGAGTTTTTGACACTGTAGTTGCGGTTTTTTTAAATAACTTTTCATGCCGAAATACATGTCAATGATTTTTTTTATTTTTTAAAAATTATTTTTGACATCAGTATATCAAAACGATCCAAAACATACAAAATATATTAAATTTTAGCAAAACAAATTTGAATTTTTTGAGAACGCGGTGCTAAATTGAGAGTTAACTCGATACAACTAGATTAATTTGCCCCTCGTTTGACATAAAACATGTTTCTAGTTGACGGATGAATCTACTAGGATAATGTTTGTTTTTATAGTTCATCTTATTTTAAGGTGTTTTTTAAATTATTTTTTAATATGAAAAAACATTAAACTTATATTTTTATGTGTTTTTTAAATGATTTTGATATGTTGATAAAACAAATATTATAAAAAAAATTATTTTAATATATTATAAATTAAAAAAATATTGGTGGCGTCAACTTTTTTTTTATTAATGTGGATATCTGGGTTAACTTGCATGTATTTTAACTAATCTCATATACTCTAAAATTAACGATTATACAAGCATTTAATAATTTTGAAGATTGTAAAATTTGAATTAATAATTTTTAAAAACCAACTTTAATAACATGGCTTGTAGCTGTCCTTGTTTGCTGGAATTCTCGCTGTCGGTTTTTTATTTATATGTATATAGAGAATTTATTGTTAAAATTTAAAAATGATAGGATTGCAAATTAATTACTGTTGAGCCACGATGATGGGCCGTGGACGGATTGAAGAAACAAATCAATCTTTTTCATGACCATCGATATATCCCCAGTTGAAAAGGTCAAAGACATGAATAACGGGCGAGTGTCAAAAGCTGAGCTTGCCAAGCTCTGCAACTGCAAAAGAGCAGCCTGGAATGCCAAGACATGTATTGTTAATGCATTTCAAGCCTAGGGAATATGCAAATGAAGCTGAGCAAAAGAAAGCATAAAAGTCGAGCAAGAATAAAAGTTAATTTATGAATGAAAAACATGTCAAAATATGACGGCAGTGCAAAAGCATAAAAGTTGAGCAAGAACACCCAAAGAAGTTAAAGCAGCAATATAGAACAACCTCAATTAATATGACCGTGCAAGACAAAGAATCACTGGCAAGAATGTGGGGGCATACGCTAAAAGAACAGATATCATCCTTGAAAACAACAAAGCATGGCAGCAAAAGCATGGAAACAATGTTAAAGGCCTCACCAAAACAACAACAAAAGCAAGGACGTCAAAGAGGAAAGAAAAACAGAAAACAAAGCATGGAAGAAAGAACCAAAGCCAGAAATTAAGAAACATGAATGGAGAATAAAAAAATGTCAGTGCTAGGAGATTGTCTGCGGTAACAGGATCACTTTATGATTAAGCTTCCCTCACTTAATCACTTTATGATTAAGCTTCCCTAACTGCGGTAAAAAAGGTGATGAGCACCCTCATTAACACGTCATAAACTAATTCCACCATTATCAATCAACAGACCCTCCAGCAGCAGCAATGCAAGAACAACCTAGCAAAGACCACACCTGCAATCAGTTGCAGGGAAGGAGAAACAGGAAGCGGGTAGAAAAACAGCAGGAAACAACAACAAACTAACTTAATTGATTTATTTAGGAAATTTAGAATCTAGAACTTAACTCAAACTGAGTTTTTAGTTGAACTAAAACAAATATTGATGTAGTAAAATTTGATTTATCCTGTCAAAGTTTTAATGATCCACACTGAGAAAAATATGAGAAAGATCGAAATGATGTCGTTATTACAAAGATGGTTAATCCATGTTAAATTAATAGCCTAATAATTAATATCTTTTTCCTCGCTCATCATCTAATAAAATCTGATAGCAATCAATTATCCTAATTAAATCTAAGTGGATCTATTAGTTCTGCATACATGACACGACTACCACATGCTTTCCATATTATAATGATTTTGGCCCATAATTAGGCTCCTTAAATACATATAATTAACCTTTTAAACACGGCTGGGATTAAATCTTTTTGGATATTCTGTAACTCCCATGTACCGCATGTATAATATTTACTGCTAAGAGATCTCCATTAATAAGTTCTCGTAGCATTAACATGTTTTAGGAATAAAACTGCTAAAATTGAAAGCTACTGCAAGTCAATGGAGACCTTGTCACCTTTCAATTGCAGGTAACAGCAGGGATGTTAGGCTACCACCTCTCAATGGATGAGGGACTCAATCGGGATAATCAATTTGTGGGGTCTCAATTGAATAAAGTAAAGTTGTAGAAGTAAACATTAACAATTGGTGGTAACTTCTCAACTAAGCCCCCGGACATAGTCAATGAGTTGACTCGGTGCAAGGCATGAGTCATAAATCAGGTTAGTTAGCTTGGATTAATTTGAGTGAATAATATCTTTTTAAAATCAAAATAATATTGCTATTAATTTTTTTAAAATCAATAGGTTATGATCAAATTGACAAGGTGGGGAGTTAATATGGGTTTTTCATCGGGTTACACTAGATCAAATCCGGCATGGCTCAAGTCTCGGGTTGATATGGCTGGACGGACAAGGTTTAATAACAATGCTACAGGGTCGATTTGACTGGAAGCAAAAGTCTGAGGACTAAAATAGAGTTGGTTCTTTCTATCTAAATAGTGGAGTAACTGGTTATTTTAATTTATATTTCCGCTTGGTAATTGAAGATTCTGGAAATCACATGAAACCGGAAAATTAACCCCGGCGACGATTCTCATTCCGGTAAATCAGAAGTCTTATTGCGTTAATCCCTTCTTCTTCTCTCAGGGTTCTTGATCTAAACCTGAAAAAAATTAAAATTTTCAATGAATTAGGGTTTTGTTTAGGATAATCTCGGTGTCTTTGCTTTTGATTATTCTATTAGGGTTTTGTGGTCTAATGATCATGAATGTAACTGTACTGTATACTGATGCAGCCCTAAATGTACATTGTTTATATCTTGTGAGCCCTTGATTTTTATTTTTTCTTTATGAAAGTATCCTGTTTGGAAATTCTAAGAATTTGGGAGAGTTTTCTTTTGTTTTTTTGTATTTTTCTCGTACTGTTGCAAGGGATGAGTGAGGCATCGTAAAAGGTTCCACTCTATTGGAGTGAAACGAGATATTGTGGTTAAGAGGTGTGCTGCCTGTTGTAAGATTGCTTGAATTTCTAGTATATTCTTGGCGGGGTTGGATATACCTAGAAAAGAGGGGGATTTATTAGCCATGTAGGGTTGCTTGACTGTTGTTTGCTCGATTACTCATAAAACATCATCGATAAGCCTCGCCTGATTGATTCAGTGGGATCTTATGTCATGTTTTGTAGTTTACAGCTTACAGTATGGGAAATGATACTAAAGCTAGTCGCAAAGCTAAGGCTGAGGAAAGCAAAAACAATGGTGTAAAAGGGAGAAACATCGCTAGCAGGTCATCAACTGATAAGTCTGGTCTAAGAAGGTCGGTGAGAGAAGCATCATCAAAGAAAAATGTGACTCCAAGCCCTTCAAGCACTCGGAAGTCTGAACGTCTTGAGAAGCAGACCCCTACGGCTCCTCCAGCTACGAGGAAATCTGAGAGATTAGTTGAGAAGCAAAGCTTGTCGAGTCCTCTGAGAAGGTCTGAGAGGGGTAAGAATCAATCTTCATCTAGTTCTTCTGGTTCAAAGAAGTCTGGCAAAAAATCAAGCTCTTCAGTTATGAAGAAAAAGCAGAAGAAAGAGAAGAGTGTGAAACAGCTTGAAACTAAAGATGTTGGAAATGATAAGAAACATGTGATCAAAGCTGTCCTGGTTGAAACAAAGAGAATGGATGCTCGTGCTTACAAGGCATTGTTCAAACGACAACAAAAGAAAGCTAATCTGGAAGGTAGCCAAGTCATTTTTCTTTATTCTTTCTTAATATCCGTCTGTTAATTGTTTCGAATCTTTCTTCATGACTAGTAAATGTATTGCAAAATCTGCAGCATTGCAGGACGTGATCATTCTTATACTTTTCTGCTTGACTTGGTAGGTCGTTGTGAGGAGATGAAGAACAAGAATGCTGATGGCAATGATTGCAGAGATGGTGCTTCCGAGAATGTTAATGGGGGCAGTGAATGCAGTCAAAGGAAGGTGGAAGAATTGATAGATAGGTGTGTTTTGAGAGATTCTGAAAAAAATTTGGAAGGAAATTCCATTGCAAGTGAACCTGTAAAAGAGGTGTTGGAAAATAATGGTGGACCAAAATCTCCACTTAAAAGCCAGAAGCTCACATTCTTAGAAAAAGACCATCAATTTAAAGAAGGGGACAGCAGGGAAGATCTGAAGAGTGATGATAGTGTGCTGCTGTCAGCTCAAAGAACTTTATCTGAGCCGGTGAATGATGTTGCTCAAATGGAACAAGAACAATTGCCAGCAGAGTTGGTAGATTTGACAGTTAATAGGACACCCAGGGTTGATACTGAGGTGGAGAGTGGTTACAAGGAGATGCCTTTTAAACGAAAAAGAAGCATTGAGGACTTGAATTCTGATGCTACAACAATGGTTTCAAATAAAGTTGCCGATGCAGCTCCATATGAGAACGGCAGAACTGATTCCGTGGCGAAGTGCGCTACATCTTCCAAAAGGCAAAGGTTTGACTTGCACAAATTCATTAACTTGTTTTTATTGCTTGGGGTGTTGATTATTTTGATGATGGACTACCAAGGAAGATAAAGGGTATAATTAATTTTCTTGGGTGCAAAATACATATCTTCTAAGAAATATGCTTTAATTTCAAGGATATAATTAAAAAAATTCAAATTAAAATATAAAGTTTGGCGAAGTATGGGTGCAAAGCAGATATTTTCTAAGAAATAAGCCTTAACTGTGAGGGTTTAATTAAAAGAATTTAAAATTTTAGTAATAAACTTAAACTTTCTTAAAGTTTGAGGGGTGCCAAGGCTCCCAGGCCTCTACTGTAGAAGTAATTCCATCCCTGTCTAACAACTTATTTCTGTGTTGGCATTTGAGTCCCTGCTAAAAAATAATTGCCTCTTTACCTGGTGGGGTCTACTGTATTATGCTATGTTTAAATGATGCCATGACAAATTGGCTGGTAAGGGCAAAAAGGCTTGCTAAGCACGGGAGTGAAATAGTGGTTAAGTAGTAGAAGTGCAATATTAATTTGGAGTTGAGTATTGACCTTGGAGCCTTTTTTTTGTTTGGTTTTATATCTCAGTGATGATTTTCTGGTATTTGTTGGAATCTGCATTCCATTTTACAGTCCAAAAAGTGTCGTCCACTTCCTTTCATGCTCAGTTTCCTTTTTCACTCTCATCTGCACGTCATGTGTACTGCATTACCCTTTCTTTCCGGCCTTTACTGCTAATAGTTTTGAATTCAAGGTTTAGAGGATTACATAATTAATTTGATAAAAAAGATTCATGATCTGTGCTGATAATTGATGAGCTGTGGCTTAATTTTCTTACTGTTTCTCTTCATGATTTATTATTGTCTTTTGTGAAGACTGTTGCCCCCCCCTCTCTCTCTTCAGATCCAGCTGTTTCTCTAAGATCATTTGATTTCTTATCTTATTTGTGATTTTTCATGCATCCCATGCAAGTAGGCAATTCATGAAAAGTTGTGAATAATTATTTATTTTATCCCATGACTCAACATTTCCCCTTATCTATATTGTAATCATTTTGATGTGTTGAATTAGGATAGAGGGGGAATTGAAGCCAATGTCACTGCAGGACCTGCAGAACCATGCATCATGGACTTGCATCTTAGAAAGTCTTCTCTATATTCTCAGCTCGATGGCGACCCAAATACATGTGTCATCTGCAAGCTTGGTGGAAAGCTCTTGTGCGTAACAGTTAGACCTCACCCTTGAACTCCTTCTTGCTCTATATCACCATGTGACTGGTCTCTGTTGCCTTGTGCTAAATTTAACCCTTGAATGTTTCAGTTTTTCATAATAATTAAGTATCCCCCTGCCCCTCCCCCGAAAAAAAAAAAGAAGAGAAAAAAGGAAAAAGAAAAGATCATATTTTCACCTTTGTGCTTCTAAGTTTACTCATTTTGAAACTCATCCTAGTTGTGTTCTTTTATTTTGGCTCTCTCTTTGATGAAACCCTGATTCTGCCCCTTAATTGAAGATTCTCAGATAGTGTTAAGTTTCCTTGGACAAATTCTTGAAAAGATTAGGTTTCCACTAAACTCTAGAATATACAGAATTTAGAATCAAAATAACATAATTCAGTAACTTCTTTCTCTTTGGCGGTGTCAGTGTAGACTCCTAATTCTTTTTGCTGTTTGCATACCAACCCAAAGTTTTGCTTTAGTTGTTGCATCTTTGTTTTCTTCCTTTTCTCAGCACGCCCAATTTTTAATCTGAAACCTCTTTTAAACCAACCTAGTTTATGCTATCGTTTATTCTGTATGGAGGAAGCTGCTATTCATATTAGATATTTTTCCAGTAACAGTTCCTGGAGGTCCTAAACAATTGATTTAGGCATTGGAGTCCTAGGTAACATCTCAAAATATTTTTATCTACTGAGCTTCATGTTTTTCTATAATTCCATTTTACTATTAGGTTGCCTAGGGCTAGGTCAGGTATCTCAACTGTTTATCAAACTTGCAGCCTCCATTGCTCGTGAACATAAGTTTACATGTTTTTTTACTTTGAAGCTCAGTGTTTATAGGATGAATTTTGTTATATTGTTTTGCCATGTCCAATTTCAGGTGTTGTGACGGACAAGGTTGTAAAAGAAGCTACCATCTTTCTTGTCTAGATCCTCCTTTAGGGGATGTTCCCCTTGGAGTTTGGCACTGTCTTGCATGTGTTAGGAAGAAGATCGAGTTTGGTATGCATTCAGTTTCAAAGGGAATAGAGTCAATCTGGGATGCCAGTGAAGTGGAGGTGGCAGATGACAATGGTATGTGAAATGTTATTATAACTTTTCAGTTTTATTTTGAACCATTTGAATAAGTTTATAAATTTCCTGCAATTGTGGTATTCATTCTCCATTGCAAATTATTTTCTAAAGTTGTTGGCTTTCTGAGCATTTTTGATAGTAGCTTTGAGAAGATTGTGCAACTCATGGTATGAATTTCTTGTATGATGATATTTATGTTAGGAGTGCAAAGGCAGAAGCAATTTTATGTTAAATACAAAGGTCTTGCTCATGTTCATAATCGCTGGTTGCCGGAGAATCAATTGATCCTTGAAGCTCCTTCACTTCTAGCAAAATTCAACAAAAAAAACCAGGTTCTGATATTAATTGTTGTGCTTGTATTTTTGTGTCTATGTTGGATCATTAATTTTATGATGAATGGACACAAAGTAGCAATCATTTCATTTCCTTTATGCATGCCAGTATTTCCTCTTATGAGAAGTTTAATGTTCAGGTCAGAAAGTGGAAGCAAGAATGGATTGTGCCACATCACATGCTTCAAAAGCGATCAGTAATGTTTCCCAACCAGCACGTAGATAATTTCAGTCACCATGCTAGCAATATTCTAGCATGCCAATTTGAGTGGCTTGTTAAATGGCGTGGCCTGGATTATGAGCATGCAACCTGGGAGTTGGAGATTGCTCCTTTCATGAATTCACCTGAAGCTCAGAGCCTCATAAGAGATTATGAAAATCGTCTTGTTAAGGCAAAAGGAGCTGAGTATTTATCTATAATAGATAAGGTGTGCATGGTTGAATATGAGAACTCATATATTTTATTTTATGAAGTCTTTTTTTTCAAACTCATGCAGTATTCATAACTATAGATGCATATTTATCTGGATAAAAGCTTTAAAGTTTTTATTGGCAGATTCCACACTTGAAATGCAAAACTATAAAAAAAGGTGGCAATTGTAAAATTATGACTATTGTGGCATGTTCCTTCAAAAGATTGTTACTAGTCAACCACTTTGCCTGCAGGGTAAATTCATGCAAAACGAGTCTTCATATGAAATACAAACAATAATAGAATCTTTTCCTGCTAATTAAAGGTAAGTGATGTCGATGTTATGGAGAATATCCTTAGTCTTGTGAGGGAAAAAACCAAAAGAGATATCTTATTGATCTTGCTTCTTGTGATTTTATGCACTTGTATGCATTCATTAATGTGGTTAGTTTTTGTTTCGTTCCCAGTTTTAGATTGTGGCACATGTTAGCTTTCTTCTATGTCATATAAATCCTGGCCTGTTGGTTTGCGGTTAATTACCTGCAGAAACTCACGATGAAAAAGCGTTGATTGGTTAAATTGTTGCAGTTGTCAGCTGGAGGTTCACCTGAATTTGATTATAACCATCTGGACTTTGTCAACTATCTTCGTGACTACTGGCTCAAGGGAGAGAATGCTGTTCTTATCGATGATCAGGTATGTGATAAGTTATTCTTTGATCCAGGCTTGTCGGTGAATCTAATACTTAATTTCTGAAAAAGACTAGCAAATAGATGATGCAAGCTTGAGGATGGTCAAATGATGGTCTGTTAGTTAAAAGATCGGATTTAGGTCATTTTGAAATGCAATCAAATGATATTTTTGTCTATACTATTTATGTTCTTATATAAAACCTACTGTGCATGTTTCTTTTTTATGATTTACACCTACCCCCTCCTCTTGGAAACATTCAATTTATCATGCTATAGTGGTTCGACACTCTACCACGGTAGTTGAGAAAGATTGTTGACAAGGTTCAGATGATCATTAGTTTTTGTGATTATCTTAATTGCATGTGGATAGTTATGATGAGTTTATTGCAGGAACAAATCACAAAGGTGATTTCTTTTATTTTGTCATTGTCATCCAATGCCTCTTGGCCTTTTCTCATCATCACAACTTCTGCTTCACTTCATTCATGGGAAGAAGAGTTATTTCGTCTGGCACCATCTCTATATGCTGTGGTTTATCATGGAAACAAAGACATACGGAAAAGTATTAGGAAGTTGGAGTTTTACAGTGAAGGCGGTTGCATTATGTTTCAAATACTTGTAACATCACCAGAAGTTATTATTGAGGTCAGCATTCATGATTATTTGAGAGATCAGTTCTCATGTTAATTTGATTGCTTATTAAGTTCTCCTTGGGATAATATACCCTACTGATCATGCTGGGAGGCTGTTCATGCTGCTTCTGTAGTGTGACATGCATGATGATTTTCATGCAATTTATTGTGATAGAAAAAGAAAAGAGAAGAGAAAGAAAGAGAGGTCTATGCTACTGTACTTGCTAATAAAAAAATTTATTGCCAATTATGGAGACTCTTATTGGTTGATTTACTATGGCATTTATCATCGACCTCTATATTGTTCTGCAGGATCTAAATGTGCTTGAATCAATGAAATGGGAAGCTGTAATAGTGGATGAGTGCCAGAGCTCTAGAATATTTTCACATTTTAAACAAATTAAGATGCTAAGGACTGCTATGCGGCTTCTCCTTGTAAATGGTCAGCTTAAGGTGTGTGCACATGTGTTTCTTTTTGTCCATCGGGTGCCTTATTCTTGGCCTCCACAGCCCTTTTATAGGTGCCTTATTCAATGTACTGGATTTGTAGGATGGCATCACTGAGCACCTGCTGTCTCTGCTTGTTCATCAGAGTGATCTAAATGGCAGTGAAGACTTGGTAACTAATTTAAGCCCTAAGACTGGCAATTTGAAGGACCAGTTGTCAAAATACATTGCAAACGGTCCCAGACCAGACCCCTCAAGGTTTAAAGAATATTGGGTTCCTGTACAATTATCCCCCATGCAGCTTGAGCAGTATTGTGCCACTTTACTTTCAAAATCTTTATCACTTTGCTCGTCCTCAAGGAATGATCCTGTTGGTGCCCTCCGCGATATTCTTATCTCTTGTCGCAAGGTTGGGCTAATTCACCTATAAAATTAATCTATATCATTGGGTATTTTTTGACTCTGGAAACTCTTAAACCCCTGCACATGATTACACAAGCTTTAGAAATTCTCTTTTTATTTCTGTTTTCAGTTATTCATAATCTGGGATAGCCAATTTCTTGTTTTAGAATTATCAGAAAACCATGATTTATTGATCATAGTTTTGGTTAACTATGGGATTAAAATTCTCAACAGTTTCTTCAATCATGGAGATGTCACCCATTGATTTGGTTTACATGATTTTTGTATCTGCTACAATTATGATTTATTTACAATTGCCAATGAGATAGATAGAAACTAGATTGTACCTGTGCATTTACAATAGCAATTAATGCATGCATAGTGATTGTGGACAGTGTTGCGATCATCCCTACATCATGAATCCATCACTACAAATTTCATTAACGAAAGACAGAAAAGAAGCTGACATTTTAGATATTGGAATAAAAGCAAGTGGCAAGCTGCAACTCCTGGGTGAGATGCTTTTCAGCTTAAAAGAGAGAGGATTAAGAGTGCTGGTCCTTTTTCAGGTACACGGTTTACCATCTACTGATATCATTTTTGTTTTTAAAAAGTTCTGCTGCATGTGATACTTTTTGTTTCAAAGTCTTGATTACGTGCATTTGAAAGTATTGTTAGCTACTATATGACGATTGTTTTGAATATTTATGTCCATCGGTTCAGCACCATAGTCCTATTAGTATTGGAGTAATAGACAAAGTTCTTACATTGACTTTCATCCAAGAAACAGGCCAGTAGTTTTTGCACTATGTTCTGCAATCTTCTGAGGAAAAGTAAGCTAATAATTATGTTGATTTGCTTTATAGAAATTACTTGAACAACTGGTCCTTTGAAATGGATAATCAATCATGGAATTAAAACAGGATAGTTTACATATCTGAATCTGATTCAGGCAAACTGTTACTGTTTCACAACCGGCTTTTCAACTCCTTTTATTTTTCATTCCACTCCATTACAACTGCTATGACTTGTTGCATAATGGAAACAGCTGTTATGCTATAAAAACCTAGGTTTTGGCCATTTTTTTCCGCCAACAACCTTCTTTAACCATTCTTCACGTTTCCATTTATTTTTCTGAAGTGTTTTCAACAAGATGAAGCTTCATTCTTCAAATTTTCCTTCTGATATTAAGATCCTACTGTTTATTTGAAGATTTATGGTAATAAATTTCTCAGCTTTTTTACGTTGTTGTATTCTGTTAGATTGGTGTATGTGTACTCCTGGGTTTAAGATATTTAATAATATTTTTTTTGTGATAGCTGTTTTCAGATCAATATTCTTGCCAATCCTTTTATTAGTCATGGGTCATGTAATCTTCATCTGATTTGTTGAAATTTTTATTTATTTATTTTTAGAATTAATTCATCAGAAGCTTTATGAAAAATATTTTCAAATTTATGTTGAATGAAGTTTCATTTTCCTTTTTTTTTTTTTAGTATTATCAATAAATATCATCTATTCTCATGAATGTTAATGTAGCATGTTTATTGCAAACTTGTCAACCGTGTCTAATGTGAAGTTTTCAATGGTGTGTTAACCTTTTAGATTGAGTAGCAAAGATAATTAGTGGCTAACTGACTGAATTATGTGTGGTTTTGGAGATTATATATGTGTAGAGGAGTATGATTTGGGTCATAGTTAAAGCTCGAAGTGATGAAGTTAAGGTTTTTGGATTCTGATGCATTAGCCTTGTTGACTAGAGTATTGGATTTGCTTTTTGCTATATTTCTTTTGTTTTTTTTTTCCTGGAGGGGGGCGTGGGGGATTTTTATTTGTTGATGCCTCTTCTGATTGGAGATTCTTAATGTTGAATTTAAATATTAATTGTTATTAGATTAATGAAAGCCATTAAACAACACCAGAGGGTACAGGCCAATAGGTATATTATAATGCATATGAGCTGCCCTAAAACACTGTTTAGCTTTTTCAAACAGCAAAATAGTTTTCCGTCTCCCCTTATAAGATCAGAATAACTTAGCTGGAGTGGACATTATTGTGCCCTTCCAATATGAGGTAAGCATTAAAATCCTTGACATAAAGAACGAGGATGCAACTCTAATATTTACACCGAGTCTTCTGTATAGACCCTTTTTCACTGATTCCTATCTCAAACTCTCGAGCATAGTTTAACTTTAACCAAAAAAGTCATGTTAGAGGGGTCCATTTTCTCTGCTTTCACTCTCAATTTGATCATATGCATTTGTGAAGATACTTCATATTTAATATGAAATTGTTGCTCACGTTTTTTTTATATCAAGAATGCTTTCTACATCATTGCTTATGATCATTATGATACTTTAAAAAGATTCTGTCTGATTTGTCATCTTGATGACCTTTGCAAACAGACCAGATATTTGTTTTACTATTCCTTGCACTTATCCATATGTTTGTTCTTACCTTGGTACATTTTTTCTTACTCCTATTTTTCTGAGCATATTTTTCACACCTCACACATTGGTTTTGATTTGCAGTCTAGTGGAGGTTCTGGAAAGGATAATATTGGTGATATATTGGATGACTTTGTGCGTCAAAGATTTGGCCAGGGTTCTTATGAACGTGTTGATGAGCATGTACTCCCTTCAAGGAAGCAATCTGCTTTGAAGTTCTTCAATAATCATCAGGAAGGGAGGTTTGTGTTCTTATTAGAAACCCGTGCTTGTAGTTCCAGCATCAAACTTTCATCTGTGGATACTGTCATCATATTTGCTAGTGATTGGAACCCGATGACTGATATAAGGAGCCTGCAAAAAATAACACTACATTCACAGTTTGACCAGATAAATATATTTCGTCTATACTCTTCTTGCACTGTGGAAGAAAAAGTTCTAATCATTGCAAGGCAAGATAAGACACTCGAGAGTAGTTTACACGGTATAAGCCGGGTTGCTAGTCACATGCTGCTTATGTGGGGGGCTTCGTATCTCTTTGAAAAATTATCAGAGTTCCATTGTGGCAATGACACTGCCTCGAGTGGAAATACATTGTTTGAGCAATCACATTTGAAAGATGTTATCCAAGAGTTCTTAACCATAATAATTCAGAAGGGAAAAGATAATACTCCAAGTAACTCAATAATTTTGAAAGTTAAACAAAATCAAGGAATATATACTACTAATTTTCCATTGCATGGTGAGCGAAAAATTCAATTGTTGGATGAAGAGCTGCCTCATATATTTTGGAAAAAACTGCTTGAGGCAAAACAGCCACAGTGGAAATATAGTTCTGGTTTGTCTCAGAGGAACAGAAAAAGGGTTCAATATGCTGACGATATACAGAAGAATACTGTAGTTGAGGGTGATGAAGTTGTAAAGAAGCGCCATAAAGTGGCCAACAATAGCACTAATTCACCTTCTCTAAAAGCTGCTCTAATAGGTAAATGGTTAATTTCACTGTTGATTAACTGTTTTGATTTGTTTCTTATCCTGTACATGCAGATGGTTCTCTTGTCAGAGTATCGGGTGGCAATCATTGTGGGATTTCCTCAATTTTTTCTTAATTTACTTTCATAAACTGTCTCTATTTCTGCAGGAACTTCTGGAGCCCCAGTGCATGATATGTCTCAATTCCTGCCAAGTTCAACTGGCCGTCTTAACACTACTGCTACAAATCATGTTTCCAACTTCAGACATTCGAATAGTAATTCATCAGAAGTACTAAAAGCTAATAAGGTTGAGTATAATGAAAGAATGAATTTGCATGATTCCGAGAAGAGTCTCCATCTCATTCTGAAGCCAGAGATAACAAAACTTTGTGAAATTTTGCAACTCCCAGTATGTATCTCATCTCTCTGAAGAAGTTAGTTTCTCTAATATATTTTCATAATGCTGCAGTATGATCTTTGATATGGTATATTCGGTCTGCCTATCCAGTGCTATTCTTGATGGTTTCAGAATTGATTTTTGTAGACAGAAATAAAGAAGAATAAAAATCCTGCAAATACATTACCTTTTTTTGTGCGTGCAAGTTATCATCCTTGCAATGTTCCCTACGATTGCCAAACTATTGAATAAGCGTTTGAGGTCTTAATAAGATAAACATACTATGAATTTCTAAGCCTAGAGAGCATTGCATCGTTACACTGTTGAATTTTGATTTAATTAAATTACTACTTGAAATTGAATATCATCACCATCAAATATTTTTATTTTTTGTTAATTTGCTCTTTTCTAAATGGCATCATAATTTTTCTTCCTTGTCCTCTATTGAAGTAGGAAAATTTGTATGTTATTTTTTGTTTTTAAGCATTCTGATAATGATGATCTGCCATCTTTGCTCTGTCTCCTCAAGTGTTTACTTCGATTGTGAGAGGCAAATTTCATGGGCCACAAAGTAACACTGCTTCCTTTTTTTGATTGACTCTTGTAATGCAAAGAAACACTTCTGAAGGAACGAGGAAAACTTTAAAAATAAAGGGAAACCCTCTCTGGCTTTAGTTTGCATACCTTGCCAATACTTAACTAACCAGATTTTATCTGCACTCTGCCAAAAGTGAGGGAAATAATATGGTTACTGCATTTGATGGGTTCTTTTACTTTAATAAATGCTTACATTTCTTCGGCTACTCTGCAGTTATGAATTTGTTGGAGGTTTCTGGGTCATGGATCAGCAAACATCAATATTTTCATAAATGATCTCAAGCTTATGCAGCAGTCTTTCATCTAAGATGTCATTATGTTGATATGTTTCACTGTTGTTTCAGGAAAATGTCAAGGTCATGGTGGAACGATTTCTGGAATATGTGCTGAATAATCACCATATCAGTAGAGAACCAGCTAGCATATTACAGGCATTTCTGATATCCTTGGTTAGAACCTTCTTTTTTGTATATTTCCCTGCTTTTTGATCTTTTTATTTACTTGTGATGCAAATATTTCACCCTCTGATTAAAATATAATCAGTTAGTCACCACTATAAAACTGTGCCTTATGATGGTTTAACATGCCTGTCCTGTTAAGGAGAATTCGCAAATGTCCATTCCATTTGCAATAGTTTCAATATCTTCTTGGTTGGTTTTGAATTTGAAAGATCTTTAAATGTATGGCTGTGTTATCTGCCTTTGCCAAATCAGTTCACTCCTGTTTTTTCAATGTGACTGTTTTCTCTTTAACAATCTCACAATGATCGAGTTTCAAAAATTGACAAGCTGGTTTCAAGTATCCTTTGCTGTGGTCAGTTTTTCACCTTAGATCTAAAACAATAGCACATAATAACTAAAAAGAGGATGGATTGCTAGAGATACAAGTATATGACCTGAAATATTGAGGTAACATATGGGAGGTTTTTTTTTGAAAAAATAATCTAACCAAACATGCTAGTATGCTTTTTGTTGAATGCACCTTTTATTCTCTTTGTGAATAAGGTGGTTGTTTTAGTGCAGTGAAGGAATATATAGAGTGGACTTTTCATCTGAATTGAGGTTAGAAGTTATGATATCTGATTATTTTGGAGAAAAAAAATGTTTTTCATATTCTACTACATCCTCTATTTGTTTCATAGGAAGGATATAACAGTGTCAATGAATTATTTTCTTTTTTATCCCCTACCAATTGGATTTAAGAAATTTGGTGCTGCCATTCAACCACCCCCCCCCCCCCCCCCCCCCCCGCGGCGGCGGCGCCCCCCCCCCCCCCAACAAATGTGGTAGGTTTTCACTTATATACCAAGCTTATTATATTTACAAGTATATACATAGTCAGGGCGTGCACCTCTTGTAAGAGCTTAGGACAGCCGGGGTTTTACTCACTCACCTAGACCCACAAAATACATTTTCTAGATGGTGGGATTTTCTCGAATAAAAAAAAAATTATTATATTTAGAAGTACAAGGCATTCCAGTTACATGACGTGTTGATCGCCCAACTATGTATTGTCCAATTCTCAATTAAATCTCATCATAATTATTTTCTACTAGATCCCCATCTTAATGAAAACCTTTTCCTTTCCAGCCATAAAAAATAAAATAAAAAAAAGGAACCACTTAAGGTGATGTTATTTTTGCTATCCACAAGTATTTATTAAAAGTATAGTTACGGTTATTTTTTAAAGTGATTTTCATTTGAATATATATTAAAATAATATATTTTTTTATTTTTAAAAATTATTTTTAATTTTAACATATGAAAATAATTTTAAAATAAAAAAATTAATTTAAAAAAAATATATAACAAAAATTAAAATTGTTTGAAGTAGTTAACTTGATCCGAGAGCTAGTTAACTGGGTAATGTTTGCTGGGAGATAAATATGTCTTTTGCACAGCCGAGGCGGCCTGTAATGCCGAGAAAAGTCTACATGCTTTTCATTTTTCCTCTGAAATGGCGGCTCTTCCTCTCTCTCTCTCTCTCACACACACACACACACACACAGAGCACGCCACGCGAGTTTTCACGCCTAACCACTCAAACTAAATTCTCATTTTACAAGTTAAAGCAACGCCTCCATGAATTCATCAGGACAACGTCACTTGAATTCTCTATCTTGCAGATTGACGGAACAACGCCTTCTGAAAAGCCTTATTTCACAAGCTACCAGGATATTGAAACATCTGCCAGAATAATTCATCCCTACATGATAACGATAAAAACGGTTCACTGTTATTATCTCTGTAAGTAATTTTGCACTCTTACTCATAAGATTCGATATATATAGATCAGCAGGTGCGAAAGTCGACTGAACAACATAACCACGTACAAAAAAATGTACCATAATTACCCTTCTCCTGCATTTTCAGTCCTTTCATTTTCTCTCATGCATTTCGCTTCTTCCACTAACTTAAATATCACAGAATTTCATGTTTTATACTGACTTTTATTTAACCGAAGAAACACGGACAACAACAAAAAATTATCCATATGTCCGACCCAAAATTATCCATATATTTTTTGTCTAATTATTTTTTAAAGTGTTTTTTTATTATAAAATATATAAAATTATTATTTTTAAAAAATTATTTTTGACAAAACACATTAAAATAATTTAAAAATACCTGAAAATATTAATTTTAAAAAAATTAATTTATTTTAAAATACTTCTAATCACAAAAATAAAAACAAAATTAATCTGGGCTGTGGAGCTTTTGCAATTAGTTTTTTTTTAGTTTAATGTGGGTGTTCAAGCCAGCTTGCGCGCATCTCGACTAGTCTCACGAGCCTGAAGTTAACGACCATATAAGCCTTCAGTGAGCATCATATGAGCAACTACAGGGTTCGAACCTGAGACCACAGAGGGAGCAAACCTCTTGATCTCATATTTTTACCATTAGACTACCACTTAGGTGATTTTGAAATAATGAAACTTGTCCTGTTTTTTTTTGTTTTTTTCAACAATAGAATAAAAGTGAGTTTTTTTGACAGAGATATGTACTGGGTTAGGATGCTTCAGTTGACCCAAATACAGGGCCCTATTGTGTCACCAAGGGAAAGAAAATGTAAAAGAACTGTTACTCATTTTTATTTAGACTTCTTGACTTTTTTATTTTATTATTATTTTTTATGATGAGGAACTAGGTCTCACGTTTTTTTGGACGTGCATCAGATAAATTCTAAGTAGACGGGTAACTGATTTGATACGACACCGAGTTAAGATGACTTCCATAACTCCTGTTACTAACCCACAAAAATAAGAGAATTTACCGGTTTATTTTTATTTTTTCAAAAATTTAATTTTTTTACTTTAAATTAATTTTTTTTAGTGTTTTCAGTATATTTTAATATACTAATATAAAAAATAATTTTTTAAAAAAAATATTATTTTAATATATTTTAAAATAAAAAAATATTTTAAAAAACAAGTAGATTAGTAAACTCTTTCCTCAGAGTCCTTTAACGTTGCAGCATATATATACGAGGATAATTAAAGACTTTAGACACGAGGATACAGTATGAAAGATTAGCAGGTCCCTTGATGAAGATTTAGAACATGAAGCATGAGAAATGGAATATTTTTAGCAAATATATATTAAATAAATGGCCGAGCAGTTCCCTTTACTTGGATAGACAATGTAACCAGCATCTCTGCAATAGAAAACTAAGCTCCTTTCGGAATTTAGGGCGCATATTGGGCCATCGGCCGACGACTCAATAACTCTATATGATAACTTCGGCTCATCGGCTTTGTCAAGTCAGAACATGCAAAACTTCTTGTGTGAATTGAATACAAAAAGTACACGATTTCTTGCTTGGAGAAATGGCCTTTGTTTTAAATAAACCGATGGGTTGTTGATTAATATATTTTCATATCCGTAATTAATTAAGTTTATTTTTTTTTTAATAAAATGTCTGGGTTCTTACTTTTAATATTATTCTGTGAAATTTCTTTATTGAAATTAATTATATCAGTCTTACACATAATTTAATAGATCGACGGCTAGACCCCTCTACTTCTCTTTCTTCTGTGTAGATTATTATTTTTGATATGATATAATATGAAGTCATATTCATAATTAACTATATTAGGATAAATTAGTTTCATCGTAAATAAAATAATTAGCATTTCTTATAGTGAACATTCATTGCCTTGATCCAATGCGAATTTCAAACTATAATAATAAATAAATAATATAAACCTCAGAATAAATCATTTCAACTAATTATTAGTATTTGAATAAGTCAAATTTATTTTTCAAATCAAATATGTATTTTTGCAAATAGTTATACGAGGGAAAAAAATTCTATACCCCTAAATCCATCAATGAAAAGGGATTGAAGCCCACAAATTAACATAATTAAAAACATATCCATTTGAGAGTAAATTTTCCTGTTTGAAAAATAATTTTGGAAACAATTATGCGACCCTCGACGTAAACTGGTCCTCTAGCTAGCTAGGGCAAATAAATCTTAGTTTTCATAGTTTTAAAATCCAACATGGATTGCATTTTTTTTTTTCAGATCGTGGTTGCATCAGTAAAAGAATATATAAAATATAATTTTCCTTGCTGTTTAAGCACAAGAATTAACGTGAAAGCTTATCAAAGAAAATTCAGTATCATTGAGTAAAAGAAAAAAAAATCACTTCAACAAAACCGTTAATAACTTGAAAATTTGTTACCCTAAAAATGAAATGCCCCTACTTTATAAAATGCAAACTGGGAATGACAGCTGAGCGGAGATAATTGTATTGAACAATCATGACAGAAAGGAGAGAAGATGCTTGTATTTGTTTGTCGGGCTGGAAAGAATAAGAAGTCGATGATGGAATAAGGACTGTGAACACATGCTGCATTCAAAAAAGCAAGTAGGTGGCAATCATCCTTCCCAATTGTCCAGGATTCCCAAATTAATGTAATGATTTTTCTCTTAGTTTAATCAACCAAATTAAATTAAAGTATAGCTTGAACTCGTAAATCATAGTTTAAACAATCTGTTGACTTTTAGCAAGACTCCAACTGGCTTGATTTCCTTCCCAGCAGTTAAACTTCACTCTTTGAAACTCGTAAGCAAAGCATTAATTGTAGGGATATTTCAGGTACGTTCTTGACTGCTTACTTGAATTTGAACATGCCGTCGATGCATCATCCAGGGAGAGCAGAGAACAGGGAAGAAGAGAGCAGATAATGAGGGCCCCGCAGTCCCTTCCTGATGGCAAGTAGTAGCCCGCGCGCGTTTACTGCACTGAAACCTGAGGCCTTTTGTCTTGTTTAGGATTGTTAGTTTCCTAAGAAGTGAACCAAAGCTGGGATAAAGGATCCAGATGCAATCCAGGATCCCATGGCGTATATGCCCATCACACTCCCCTTTTACTTACTTTCGAGGCATTAGAGAGAAGATTTTGTTTGTTTGTTTCACTTTGTTTGTATTCTTACCTTCATGGAACTTTCATTTTGTTTTCTAGAGATTCTTTTGTGCTCTTAATTATTTTTTATGTTTTTTTTGTCCGAGAGAGAAAGACACTGCCATTTTCTCTGGTAGGTGCTGTCAGGGCCTGCAAAGCCAACGTGCTCTGTTATGAATAATTAAAATACGTAGGGGAAAAAAGTTACCAAGGGATAAAAAGCAGATAAAAGGAAAGATAAAGACAAATGCTTGTGCCTTAAGGGAGTTCCTTCTTGAAAGTCAATAAAGCAAGTCCTCTCCAAATTTTGGCACGTCACATCATTTAAATTCAACTTATTTATTATTTTAATTTAAATTAAATACTATAATTAAATTTAATCACAGTAAACAATTATTACAAACAACCGTGCGAAAGCTTTTATATTTTTGTTGAGATAGAACAAGCATACAGAGTTTGTGCTTTGGTTTAGATTTGTTCGGACATCAACACTCTCTCTCATTATTGCAAACCCAGAAAATTTCAAGAAATCACTCACAACTACATAACATCATAGTTTCATAATTTTTATCTATTTATAAGATTATTAACGGTTATTTTTAAAAATATTTTTTATAAAAATATATTAAAATAATATATATTTTTTATTTTTTAAAATTAATTTTAATATCAACATATCAAAATAATTTAAAAACATTAAAAAAAAATTAAACAAAACAAGAATTTTAAATTTGACCCCCTCCCCCGTTTAAAATGCAATGGTAAACAGGGGGCCTCATCGGACGAGCTACCCATGTTTGAATAGAGCTTCGGATATGGGTTTGGGCTTTTGCTTCCTACATGTTTGAATATTTTTTAGGAAATTCGGGTTTTTATTTGGTAAATATCAATTTCTGTTTTCCCAGATACAATGCATAAATTATAATTAACTATAGTTTAATTTCTTTTATCTCCTGATCT
>Ga0325400_1000443_pt1 | contig 30388 bp, 21 predicted proteins | sample PopdelMetagenome_2_FD_205662 | JGI IMG/M metagenome (GOLD analysis project Ga0325400, IMG submission 205662) | Populus deltoides microbial communities from Bellville, Georgia, United States - Xylem-PdKOR-R1 | ecosystem: Host-associated > Plants > Phyllosphere > Stem > Wood/Secondary xylem...
TGAGCCACGCCGCGCACAGCGTCGGCCAGTGGGTCACCGGACCCACCGGCGTGTCGAGCGCGAAGCCGTGCGGGGCGTCGGCGAAGACGTGGAGCTCGACACCGCCGTTCTGCGCGACCAGCGCCTCGTGGAGGCGGAAGGCGTTGGCGACCGGCACGACGGGGTCGTCGGCGGCGTAGGCGATGAAGGTCGGGGGCGGATCGGCGGCGAGTTGCGCGTCGGGCTGGAGCGTGTCGTAGAGCGCCTGCTTCTCGGGCGGGTCGAGTGGGGGCTTGTTCTCGACCAAGGTGCGTCCGGCGGCGTTGGTGGAGATCGGCGCGTAGCCGATCACCGCCACGTCGGGGCGCGAGTCGGGATCGGCGAGGAGGCAGGCGGCGAGGTGGCCGCCCGACGACAGGCCGACCACGCCGACCTGCCCATGCCCGCGATCGCGGATCAGCCGGATCGCGCGCACCGCATCGTCGAGCGGCGCCAGCGGGCCGGTGGTGGCGGTCGGGAAGCGGTGGACCAGCACGAAGGCGTCAATGCCGAGGCCGTTCAACCAGCGTGCGACCTGGACGCCCTCGCGCCCGACCATCAGCTGGGTGTAGCCGCCGCCGCCGAGCACCAGCATCGCCGCCCGTGCGGGTGTCGCCCTGGCGGCGTAGCGAAGGAGCCACGGGCGTTCGACCGCGGCGACCACCGCGGCCTCGATCGGGGCACCCGGATCGGCGAGGGTGAACGCCCCCTCGATCGGTTGGTCGTCGCGCAGGGCGACCGCGTCGGTGGCGCCGAGCATCAGCGCCCGCCCGCGACCGGGTTGTTGCCCCACAGCCGGTCGTAGCGCCAGCCGGACAGGTCCTCCACCACCGCCGCGCGGGCGGAGTCGGCCGGCACCCGCTCGCCGCCCCGGAACCGCTCGATCTCGTCGAGCAGGATGGCATGGGTCGCGGGATTGAGGCGGAAGCGGGTCGAGACCAGCACGCCGAACACCAGCATCGCGATCGTCCCGATTCCGAGCACCCCGACGATGGCGGCGATCGCCTGCGGGCTCTGCTGGCTCGCCTTGGACACGAACCCCGACGCCTGCATGACCTGGCCGACCAGGATGATCGCGGCGGCCTGGCTCATCTTGCGCACGAAGGTCATCACTCCCGCGAAGGCGCCCTCACGCCGGCGCCCGGTGACGATCTCGTCGACGTCGGCCATGTAGTTGTAGGTCGCCCACGGGATGTAGTTGAGCGCGCCGCGGCCGAGCCCGGCGAACACAACCGGCAGCCAGAACAGCGACGAGGCGGCGGTGTAGCCCGCGGCGTACATGGCGAGGAAGATGACCACGCCCGCCGCGAAGCTGGCCGCGGCGAAGCGGTAGGCGGCCGCCGGCGACAGACGCAGCGCGAAGTTGATCGCCAGCACCACCGCGACGAGCTGGACGATGTAGGTGACGCCGACCAGGCTGGCGACCACGGCGGTCGAGCCCGCCAGCGCGAAGATCACGAAGTAGGTGAAGGCGGCGTTGTAGATGTCCTGGCTGATGTAGCCGCCCAGATACATGCCGAGGTGGAGGCGGAAGGCACGGATGCGCAGCGTCGAGAACAGGTTGCGGTAAAGTGCTGCGAACGAGGCGCCGAGCGTCGGTCGGTCTCGAGCCTCCAGATCGTCGAGGCCGGGCGGGCGCTGCCGCTCCCACGAGAAGGCGTAGAGCAGGCCTGCCGCGCCCATGAACAGGGCGGAGAAGATGACGCCCATGTAGAGGTAGGTGTCGGGCGAATCCGGCCCCAGATAGGCGATCAGCCAGCCCGGCAGGAACGCCGCGCCAATCGCCGACACCTGCCCGCACAGGATGCGCGCGCCGGCGAACTTGGCCTTGGTGCGGTAGTCGGTCGCCATCTCCGACGCGAGCGTCTCGTAGGGGATGATCTCCATCGCGTAGACCATCTCGAACAGAACGTAGGTGACGAGGTAGTACCAGAAGCTCTGCCCCGAGACCCACATGAGGGCGAAGGAGGGAAGGAGCGGGATCGCGGCGAGGATGAAGAAGCGCCGCCGACCGAACCGGCGGGCGAGCGCGGTGCGACCGAGATTGTCGGAGACGTGCCCGATCAGCGGGCTGGTGAAGGCATCCAGCACCCGCGCGACCCCAAAGATGATCGTCGCCTGCGCCGCCGAGAGGCCGCAGAAGCTGGTGTAGAAGATCAGGATCCAGGTCGAGATCACCGCCATCGATCCGGCGCCGAGCACGTCGTTCGACCCATAGGCGAGCAGATTGAACCAGCGCACCGGCCGGGCGGGGGCGACCGGCATCCTGCGCGCGGTGGCGGTGCCGAGATCGGCGGGGGGGTCGGTGGCCATGGGCGTTCTCGATCAGGGCAGGGGGTCGAAGCGGATGCGGTCAAGGATGATCGCGGGGTCGGCGAGGGTCAAAGCCAAATCGTGGCGCCCGGGGGTGAGCGGCGCATCGAAGGCAAGGTCGACATGGTTGTCCAGCACCGCGCGCGCCCAGGCGGGATCGCCGGTGCGACGTTCGGCGGCGGCGCGGGTCGGGGCGGCGCCGTCGATCCTCAGCGCGAGCGCCAGCGGGCGGCCACCGGCGGGATAGGTCGGCAGCACCTCCGCCACCGCGCGCCAGCGGCCCGGCGGCAGGGCGACCGCGTATCGCAGCGTCGCGGGGCTCGCCGCGGCGACGGCGGCGCCGTTGCGGCCGAGCCCGTCGACGCGGCGCCAGCCGCTGCCGGTCGCGGTCTCCGCCTCGAGCACGACCGCCTGACCGGTCGCCGCCGAATCGTGCACCTGCGCCGGCGTCCATGGCGAGCGCGTCGCCCCCGCCGGGCGCGTTCCGTCATCAACACCGACACATGCCGTGCAGGATGGGAACAGCGGCGGCAGGATCGGTGGCGTCAGGCGGAAGCGCCGCCACTGGCCGTCGGCAGGCTCGACCGCCATCATCCCGCGCCACTTCCCGCCCGCGATGTCCTGGTTGAACCGCCGGGTCAGCGCCGCGATCCGACGGTCGGCATCGTCGGCGCGGAGAGCGGACCCGGCGGCGGCGGTGGGGTCGCCGTCCCGCAGCCGGTCGTGGCGTTCCGCCTCGAACACGCGGACATTGGCCATCGCGGCGGCGGTGACCGGGTAGTCGACCAGCTCGAAAAAGGCATCCTGCCTGTCGGGCGCGATGCGCGGCGCGAGCGCGCGCACGCTGTTCCCGACGGCGGCGAACGCGGCGAGTCTGGCTTCAACCTCGGCGGGCGGGAGCGGGCTGGGGCGGGACAGTTCGCCCGGCAGCCACCATTGCAGATGCTCGGGTCGGCGGGCGAAGTTGAGGCGGTGGTGCTCGGCCAGGATCAGGGCGACCTCGGACGCGACGTCGCGCCCGAGGTTGAGCGCGGCCCAGTCCGCCGTCCAGGCGTCGATCGTCCTTGTGCGCCGGCCGATATTCCAGGCGAGGTCGAGGAAATAGTCGGTGGCAAGCTCGGCGGGCTTGAGGTCGCCGACGTTCGCGACCCACATCTGACGCGCGCCCGCGTCCCAGGCGCGGCCCATCTCCTCGCGGATCAGCGCGGGCGGGGTGGTCGACAGCCACAGGTAGGACAAGGGCGCGCCGAGATAAGAGAGATGGTAGTACACCCCCGACCCACCCGGCCGCACCCGCTCGGCGGCGTCGGGCAGCTGGCGGATGTAGCCGAAATTGTCGTCCGGCCACATCAGCGTGACGTCCGGCGGCACGTTCAGCCCGGCGCGGTAGAGGCCGAGCACCTCCTTGTAGGGGGTGAACACCTGCGGCGCACCCGCGGGCAGCATCCGGCGCTGGTCGGCGATGATCCGGTTCAGCAGGTCGCGGCGACCGTCGTCGGTGGTCGGGCCGACGATGCCGCTGTCGTGGATGCCGCGCATCCCCAGCGTCCAGACGTTCTCGTAGCGGCCGTTGGTCGCGACCCGCTCCCGCCAATAGGCGCCAACGTCGGTTGGATTGGTGAGATAGTTGAAGGCAGCGGCGGGGGCCGTCCACTCGCCGACATTGTTGCGCAGCATCGGCTCGGCGTGGCTCGACCCCATGACGATCGCGTAGCGGTCGGCGAGTGCGGCGTTGGCCGGGTCGGCGTTGAAGGGCCGCGTCACCTTGTGCATCGCCGGCCAGACGAGATTGGCCTTGAGGCGCAGCATCAGCTCAAACAGCCGGGCGTAGGTCTTCGGCCCGATCGTGCCCGCCTCCGGCTCGTGGGTCAGCCGTGCCCAAGGCTCGAGCCCCCAGTCCTCATCGTTGAGGAAGATGCCGCGATAGCGGACGGAGGGCGGGCCGAAGCGACGGGCGCCGGGCGCGACGCGGATCGTCGGATGCCGTTCCGGCGCGACGTCCGCCCACCAGTGCCAGGGCGACACGCCGATCGCGCGCGACAGCTCGTAGCCGCCATAGGCGGTGCCGCGCCGGTCGGAGCCGACCACCACCAGCGTGCCCCCGACCGGCGCGATCAGGAAGCTCTCCCACGCGCCGCGCAACCGGCGCACGTCGAGGCGGCCGGATGCGACCAGCGCGTCGATCGCCGGATTGCGTCCCAGCGTGCCGAGCAGGATGCGGGTGCCGTTGGTGCCGCTGCGCCCCGACACGCGCGCGAGGTCCGCGGCGAGGTCCGCGGCGGCGATGCGGACCACCTCGTGGTCGCCCGCCGCGGTCTCGATCCGTGCGATGCCGCCGGCGTCGGCGAGCGATGCGCCGTGACCGCCGTCGAACGCCACCAGCGACGGCGCCGCCGCCGCCGCCGCCGGGGCGGCGAGCAGGAGCAGCGCCGCCGGCAGGAGGCGGCGGATCACCCGTCCCGTCCGGCGGCGGCGTGCGCCATCAGATGTACGACCGGAGGAACTCGCCCAGCGCGACGATGGCGAGGCTCTGGCCGTACGGCATCGAGGTCAGCGGGATGTCCTTGTAGAACTGCATGTCCTGGCCCATCGCGGTGCCGAACGACACCTGCTTGAGCTCGCCACGCTCGTCGATGTTGGCGAGCACCGCCTCGACCGCCTTGATCCCGACCGCCTCGTACCGGCGCGGCAGGTAGCCCTTACGCACGCTCTTGAGGATGCCGTAGGCGAAGCCGGCGGTCGCCGACGCCTCGAGGTAGCTCGTGGGATCGACGAGGAGCGTGTGCCACAGCCCGCTCTCGTCCTGGGTCTCGCTGAGCGTCTTCACCTGCGCCGCCAGCGTGTCGAGGAGGAAGGTGCGGAAGGCGTCGCCGGGGGGCAGGTCGAGCATCTCGACGATCTCGGGGATCGCGACCGTGACCCAGCAATTGCCCCGCGCCCACAGGGCACCGGCATTGTTGTGGCGGCCGTTGAAGTCCCAGCCGTGGAACCAGAGGCCCGTCTTGGTATCGTAGAGATACTTGATGTGGAGGAGGAACTGGCGCTTCGCCTCCTCGACATAGTGGGGGCGGTCGAGCAGCAGGCCGATCTTGGCGAGGGGCAGCACGCTCATCATCAGCGTGTCGTCCCACAGCTCGCCGGGATTCTCGTCGTTGAAGACGATGTGCTGGAAGCCGCCTTCCTCGGTCTTGGGCAGGCCGTCATCGGCCATCAGCCATTCGGCCCAGGTGTCGAGATAGGGGATGAAGGTCTGGTCGCCGGTATGCTCGTACAGGTAGGCGAGCGTCAGGAAAGGCGACATGGTGTTGATGTTCTTGGTCGGCGTGCCCGCGGCGAACCGGTCCTCGAACCATTGCAGCATGGTCCGGTAGGCGTCCTCGTCGCCGGTCTGCTCCCAGTAGCGATAGAGGCCGAACAGGCCGATGCCGTGGGTCCATTCCCAATCGTTCCAGCCCTTGGTGTCGATGACGCGGCCGTCGTCGAGGCGGAGCAGGAACTCGCCGGTCTCGTCCTTTATGTTGACGAGGTTGTCGATCAGCTTGGCGATCGCGTCGGTGACCTGCTTGCGCGGGACCTGGTGGTTGAGGGCGGCCAAGTGGTTACTCCTTGAGGGTCGTGGGGGCGACGACGGGCTCAACACGAACCCCGCCGCGGACATGGTTGAGGGTGACGAGGCGGACCTCCTCCAGCGCGGCGCCCGGCTGGCCGTCGCCGGTGACGGCCAGCGCTAGCGTGTTGGGGCCGCGATGGTTCAGGATGCCCTCCGGGACCGGAAAGGTGCGCTGCGGCCCGACATTGGCGGCGAACTGCCCCATGTTCCAGCCGTTGACGAACAGCAGCACGCGGTAGCGGCCGGGGCCGGGAGAGCGCGGGGTGGCGGGGTCGCCGAACTGGACGGCGATCGTCGCGTCGTCGCCCTTGGGCACGGCGAGGGTGAAGCGGGTGCGGTACCAGGTCGTGCCGGCGGGCTGGTTCGCGGCGGGCACGGTCGCGGCCCGCCAGCTGCGATCGTCGAAGCCGGGCAGGTGCCAGCCCATCCGCTCGCCATACTGCCCGCCACTGTTGGGGGTGCCGCGGACCGGGTCGACCAAGTCCTCGCCGCCCTGCCGGCCCTGGATCTTCCAGGCGACCGGCACCGCGAAGCTGATGCCGCCGGGGCGCTGGAGCGAGACGGAGACGAGCCCGCGGGCTTCCTTGTGGAAGTCGTCGCTGTCGAGGTCCCAGTTATGGCCGTTGTTGCGGACCATGACTGACAGGACGTGCTCGCCGGGTGCACTCGCCTCGGGAGGCAGCGCGAACTCGGCGACGCCGGTGGTGATCGGGCGGGGAAGGCCGGCGGGCAGCTCGTGCTGGCCGACGAAGCGGCCGTCGAGCCACAGCTGGAGCATACCCGCGCCGCCCGCGCCGTAGTGGAGCTGGATGGTCCTGGCCTCGGCCGAGCCGCCGAACCGGCCGCGATACCAGACGTCGCCCTCGTGGAAGCCGTAGCTGTCCATCGACAGGTTCGGCTGGCCGGTCGGCGGACGGACGGTGGAGCGGGCGGGAGCGCCGGCAGCGGTTGCCCATTTCGAGTCGTCGAACCCGGGCTGCGCCTCCGGCGATCCCCCGGCGGTGCGCCAGCCGGCCAGCATCGGCAGCGCAAAGGCGGTCGGACCCGCGAGCGGCGCGCGCGCAACCAGGCTGCCCGACGGCGTGCGGGTCGCGGCGATGCTTGCGCCGTTCCAGCGGAGGCGGCCGGCAGCGGTCCACGCCTCCAGCGGCTCCGCGGCGGCGGTGTCGCCGGTGAGCGACAGCGTGCCGCCCGCCAGGCCCGCACGGCGGACCAGCGCGGGGCCGCGGACCAGCGTCGCGGCATCGGGGCGGAAGAAGCGCTGTGCCTCCGCGACATCGCCGATGAGGAGGGTGACCGGCGCGGTGCCGCCTTCGATCCGCACCCGGGCGAGGCCGCGGTGGGTGTAGGCGAGCTTGAGGTCGCGGCGGGCGGCGTCCCAGCTCGCCGCGACCTGTCCGTCGAGGACGGTGACCTTGGGCTCGGCGGCGAAGCGCATCACCGTCTCGCCGGGCTCGCCGGCGCGGCCGTAGAACAGCGCCACGTCCTCCCACCCGCGCGTCACGGCGGTCTGGAACTCGGAGGTCGAATAGACCAGCCGCTGGCGGCCGATGTTGACGCCCGCGAGGAGCAGCTTGGCGTCCTGGCCGTGGAGCTCGGAGGCGAAGCCGTAGCGGCCGTCGGGGAGGTCGGCGGTGACGGTGAAGCGGTTGTCGCCGGTCGCAGTCGAGGGCTTGTGCGCGACAAAGAGCAGGCGGGCGCCGGTGTCCGGGTTGCGGTCGTGGTAGACCTGGATGCCGGGGTCGGAGACCGTCACCGGCGGCGCCTTTTCCAATTTGGCGAGATCGGGCACGCCGGTGGCGAACTGGCCGAGCTGCCTGAGTTCCAGCGCCTTGTCCCGCAAGGCGCGCGGTTCGCTGATCGCGGCGCCGTAGTCGTAGCTGGTGTACACCACCGGCGCCGGCAGCCAGCCCCAGCTGGTGCCGCCGTAGGTCATGTAGAAGCTTTGCGCGGCGATGCCGTTGGCGAGGTTGGTGCCGTAGAATACCCGCTGGTACCCGACCCCGCGTTGCTTCGCGTTGCACGGGTACATGCCGTTCGACCCCCAATAGTCGAACCAGCCGCCGCCGAACTCGGCGATGAAGCCCGGCGTCGTCGGCGAGGCGGAGGCGCCGCCGCGCGCACCCTCGCCGTACAGGCCCCAATCGGGTGCCGCCGCGCCCTTCTGGACCTCGTTGTGGACCGAGCAGACCGCGCCGGGATAGCCGTCGAAGGCGTATAGGTCGGTGGGGCCCTTGACCGTGCCCGCGACCGGCGACGCCTCGGGCACCCAGTAGCCGTTGCGCCCCTGGTCGTTGTGGAAGATCGGCACGGTGATGCCGTCGGCGCGCGCCTTGGCGTAGAGATGGTCCATGTAGCGGCGCTGGACCGGGGTGGTCAGCGCCAGCTCGTTCTCGATCTGGTGGAGGATCACCGTTCCGCGCCCGTCGTTCAGCTGGTGGCGGGCGATGATCGCGTTGACCCGGCCCATCCACTCGTCGACCGCGGCGAGGTATTCGGGATCGTCGGTGCGGGCGCGGGCGCGCTGGTTGACCAGCCAGCCGGGGAAGCCGCCGCGGGTCAGCTCCGCGTTCACGTACGGCCCGGCGCGGGTGATGACGTAGAGCCCCTCCTCCTTCGCCATGTCGAGCACGCGGTCGAGATCGCGGATGCCGGTGAAGTCGTACACGCCCTGCTTGGGGCTGTGGTAACCCCAGTCGAAATAGAGCGCGACGGTGTTGAACCCCGACGCCTTCATCTTCTGGAGGATGTCGCGCCACAGCGAGGGCGAGGGCAGGCGGAAGGGGTGGAACTCGCCCGACCAGATCATGGTCGGCTTGCCGTCGATCAGGAATGAGCGGTTGTCGAACGCCACCCGGGGGGGCTTGGAGGCGGGCGCAGTCTGCGCGGCGGAGGCGACTGGCGCGAATGCGGCGGCGAGGAGGAGGCCGGTGCGGATCACGGCAGGTGGAACATCGGCACGAGCGGCCACTCGACCGGCTTGTTGTCGGGCAGGGTCTCCATCAGCGGCGCCATGTGGTCCCACCAGCGCCGCATCACGGGCAGGGTGGGCAACGCGTCGCGCTTGTTGTCGTCGGCGAGCTTCAGGACGGCGAACAGCGACAGCGTCTCCTCGTCGAGGAAGATGTGGTAGTCGCTGATCCCGGCATCGTGCAGCGCGTCTGCGAGGTCCGGCCAGATCGCATCGTGGCGGGCCCGATACTCGTCCACCATACCGGGTTTCAGCCGCATCCGGAAGGCGTGGGTAGTGGTCATCCGGCGCCCTCTCCTATTCGCCCATCATGTGGTACGATGCGTCGCTATTTGAGAGTGTAGCGCGGATCAGTCCTCGCGATCAAGCGCGGCGGACGACGATGTCGCGGGTGTCGCGCAGCACCGGTTCCCCGGTCATGCGCAGCCCGACCAGGCCGGAGTCGCGCACGTCTTCCAGCACGATCGGCGGGCGTGCATCGGCGCGGTCGGTGGCGATCTCCAGCCCCTTCACCGCGAGCCCGCGGGCGTGGCGAGCGTAGAGCCCGTGCGCGGGCAGGACGCCGAACATGCTCGGTTCGGGATAGGCGTCGCGCGCTTCCGGCACTGTGCGCGCCGCCTCCGCCGCGGTGCCGCCGCCGGCATAGCGGAGCGACACGTCGGCAATCGTCACATCCTCGACCGGGCTGTCGGCGAGGCCGGCGATGGTCGCGGGGTAGCGCGGATCGATGCCGGTCGCTGTCACGTCGCGGATGGAGACGCCGCGGATCCGCCCAAGGGCGGTGCCCGCCGGTCCGCGGCGGCGATCGCCGGTGCGCAGGAACAGGGGGGCGGTGGTGACCTCGTCCATGCGCAGCCGCTCCACCGACACGTCCTCCAGCACGCCGCCGTCGACCGTCTCCAGCGCGAGCCCGCGGCACCGCTCGAAACGGCAGTCGCGGATGAAGACGCGGCGAAATCCGCCGTTCGATTCCGTGCCGAGCTTGATGCGGCCGGTCACGCGGTCGCGGTCGGGGGCGAGTGCCTGCGTGCGGCGGCGGGTGCCGTCCAGCATCGTGCCCATGTCGAAGCCGCTGACCGCGCAGTCGGCGACCTCGACGTCCTCGCACGCGCGCGGGTGACCGAGCGCCAGGCTGGACTTGAGGACGATCGCATCGTCGTTGGGCGAGTTGACCCGGCAGCCGCGCACGGTGACGAAGCGGCAGGAGTCGATGTCGATGCCGTCCCGGTCGGTGTCGATGGCGAGCCGCTCGATCGCGAGGTCGTCGCAGCCGGTGGCGAGGATCGCGAAATGGCCACCCTTGAGGATCTCGAAGCCGTCGAGCCGCACCCGGCGCGCGTTCTTCAGTGCGATCGCCTTGTTGCCGAGCCCGTTCATCGCCGCACGGCCGGGTTCAAGGCGGCCCATTTCGGCGGCGCTCACGCCCTTCATCGACACCGGATGCGATCCCGCCCTGGTCCACCGCGCGCCCGGCCCGTCGCGGGTCAGGCCCAGGCCGTGGATGCGGCCGGGGCCGACGATCGCGACGTCCTCGACACCGTCCCCCCAGATCAGGCTGTTGCGGAAGTGGCTGTGGCCGAAGTCCTGGTAGACGTCGTGCTCGGTCGGCTCGGGGTCGTCGTAGCGGCCGGCGTGCCGCGCGGGATCGGCGGCGACGATCGTCGCGCCCGCCGCCAGCACCAGCGTCACCCGGCTCATCAGCCGGACGGAGAAGCAGAGGTAGCGGCCCGCAGGAACCATCACGGTGCCGCCGGTGCGCGCGGCGGCGGCGATCGCGCGGTTGATCGCGTCGTGGTCTAGGGCCGTGCCGTCGCCGCGCGCACCGAAGCGCCGCACGTCGACCATCGGCGTCGCGCCGGTCAGCAGGGGCAGCGCCGCGCCGGCCGCGAGCACTTCCCGCCGGTCGATCACGCGTGCCAGCCGTGGCGGGCGGCGAAGGTGTCGAGGAGGTCGAACCAGACGTGGCGCCTGCCGTCGGCATCGATCAGGCGCGGACCGTGGCCGCCCTTCTCGGCGATCATCAGCTCGGACGGGATCTTCGCCGCCTGGAGGCCGGCGAACATGGCGAGGCTGTTGGCGAACCGGACCGAGGCGTCGTCGGCATTGTGGAAGAGGGCGGTCGGCGGCATCGTCGCGGGCACGTGGCGTTCGAGCGAGTAGGCGTCGAGCTGTGCGTCGGTGGGCGTGGGGCCGAGCAGCTCCCGCCGCGAGGGCATGTGCGCGTCCGCGCCCATGGTCACGACGGGGAAGAACATGCCGACCGCCTGCGGACGGGCGGGCAGCCGGTCGGCGGCGTCGACCGGCGTATAGGTCGCCGCCGCCGCACGCTCGCCGAGATGGCCGACCAGATGGCCGCCCGCCGAGAAGCCGATCGCCATCACCCGCGCCGGGTCGATTCCCCAGGCGGGACCCCGCGCGCGGATCAGCCGCATCGCACGCTGCGCGTCCTGGAGCGGCGCGTCGGGGCCGTCCTTCCATCCGTCATGCGGCAGACGGTAGAGGAGCTCGAATGCCGAGACCCCGCGGGCGGCGTACATCCGCGCGAGATCCGACGGTGCGCGCCCCACCGCGATCCGGGCATAGCCGCCGCCGGGGATCATCAGCACCGCCCGCCCGTCCGGCCGGGCGGCGCGCGTCACTTTGAGGTAGGGCGCGGCGAGATGGGTCCAGGCGATGTCATCGGGCGAGCCGCCGGGATTGCGCAGGACGAACGCGTCCTCGACCGCCAGTCCCTCGCCGCCCGGCGGGCGGCCTGGCCATAGCGGCAGCCGCTCGGCCGCGGCGGAGGCGGCGGTGGTCTGCGCGTCGAGCGCGGGCGCGGCGGCGAGCGACAGGCCCGCGGCGAGAAGGGTACGGCGATCCATGGTCAGTTTCCTGCGGGACGCTCGTCGCTGCGGGCGACGCTGGGGACGATCCCGAAGGTCTCGGGAGCGGGGGGCTCGACGGGGTCGAACGCGGCGAGGCCGGGCGCGAGCAGCGCGGCGAGGTCGGGGGCGGCGGTGCGCGTCATCTCGGCGACCGCGCGCGCGAGGACCCAGGCACCGTAATCGTCGTGGTGGGTCGCGTCCTTGCCGCCGTCGTTGAAGGCGAGCGGGGCGCGGACCGGGCCCAGCGCCTCGTAGAAGGCGACGGAGGCGGCGTTGAGATCGACGAGCGGCACCTGCTCGGCGGCGGCGACGGCGCGGACGGCATCGGCATAATCGGCCAGGGTCGGGCGGATGCGGGCGCCCGCCCAACTGCGTCGTTCGGGACTTGTGACGAGGATCGGGCGAACTCCGCGACGGCGGAGTTCGGCGATGAAGGTGTGCAGCCAGTCGCGATAGGTGCTCGCGGCGGGCGCGTGGGTCTGCGGCCACTGGGCCTTCTGGTCGTTGTGGCCGAACTGGATCGCCGCCCAGTCGCCGGGCCGGGCGAGGGCGAGGACCTTGTCGAGGCGAAGCTCGGTCACGAACGACTTCAGCGTCTCGCCCGATTCGGCGTGGTTCGCGACCGCGATCCGGTCCGAGAAGAAGGCCGGCAGCATCTGGCCCCAGCTCGCCGCCGGTTCGAACGGCTGGTCGGTGACGGTCGAGTCCCCCAGCAGGAACAGGGTGGGCACCGTCACCGGCTCCACCGTCACCGCCGCGAGGGCGGCGCGGTCGCCCAGCACCTCCAGCGTCAGCCGGTCGTCCCAGGTCAGCGACCCGCGCTCGCGGTCCTTGAGCCGCACCGCCACGCCGCCCGGCGCGTTAGCGGGCGGCGGGGCAAGGGCGGCGTTGCGCACGTTCACCACGAAGCTGCGGGTCACCGCGCGTCCGCGGGCGACGGCGACCCGGTCGAGCATCAGCCGGCGGCTCTCGGCCTTGATGGTCGTCTCCGACGCGCGCTTCGGGTCGCCGAGCGTCACGGTGACGCGGTAGTTGCCCTCCGGCACCGCGACCGAGAACAGGCCGCCGCGCTCGAACCCGTAGCCGTCGGCGAAGCCGCGGCCGGGGGCGACGCGGGTGGTGCCGTCAATTGCGGGGCCGGGGCGGAAATCGAACCGCTGTGCCGCCGCCGGTCCCGCGACCAGCAGCGCCAGCAGCGGGATCAGCCGCACGATGCGACCCGCGCGGGGTGGACGCGGGTCGAGACCGGCAGGCGGAGCGCGCGCAGGTCGGTCGCGACCAGCGTCGCCACCCCCTTTGCGCCCGCGGCGGAGAAGTGGACGTCGTCGTCGACGCCGCTGGGGAAGCCCGGCTGCGCGTCGGCGGCGGTCAGGTGGAGGTAGTAGCCGCGCGACCCTGCCTCGCCCGCGCGGGTCACCCAGGCGCGCGAGCGGGCGGCGAGGTCGATCAGCGGGACCTTCTCGGCGGCGGCGACCTGGGCGGCGGCATCCTCGTAGAGCGGGAAGCTGCGCGGCAGGCGGCCGTCCCTGAACTTGCGGGTGGTGACGGGTGTGAGGATCACGGGCTGCGCCCCGTGCTCGCGCGCGACCGCGACGAAGCGGCGTAGGTTGGCGATGTAGTCGGGAATGGGGGTGAAGCGTTCCGCCATCTTCTTGGTGTCGGCGTCGTTGTGGCCGAACTGGATGAGGAGGGTGTCGCCGGGGCGCAGGTCGGCGGCGATGCGGTCGAGCCGGCCCTCCGCCATGAAGCTGCGGGTCGAGCGGCCGCCGATCGCGCGGTTCTCCACCGTCACCGACGGGTCCACCGCGCAACGAAGCATGGTGCCCCAGCCCGACTGCGGTGCGCGATCGGGCTTGTAGTCCTGCGCCGTCGAGTCGCCCGCGATGAAGATGCGGGTCGGCGCGGGCGCGGCGGCGAGCGCGGGTAGTGCGCAGAAGAGGGAGGCGAAGATGGCAGGACGCTTCATCGGGCAGCTCCGATCGTGGTGGTCGCGCCCTTGAGCCCCGGCGCGGAGACGGCGAGGCGGACGGCGGCGGCGTCGCCCGCGCGGAGCATGGCGAGCGCGTGGCCCTGGTAGGTGGTGCGGACAGGGTCGGCGAAGCCGGTGTGGTCGGCGTTGGAGCCGTTGTCGAACGCCGCCAGCGTGCCGCCGGTCACCGCCGCGGTCACCGGCACGGCGGCGTCGGGCACGACCGTGCCGGCCTTGTCGACCACCTCGACCCGGACGAAGCCGATCGCGTCGAAGCCGCGTGCCAGCGTGCGCGTCTCGGGCACCAGCCGCAGCGCCACCGGCGGCCCGGCGGTGCGCAGCATGTCCTCGCCGAGCTTGCGTCGTCCGTTCCAGCCGATCGCGCGGATCGTGCCGGGGGCGTAGGGGACCTGCCAGCTGCGGGCGCTGTCGTCGGCGGGGCGGGGCTTGCGGCCGAGCGAGCGGCCGTTGAGCACCAGCTCGACCTCCGGCGCGTTGCTGGTGACCTCCACCGTCTCGGCGTGCGCCGAACGGTCGGCGGGCGACCAGTCGGCGAGGACGCCCGGTCCCTTGGGCTGGGGCATCGCGACGCCGACCATGGTCGGCAGCTCGCTGGTGTCGACCACCGCGGTGACGCGGCGGCCGAGCCTGACCACCGGCGTGTCCGACCACCAGCTCGCCCGTTCCCATCCGATCGGCTTGACCCGGTCGGTGCGGTCGACGAGGCCCGACGGGTTGCCGATCGCGGGCCAGCCGGCGCGGTCGGCCTCGCCCAGGTAATCGACGCCCGTCCACAGGAACATGCCCGCGTAGGCCGGATCGTCGCGGACCACGAGCCACGACGCGCGGTTCTTGCTGTTCTCCGTCCCGATGATCCGGCGGCTGGGCTTGTCGGCGTGCGCCTTGGCGAGCTCGGTCTCGCGATAGTTCTGGCCGACCACGTCGAGCAGGTCGGCGGTGCCGTTCTGATAATCCTTGGTGGTGTTGGGGCGGAACAGCGCCATGGTGACCGGGCGGCTCGGGTCCTCGGCGTGGAACACCCCCTTCAGCCGCTCGATGATCGACTGGGCGACCAGCGGGTATGGCGTGTCGTGGATCTCGTTGCCGATCGACCAGAGCGCGACGGAGGGATGGTTGCGGTCGCGGCGGACGAACGCGCGCGCGTCGATCGAGGACCAGTCGGTGAAGAACAGGTGATAATCCTGCGGGTTCTTGGCGACCGTCCACATGTCGAACGCCTCATCCATGACGACCATGCCCAGCCGGTCGCACAGGTCGAGGAACTCGGGGGAGAAGGGATGGTGGGCGGTGCGGATCGCGTTGACGCCGAGCGCCTTCAATCCGCGCAGCCGCCGCTCGTAGAAGGAGAGCGGCACCGCCATCCCGAACGCGCCGCCGTCGGCGTGGATGGCGGTACCCTTCAGCTTCAGGTTGCGGCCGTTGAGCCAGAAGCCGGTCGCCGCCTCGAACCGCATGTCGCGGATGCCGAAGGGCTGGCGCTCCTCGTCCAGCACGCCGCCCGCACCGGGGCCGTCGTCGGCGACGACGCGGACGCGTGCGGTGTGCATCGCGGGATCGGCGATATCCCAGCGGCGGGGCTTGGCGACCGTCCCTTCGGCGGCGAGGGTCAGGGTGCGGCCGGGCGGAAGCAGCACGGGCGCACCCTTCGCGCTACCGACGCCGCGGCCGTCCGGGCCGAGCAGGTCGGCCTCCAGGTGGACGGTGCGCGGCGTCGCGCCCTGGTTGACCGCCTCGGCCGCGACCGCGACGGTCGCCCCGGCGGCGTCGAGGCGGGGGGTGGTGACCGCGAGGCCGTCGGTGACGACGTGGACGTCGCCGCTCGTCACCAGCCGGACATGGCGGTAGATGCCGCCGCCCGCGTACCAGCGCGAGGCAGGCTGGGCCGATGTATCGGCGCGCACCGCGACGACGTTGTCGCCGTCGACCAGCGCGTCGGTGATCTCGTAGCGGAAGCCGGCATAGCCGCTGGGGCGATGGCCCATGTGGCGGCCGTTCACCCACACGCCCGACCGCTCCATCACGCCGTCGAACTCGATGAACACGCGCTTGCCGGCAGGACGGGCGAAGTGCTTGCGGTACCAGGCGACGCCGGTCGGCAGCCAACCGCCCGATCCGGTCGCGGCGGCGTGCTCGTCGAACGGACCCGCGATCGCCCAGTCGTGGGGCAGGTCGACCGCGGTCCAGCCCGTGTCGGCGAAGCCTGGCGCTTCAGCCCCCGCGATATCGCCGCGTTGGAAGCGCCAGCCCGCGTCGAAGCCGGTCCGCTCGCTCGCGAGGGCGGGGGATGCCAGCAGGGCGATGAGGGGGAGCAGCCGCCTCATCGCGCCCCACCCGCCGCCTTCGCCACCTCGACCGCGTAGATCGCCGGCGATCCTTCCATGTTCGACCGGAACACGATCCACTTGTCGTCGGGGGTGAAGTGGATGTTGGGTTCGAGGCGGTAGTCGTGGCGGCTCATGTCGACCAGCCGCTCGGGAACGAGGCGGCCGGGCGCGATCAGCTGGTCGGCATCGGCGGCGTGGATGCCGGCGACGTCGGGGATCGCCTCTGGCTTCAGGAGATAGATCCACTTTCCGTCGCGGGCGTGCGCGACCATCTCGCTGTCGCCGCCGTCACCGGCGAAGGTCCTGCCGTCGGTGGAGGTGTTGAAGTGCACCGACCATTGGTCGCGCTCGAGATGGTACCAGCGGCGCTTCTGCGTGGCGACGTCGTAGCCCGCGACCCAGAACTTCTCGCCGCGGGGGGTCTGAAGGTCGTACCAGATGGTCCTGCCGTCCGGCGACCACCATTCGTGGCCGGCGATCTCCATGTTCATGGTGCGCGCGTGGACCTTGACCGGCTTGGCGTCGCCGGTCGTCCTGATCGTCCAGATGCGGTCGACCTTGTGCCACGGTCCCTCGTGGCAGAACATCAGGGTCGTCGGGTCGGTCGGCGAGAACTGGAGGTGGTTGAGCCAGTCGGTGGCGCGGTGGATGACCTTGCGCTCGCCGGTGCGCAGGTCGACGGTGAACATCTCCATCGGGATGCGCGCCTCCAGCCGGTCGTTGAGGCGGACCTCCTTGGCCTCGGCGAAGGGCAACGGCTTGCCGTCCGGGCCGTTGGCGGCGTACTCCGCCTGGCCGATCGCGGGGTTGCGCGGGTCGCGACCGGGCTGGAGCTGCATCGCGCGGGCGGCGACCTGGCCCGCGACCATCGTCTCGTCGGCGTTGATGGTATCCACCTGGCCGGCGGGCAGGTCCACCACCTTGCGGGTGCGGCCGGTGTCGATGTCGGCGGCCCAGAGCTGGAGCAGCCCGCGCGCGCCGTCCGCATCGGCCCCCGCCGCGGTGCCGGGCACGCGGACGGTGTAGTAGGCGGTGCGCGTCTTGCGGCCGGCGAACAGCAGCCGTTCAAGCCTCACCGCGAGCAGCGGTTTGACGGCCCAGGTCTTGAGGTCGACCACCGAGATGCCGGCGGCGGTCTGGAAGACCATCTTGTCGCCCTGCGGCGTGTAGGGATTGTAGTTGAAGTAGAGCGCGTAGTTGCCGGGCGCATCCGACAGCCGGACGATGCGGTGGCCGGTTTTCGCATCGGTCCAGCGGGCAGGGGTGGTCAGCGGCTTGTAGGTCGGCGGCGCGGCGGGTGCCTGCGCCGGGGCGGCGGCGGGCAGCATCAACAGCAGGGACAGGAATTCGGGCTTCATCGACCTCTCCACCGGCGCGATCGGGTGCCGCACCTGTCCTATGTCATGCCCCTGCGTCCCGCATGATGCAACAGGCTTTCAGCTTACGGTATCCGCGACCAGCGCGTCGCGGGTGATCCGGTCGATGGCGGTACAGCTGGTCAGCGCCATCGCGACCCGCATCTCGGCCTCCATCAGCGCGAGCATGTGGGTGATCGCCGCCTCGCCGCCCGCCGCGAGCGCGTAGACCCAGGCGCGCCCCAGCAGCACCCCGTGGGCACCGAGCGCGAGCAGCCGCACCACGTCGAGCCCGGAGCGGACCCCGCCGTCGGCGAGGACGGTGAGCCGGTCCCGCACCGCGTCGGTGATCGCGGGCAGCGCGCGGGCGGTGGAGGGCACGCCGTCGAGCTGGCGGCCGCCATGGTTGGAGACGACGATGCCGTCCGCTCCCAGCTCCGCCGCCGCGACCGCGTCGTCGCGGTCGAGGATGCCCTTGATGACCAGCGGGCCGTCCCAGCTCTGCCGGATGAACTCCAGGTCCTTCCACGAGACGGTGGGGTCGAAATTGTTGCGCATCCAGGCGAAGAAGTCCTCCAGCCCGGTGTTCTTGCCGAGCACGGGGGCGACGTTGCCGAGCTGGTGCGGGCGGCCGCGCACGCCGACGTCGTAGGCCCAGGCGGGGCGCAGCATCGACTGGAGGGTCCGACGCGCCGATCCCATGAACCCCGACGCGCCCGCGAGACCGGAGCGGTAGTCGCGGTAGCGCGAGCCCGGCACCGGCATGTCGACGGTGAACACCAGCGCCGAACAGCCCGCCGCCTTGGCCTGCGCCATCAGCTCGCGCATGAAGCCGCGGTCGCGGATCATGTAGAGCTGGAACCAGAAGGGCGCGTCCGTGCCCGCCGCGACCTCGCCGATCGGGCAGGCGGAGACGGTGGACAGGCAGAAGGGGATGCCCGCCTTCGACGCCGCCCGCGCCGCCTGCACCTCGCCGCGGCGCGCGTTCATGCCGGCGAGCCCGATCGGGGCGAGCGCGATGGGCAGCTTCAGCGACTGGCCGAACAGCGTCGTCGTCAGGTCGAGCTTCGACACGTCGGTCAGCACCCGCTGGCGCAACGCGATCGCCTCCAGGTCGGCGACGTTGCGACGGAGGGTGACCTCCGCATAGCTGCCGCCGTCGATGTATTCGAACAGGAAGTGCGGCAGGCGCCGCCGCGCGAGTTCGCGATAGTCGAGGGCGGAGGCGGCCTTGGGCATGGTTGACTTGCTCTCTTGAACCACCCCGGCGTAGGCCGGGGTCCAACATCAGGCGCTTCGCGATCGGGCGCCGGCCTCCGCCGGGGCCGAGGCTTCCTACTGGAGGTTCACGAACGCGCCGCCATCGACCAGCAGCGCGGCACCGGTGACGTAGCGGGCCATGTCGGACGCCAGGAACACGATCGGGCCGGCGAGATCGTCGGGTTCCCCCAGCCGGCCGAGCGGCACCCGCGCCGCCATCCGCTCGCGCTTCTCGGCATCGGCGAGGTCGTCCTTGTTGATGTCGGTGAGGATGGTGCCGGGCAGCACCGAGTTGCAGCGGATGCCGTGGCGGCCGAGCGCGATCGCGGCCGACTGCATCAGGCTGTGCACTCCAGCCTTGGTGGGCGTATAGTGGGTCTGGAATTCGCCCCCGACCAGTGCGGAGATCGACGACACCGCGACGATCGCGCCGCCATGCCCCTGCTCCACCATCCGGTTGGCGGCGGCCTGGACCATGAAATAGGCGCCGTGGAGGTTGACGCGGAAGGTCCGCTCGACCGTCTCGACCGGCATGTCGAGGAAGGCATGGAAGGGGCAGATGCCGGCATTGTTGACGAATACGTCGACCCGCCCGAACGCCTCCGCGGCTTTCACCACGAACTCATGGGCGGTGCCCGGCTCGGCGACGTCGCCCTGGACGGCGATCCCGCGCTGCCCCAGCGCCTCGATCTCGGCCACCGCGCTCTCCGCACCGGCGGTGTCGCGCGAATAGTTGATCGCGACGTCCGCGCCGTGGCGCGCGGCACCGATCGCGGCGGCGCGGCCGATCCCGGCGGAGGCGCCGGTGACGAGTACGGTCTTGCCTTCGAGCAGCTTCATGCGAAATCCTCTTGGTTTAGGTCCTGCGGCGGCCGCCGCGCCCGCCGCCCTTGGGCGCGTCCTCCGTCCAGCCCAGGTCGCGGCTGATCGCGGTGGCGGTGGCGCGGACGTCGTCGCTGAGCGAGGTCATCCGCTCGTCGGCCATGTACTGCGCCGCGCTGGACACGCTGATCGCGGCGACGATGCCGCCCGACGCGTCCCGGATCGGCGCGGCGACGCAGCGGATCTGGTCCTGGTTCTCCTCCAGGTCGAAGGCGCGGCCGTCGCCGACATAGCCGTGCATCCGCTCCAGCCAGACCGACCATTCGGCGGCGGGGGCGCCGGCGTCGCGGTCGTCGACGAACAGCGTCTCCCACCGTGCGGGCCCGTCGTCGAGGAGCAGCGCCTTGCCCAGCCCGGTGGAGGTCAGCGGCTGGCGGTCGCCCACCCGGCTCGATATCTCCACCCGGCGGCGCCCCGGAATTTTGTCCATGTAGAGCGCCCGGTCGTCATCGACGATGCCCAGGTGGACCGTGTCCTCCGACCGCACCGCGAGATCCTCGATGTGCGGTCGGGCGATCTGCACCACATCCGCCTGCCGCTGCGCGAGGAAGCCGAGTTCGAGGAGCTTGGGCCCGAACTGGTAGCCGAGCCGCGGCTGGAAGGTGAGGTAGCGGCGATCGATCAGCGCGTTGGCCAGCCGGTGGGTGGTCGAGCGGGTCAGCCCCAACCGCGTCGCCAGGTCCGCGAGCGGCACCGGCCCGTCCACCACCGCATCGAGCACGTCGAGCCCGCGCAACAGGGTCTGGCTGCCGGGGGTCGGCTTGCCGCCCTCGGATTTCGCCTGATCGATCATTTCGGGGTTTGACGACTGGTTTTTCATTTCGTAACACCCGATCCCATAATGTGGAAGCAGAGCCGCCGCAAGCGGCTGGAGGGGGCAATGCCGAGCATCATTTCACCGCACATGATGCGGTGTGTACCAAATGCTGGTACGTTCCAACCCCTCCTTCTCGCCGGAGCGAGCGCATGACCCTTCCCAAGATCAAGCATGTCCGCGCGTTCGTGGCGCGCGGTGCGGGCGCCGACTATCACGATCAGGCGGCGGGCCACTGGATCGACGATCACATCGCGACGCCGATGGCGAAGTACCCGGAATACCGCCAGTCGCGGCAGAGCTTCGGCATCAACGTGCTGGGCACGCTGGTGGTGGAGATCGAGGCGGAGGACGGCACCACCGGTTTCGCGGTGACCACGGGCGGTGAGCCCGCCTGCTTCATCGTCGAGCGGCACCTCGCCCGCTTCCTGGAGGGCCGCAATCCGGCCGAGTACGAGAAGATCTGGGACCAGATGTACTTCTCGACCCAGTACTACGGGCGGAAAGGTCTCGTGGTGAACGCCATCTCGGGCGTCGACCTCGCGCTGTGGGACCTGCTCGGCAAGCTGCGCGGCGAGCCCGTCCACCAGCTGCTCGGCGGCGCGGTGCGCGACGAACTGCAGTTCTACGCCACCGGGTCGCGGCCGGACATCGCCAAGGAGCTGGGGTTCATCGGCGGCAAGCTGCCCTGCCACCACGGCCCCGCCGAGGGCGAGGAGGGGCTCCACAAGACGATCGCCGAGCTGACCGAAATGCGGTCGCGGTGCGGCGACGATTTCTGGCTGATGCTCGACTGCTGGATGTCGATGGACGTCAACTACGCCACCCGGCTCGCCAACCGCGCCTGGGACGAGGCGGGGCTGAAGTGGATCGAGGAGGCGATCAGCCCCGACGATTACTGGGGCTATGCCGAGCTCAAGCGCAACGTGCCGCCGGAAATGCTGGTCACCACCGGTGAGCACGAGGCGACCCGCTGGGGCTTCCGGATGCTCTTGGAGATGGATTGCTGCGACATCATCCAGCCCGACGTGGGCTGGTGCGGCGGCGTCACCGAACTGCTCAAGATCAGCGCGCTCGCCGACTCCTACGGCAAGCTGGTCGTGCCCCACGGCTCGTCGGTCTACAGCTACCATTTCGTCATCACCCGCCACAACTCGCCCTTCGCCGAGTTCCTGATGATGCACCCCGGGCCGACCGAGGTGGTGCCGATGTTCTCGCCCCAGCTGCTCGGCGAGCCGGTGCCCGAGAACGGCCGCCTCAAGCTGTCGGCGCTCGACAAGCCCGGCTTCGGGGTCGAGCTGAATCCCGACGTCCCCCTCCACCGCCCCTTCGCGCGATAAGGATTGCCGCACCCATGAAGCTCTGCCGCTACGGCCCTGCGGGCGCCGAGAAGCCCGGCCTGGTCGATGCCGACGGTCGCATCCGCGACCTGTCCGGCCACGTCGCCGATATCGACGGCGCGCTGCTGTCCGGCGGGTTCGCCGCGCTGGACGGGATCGACGCGGAGAGCCTGCCGCTGGTCGGGGGGGAGCCCCGCTACGGCGTGCCGGTGGCGGGCGTCCGCAAGTTCGTCGCGATCGGCCTCAACTATGCCGACCACGCCGCCGAATCGAACCTGCCGATCCCGTCGGAGCCGGTGGTGTTCAACAAGTGGATCTCCTGCCTTCAGGGACCCAACGATCCGGTGACCATCCCCAAGGGCTCGGAGAAGACCGACTGGGAGGTCGAGCTGGGCATCGTCATCGGCCGCGGCGGCAGCGACATCGGGCAGGACGACGCGCTCGACCACGTCGCCGGCTACGTCTGCGTCAACGACGTGTCCGAGCGCCACTGGCAGACCGAGCGCGGGCCGACCTGGGACAAGGGCAAGGGCTTTCCGACCTTCGGGCCGGTCGGTCCCTGGCTGGTCACCGCCGACGAGGTGGGCGACCCGCAGGACCTGTCGATGTGGCTCAGCGTCAACGGCAACAAGGTCCAGGACGGCAGCACCAAGACCATGATCTTCGGGGTTGCCGAGATCGTCGCCTATTGCTCGACGATCATGCTGCTGGAGCCGGGCGACATCATCACCACCGGCACGCCCCCGGGCGTCGGCCTCGGCCAGAAGCCGGAGCCCTGGTATCTCAAGGCCGGCGACGTGGTCGAGCTCGGGATCGAGAAACTCGGGACCCAGCGCCAGGACTTCGTCGCGTGGGAGGCGGGCAAGTGAGCGCCTATGAGGGCCGCTTCGCGGGCCGCACCGCGATCGTCACCGGCGGCGCCTCCGGGCTGGGCCGCGCGGTCGCCGCGCGGATCGTCGCCGAAAGCGGACGGGTCTCGCTGTGGGACATGAACCCCGAGGCGCTGGCCGAGGCGCGCGAGGCGATCGAGGGCGCGCACACCGTCGCGATCGACGTGTCCGACCAGGTCGCGGTGGAGCGCGCCGCAACGGAGGCCCATGAGGCGCTGGGCGGCCGGATCGATATCCTGGTCTGCTCCGCCGGGATCACCGGCGCGACCGTGCCGGTGCATGAGTTCCCGGTCGACTCCTGGCTCAAGGTCATGGACATCAACCTGAACGGGCTGTTCTACTGCAACCGGGCGGTGGTGCCGCTGATGCTGGCGGGCGGCTACGGCCGGATCGTCAACGTCGCCTCGGTCGCGGGCAAGGAGGGCAACCCCAACGCGTCGGCCTATTCGGCGTCCAAGGCGGGCGTGATCGGCTTCACCAAGAGCTTGGGCAAGGAACTCGCCGGCAAGGGCGTGATCGCCAACGCGCTGACCCCGGCGACCTTCGAGAGCCCGATTTTGGAGCAGCTGCCGCAGAGCCAGGTCGACTACATGCGCTCCAAGATCCCGATGGGGCGACTGGGCGAGGTCGAGGAATCGGCCGCCATGGTCTGCTTCATGGCGTCGGAGGAGTGCAGCTTCACCACTGCCTCCACCTTCGACACGTCCGGGGGACGGACGACGTTCTAGAACGGGCCCACATCACCGGCACGCCGCTCGGGCCGAGGAGAGATCGAGCCTAGTTGCAGCGTCGTCTCGACCCGCCTCCGAGACGCCGCTTCCGTTGCGCCCTACGGCTCGTCGGGCCGAGCGGCGGTGGAGAGAGCCATGACCACGACCACCAAAGGCAGCTGGCGCGATACGATCCTGGCGGGGCTCGCCAATTATATCGACGCGGGCTCGATCGTCGCGGGGTCGGTCGCGCTGGGCTTGTGGCGGGAGGCGTACGGCCTGTCCGACCGCTTCATCGGGCTGATCGGGGCGTTCAGCGCCAACGCCATCTCGGCGGGGGTGGGGGCGCTGATCGGGGGCGTGCTGTGCGACCGGTTCGGGCGCAAGCGCATCTACCAGTACGACATGCTGTTCTACGCCTTCGGCATGGCGTGGCTGGTGTTCGCCAGCGCGCCGTGGATGATCGTGCTGGGCTTCGTGCTCGTCGGCCTGGCGGTCGGCGCCGACATCCCCGCCTCCTGGTCGCTGATCGCCGAGCAGGCGCCCGACGACCGACGCGGCGCGCACTCCGGCGTCGCGCAGATCCTCTGGTATCTCGGGCCGGTGGTGGTGCTGGGCGCGGCCTACTTCCTCGAACCGTTCGGGATCGCCGGGGTCCGCTGGCTGTTCGCGCACCTGCTGGTGCTGGCGGTGGCGCTGACCTTCCTGCGCTCGCGGATGAGCGAGTCGCGCCGCTGGGAGGAGGCGCGGGCCACCGCCGGGGATAGGATCGCGGGCTGGCGGACGCTCCTCGCCGCGCCCTATCTCGGCTCGCTGCTGTTCCTCGCGGGGATGTACGGGTTCTGGAACCTGTGGGCCGGCTATAACGGCTTCTTCACGCCCTATCTGATCCGCGCCAACCATCTGCCCGCCTGGGCGGCGACGGTGTTGCCAGCGAGCTATTTCGCGATCGGGATGGTGTCGATCCTCGGCATCTTCATGACCCTGTCGGATCGGGTTAACCAGCGCCTGCTGTTCGGCATCTCGGCGGCGCTGCACGTCGTCGGCATGGCGCTGCTGGCGGTGTTCGGCTTTCGGCTGGAGGTGGTGATCGCGCACATCGTCGTCATGGGCATAGCGGGCGGCTTCGGCGCGCAGAGCTTTTTCCAGCTCTGGTCGGCCGAGTTGTTCCCGACCGCGATCCGCTCCACCGCGCAAGGCGCGGCGTTCGCGATCGTGCGGGTCGGCCTGGGCGTCTGGAGCCTCGCGGTGCCGACGCTGGCGGCGTATGATTTCACGACGCTGGCCTGGATCCTGACCGGCTTCCTCGCGGTGTCGGGCGTGATCGGGCTGGTCTGGGCGCCCCGCAACGAGGGCCGCTCGCTCGAAGCGATCACCGCCCGCCGTGATTGAGGTGGGCCGTCTGCTCCGCTGGCCGGTCGCGATCGCCGCGCTGCTGCTGACCGCGGCGAGTGCGGACGACGAGGCGCCGCTGTCGCTGCCGACCATGCCGCTCCACGACCCGTTCGTGGTCGCGGACCGGGGCAGCCGGACCTATTACCTCTACACCCGCAACCAGCCCGCGGTGACCGGGTCGGCGGCGGTGGGGACGATGGTCTACACCAGCCGCGACCTGCGCCGCTGGACGCGGCCGCGGCTGGTCTTCACCCTGCCGGCGGGGGGATGGGCGAACGAGGGGGCATGGGCGCCGGAGGTGCATCGCTGGCGCGGGCGATGGTACCTGTTCACCACCGTGCACAACGCGGCGGCCGCGCTGCCCCCAGGGGCCGGCGGGCGTGCTGCCTACCGCCGGGGCACCATCGCTGCGGTGGCGAGCGATCCGCTCGGGCCGTTCCGCTTGGTGCGCGGGGGCGAGCCGGTGCCGCCCGCCGACCGCATGACGCTGGACGGCACACTGGTGACCGAGGGCGGGCGGCCGTGGATGGTCTACGCGCGCGAGTGGATCCAGGTCGCCGACGGTGCGGCGGAGGCCGTGCCGCTCGACGCCGACCTGGCGCCCGCCGGACCGCCGGTGACGCTGTTCCGTGCGAGCGAAGCGGGATGGGTGAAGCCGCAGGGGCAGCCCGACGGCGGGCCGCCCGCTCGCGTGGTCGACGGGCCGGAGCTTCACCGGACCCGCACCGGGCGGCTGATGATGCTGTGGTCGAGCTGGGGGCCCACCGGCTACACGCAGGGGCTCGCGCGGTCGCTGAGCGGCAGGCTGGCCGGACCGTGGCAGCAGCTCGGCCCGCTGGTCGGCGGCGGCAGCGGGCACGGCATGCTGTTCCGGCGGTTCGACGGCGGGCTCGCCCTGATTCTCCACCGGCCGTTCGGGGCAAAGGCGCGGGGCAAGCTCTACGACGTGCGCGAGACCGGCGACACGCTGGCGGTGGAGCGGCAGCGGACCGACCTGGACGGGGGCGGCTAGCGAAGGCCGTAGTCGCGTGCCATCGCCGGGTAGAGGTCGAGGAGCGCGTTGGCGCGGTAGGTGCCGCCGATCCCGAGCGGCCGGGGCAGGCCGGACGGTGCCGGCGGCGCGCCGGCACCGGGCGCCTCGGCGGTGTTCACGCCGTCGCGCAGCAGGTCGGGCTTGGCGCCGCCGCCGGCGTTGCGACCGCCCGCATCGAACAGCGCCTCCTGGTGGCGGGTCGGCTCCCAGATGAAGCTGCCCCAGCCGCGTGCGCCCGGCAGGTCGTGGAGGAGATCGTTGAGATAGCGCTTGCGGCTGGAATATTCGGTCGCGATCAGCCCCTTGTCGGGGTAGCGGCGGGCGAACTCCGCGAAGGTGCGTGCCCAGTCGCCTTGTTCGCGCTGCTGGTAGCAGGACAGGCCGAGCACGTCGAAGCGTACCCCGCGCGCGAGGAGTGCGTCGGTCCACTCGCACACGATCGGCCAGTGGCGGCCGAGATGGTTGTGGAGCTGGACCAGCACCCGCGGCTCCGCCGCCCTGGCGCCCGCGATGCCCGCGCGCAGCATCGCCGCGAACGCGTCGAACCCGCCGATCCCGGCACGACCGCGATGGTTGGCGTCGGTCACCGGGTTGCCGGTCGGGGTGGACAGCGTGATCTCGGCATGCGGCCACAGCATGCCGAAGGTCGTCTCGTTGCCGATCACCACCATGTCGACGGGCGCGCCGCCGCGCCGCATGGCGACGAGCGAGGCACGGGTATGGTCGCGCACCGCGCGGGCCAGTGCGGCCGGCGTCCGGCCCGCCCAGGCGGCGGGGATGCCCTGATGCTCGGGATCGGCCCAGGTGTCCGAATAGTGGAAACTCAGCGCCAGCCCGAGCCCCGCCCGCCTGACCCGCGCCCCCATCCGCACGGTCTGCGCGATGCCGCTCCAGGCGGCGCGGGGATCGGCGGCCGAGTAGCCGCGCGCGGGATCCACGAACAGGCGCAGCCGCACCCAGTTGAACCCGGCGTCGCGCAGGATGAGGAGCGGGTCGCGCGCGCGGCCGTCGCGGTCGAGGTAGACCGCGCCCGCCGCCTCGTCCTCGGGTATCCACGAGACGTCGGCGCCGAGCATGTACGGCCCCGGCCGCGCGCCCGGCGCACGACCGGACGCGGCACGCGCCAGCGACGGCAGCGCAAGGCCGCCCAGCACCGCCGCGCGCCGGTCCATGACCATCAGAACTTCGCGTTGATGCCGAAGTTGACGGTGCGGCCGATCCGCGTCTCGAACAGCGTGTCCTGGCGGGTGCCGTCGACGAACAGCGTGTTGCGCTCGTCGGTGAGGTTGGTCGCCTCCACGATCACCCGGATGTTGTCGGTGAGGTTGTAATAGGCGGAGGCGTCGACGAACAGCGTCTCGGCATTGCCCTGATAGTCGCTGCCGTTCGCCGCGATGATGCCGCGGATGAAGGGGCTGCGATAGTTGGCGGTGCCGCGGATGCTGAACTTCGAATCCTCGTAATAGAGCGTGCCCGACGCGCCGTCCTTGGACAGGCCGACGAGGTCGGCGGAGAAGAAGGTCGGCGGGTTCGAGCCGGGCACGATGTAGTCGATCTTCGATGTGACGTGGACGTAGCTCGCCAGCACGCCGAAGTTCGACAGGAAGCCCGGCAGGAAGCGGAACGGAGTCTGGAAGTTGACCTCCACGCCCTCCAGCGGGCCGCCCGGCGTGTTGAGCGGCTGGCGGATGGTGAACACGTCGGTCGGCACCGAGTTGGTGCCGGTGAGCAGCGCGTCGGGCAGCCCCAGCTGGTTGTACACGATCTGGTTCGGCGCGGTCTGGATGAAGGTCTCGATGTTCTTGTGGAAATAGGCGACCGACAGCAGCGAACCGGGGCGGAAATACCATTCCAGCGACGCGTCCACCGTGTTGGCGACGATGGGGGCGAGCAGCGGGTTGTTGGCGGTGCCGTTGCGCGTGGTGGCGGTGATCGCCGGCGAAGAGGCGATCAGCTGACCCAGTTCGGGGCGCGACAGCACCCGCGCCACCGACACGCGGCCGAGCAGGCTGGGCGTGAAGTCGAACACGATGTTGGCGGACGGCAGCCAGTTCTCGTAGCTGCGGTCAACGGTGTTGGTCAGCGCCGTCACCCCGGTCGGGCTGGTCGCCAGCGCCACCACCCGGTAGCCGACCGACAGCTGGTCGGTATGGACGTAACGCACCCCCGCGTCGCCGCGGATGGGGAACGGCAGCGCGTCCGACTTGAAGTTGACCATGGCGTAGCCGCTCTTGATCCGCTCGCGGATCTGGGCGGTGCCGACGCCGCACGACTGCTCGACGCAGAAGCCGAAGCTGTCGGGGAAGCCGAAGGCCGCCTTCCACTTGTCGGAGTCGATCGCCACCCAGCTGTTCGGCGCGCCGCTGCCGAACAGGTCGCCGACCCCGGTGATGTTGGTGGTGATGCTGGCCAGCGTGGTGCCCGCGGGCAGTGCCTTGACCGCGACGTTGGCGGTGTAGAGCGTCGCGGCGAAGGCGGTGTACTTGCTCTGGCGGTATTGGCCGCCCGCCTTGATCGAGAAGCCCTCCGCCACGTCCCAGGTGCCGTCGAGCTCGTAGGTCTGGTTGCGGGTCCGGTTCTGCGACGGCTTGCCCTGCGTGCTGAACCCGCCGAGCACCGTGCCGTCGGCCAGCGCCGGGGCATAGGCGAAGCTCGCGGGATCGTTGACGTCGAACCCGAAGCCGATCTTAGGCACGGTGCCGCCGTCGCGGAAGTCGATCACGAAATTGTCGGTGTCGATCGCGTCGATGAAGGTCTGGAGACGCTCCTTGCCGTCCCACAGCGATTCGGAATAGCCGGCCATCCCGCGCACCACGAAATTGTCGGCGAAGCGATGCTCGAAGTTGAGGTTGGCCTGCTTGAAGGTGGAGACGAAATGGTCGACCAGCCCTTCCGAGCGGACGTCCACGCCGTCGAACACGCCGTACACCAGCGATCCGTTGTTATCGAACTGGATGTCCTTGACCGACACCATCGGCTGGCCGTTGTTGTTGACGTTGCGGCCGAACGAGATGCCCGCGATGTAGTTGTCGCGCCGGGTCACGTCGAAGCGCGAGTAGAGCCCGTCCAGCGAGATGTCGGTGTTGTCGGACGGCTTCCACTGGAGGCTGATCGTGCCTGCGATTCGCTCCTGATCCTGTTCCGAGTTCACGTAGCGGGGCAGGCGCGGGAAAAAGGCGCCGCTGCCCGGCGTCGTCGGCGCGGCCTCGTCGCGCAGCGCGAGAATGGTGTTGTAGGCGGCGATCGTGCCGGTGCGCGGGTTGTTGGTCGAGCAGTTGGTCGCGGTCGCGCCCTTGGCCGCGTAGGTTGTCGGCGACGGGCTGATCGGCGTGTAGCCGATGGGCGTGCAGAAGGGTTGGGCGGTGGTGCCCGCGCCGAGCTGGTTGCCGCCCAGCGTCGAGGACAGCACGTCCACCGCCGAATAGCCGACCTCGCGGATGTTGCGCTTGTTGTATGCGCCGGAGGCGAGGATGCCGAAGCGGCCGTCGCCGAACTGCTTGGAGACCAGCGCCGAGACGCGCGGGTCGACCTGTTTGCTCAGCTCGTTGTAGATGCCGCGGGCGGTGGCGGTCACCACGAAGTCGGTCTTGAAGTCGAGCGGGTGGGGCGCGCGCAGGTCCACGGTCGCGCCCAGCGAGCCCTCCTCCACGTCCGCCGAGGGAGTCTTCCTGACCGACAGCGACTGGAAGATCTCGGTGGGGAAGACGTTGAAGTCGAACGACCGGCCCGAATTGCCGGCGCCGTAGATGTCGGACGATCCGGTCTGCGATGTGCCCTCCATGCCGTTGATGCGGACGCGGGTGAAGCCGGCGCCGAGGCCGCGGACGGAAATGTTGCGCCCCTCGCCGCCGTCGCCGCGCTGGAGAGCGACGCCGGGGATGCGCTGCATCGACTCGGCGAGGTTGGCGTCGGGGAACTTGCCGATGTCCTCCGACACGATCGAGTCGACCGCGGCGGTCTCGTTGCGCTTGGCGTCGAGTGCGGCGGCGAGCGACGAGCGGAAGCCGGTGACGACGACGTCGGCGTCGCCCACCGCGTCGGGGGCGACCGTGTCCTGCGCGGACGGATCGGCGGCGCCGACTTCCGCCTGGTTGCCGCCGGTCTGGGCGGGGGAGGCGGGGGTGGTGCCGGCGGGCGCGGTCTGCGCATGGGCGGTGCCGGCGAGCGCCAGCGCCAGCGCGGCCGCCGAGATGGTGGTTGTGAGCGCCGCCATACGGCGAGCGTTGATGTGCTGGCGAGCCAAGTCGTCCCCTCCCTATCCGATCGATCCCCGATCGCGTGATGCCGCGCCGATCTTCGGTTCGTGTCGACGGCTGTTCCAGGAAGTGGCATACTCATCCAACTGTTGCAACAGGGTCCGATACGGTTGGATCGGCCTGCCGTGGGGAGGAATGATGTGAGGGGGACGCCGTTCGTTGATGCCCATGTGCACTGGTGGGACCTCGATCGGCTCCGCTATCCATGGCTGACCCCGCCCTTCACCGCCGACGGGCCGAACGGGAGCGTCGAGGCGATCGCTGCCACCTATCGCGCGCGCGACTATGTGGCGGAAGCTGCGCATTGGATGGTGGCGGGCGCGGTGCACATCGACGCGGGCGCCCACCCCGCCGACTCGC